>Ga0207695_10001565_pt1 | contig 37409 bp, 33 predicted proteins | sample KBSC54metaG_FD_184354 | JGI IMG/M metagenome (GOLD analysis project Ga0207695, IMG submission 184354) | Corn rhizosphere microbial communities from Kellogg Biological Station, Michigan, USA - KBS C5-4 metaG (SPAdes) (version 2) | ecosystem: Host-associated > Plants > Roots > Rhizosphere > Soil... | reverse complement strand
TAGCCGTTCTTCTGGAAGACGTCGTTGAACTTGGTCTTGCGCAGTTGCGCCATGACCTTGTCCGAATCATCCGTACCGGCAGCCTTCACCGCTTGCAGGTATTGCAGCGCGGCGGAGTAGTCGGCGGCTTGCAGGCTCGACGGCATCTTCTTTTGCTTTTCGAAGTAGCGTTTGGCGAACTTGCGGGTCTCGTCGTTGGTGTCCCAGTACCAGCTGTCGGTCAGGTACATGCCCTGGGTCAGCTTCGGTGTCAGCGAGTGCACGTCGTTGATGAACACCAGCAGGCCGGCCAGCTTGGCGGTCTTGGTAATGCCGAACTCGTTGGCTGCCTTCACCGAATTGATGAAATCGCCGCCGGCGTTGGCCAGGCCGATGATCTGGGCCTTGGAAGTCTGCGCCTGCAGCAGGAAGGACGAGAAGTCGGACGCACCCAGCGGATGCTTGACCGAACCCACCACCGTGCCGCCGGATGCCTTGACGACGTTGCTGGTGTCGCTTTCCAGCGAATGACCGAACGCGTAGTCGGCGGTCAGGAAGAACCAGCTCTTGCCGCCTTGCTTGACGACTGCCGAACCGGTGCCCTTGGCCAGTGCGACGGTGTCGTAGGCGTAGTGGACGGTGTATGGCGAGCATTCTTCATTGGTCAGGCGGGCCGAGCCGGCGCCGTTTTCGATGAAGACCTTTTTCTTTTCGTTGGCGACTTTGGCCATTGCCAGCGCGGTGCCGGAATTGGTGCCGCCGATCAGGACGTCGACGCCCTGCTGGTCGAACCATTCGCGCGACTTGCTGGCGGCGACGTCAGCCTTGTTCTGGTGATCGGCGACGACCAGTTCGATCTTCTTGCCGTTGATCGAGCCGCCCATGTCGGCGATCGCGAACTTGATCGCTTCCGCGCCGCCCTGGCCGTCGATGTCCGAATAGACGCCGGAGATGTCGGTGATGAAACCGATCTTGATCACGTCTCCGGAAATCTGCGCCGAAGCCGGTGCCGCGAATGCGAACGCTGCTGCCGCAGTCGACACGGCGAGTGACATTGCCTTTAACTTCATTTCCATCTCCTTTTGTTATAACGCCAGTGATGCTGGTAACGTTTGTGATGCCCGCTCAGTAGTAAATGCCCAATACCGATTTTTTCAAACGGTCGCATGAATGATCAAGCGACCGCTCGTCACACCATGATCCGCAAACCATGGTGCATTCTTTTTATGACTGCTTTGTTAATTCAGAATAATGATGCGACAGCTTGAACCGCGTGAATAGCGAAACTTCGCTTATACGCCCAGCAGCTCGTTGAGCTTCTGCGTCTTGGATTCGAGTTCCGAAGACGCGAACGACTCGACGATCTGGCCGTGTTCCATCACATAGAAACGATCAGCCAGGGGCGCTGCAAAGCGGAAGTTCTGTTCCACCATCACAATCGTGTAACCCTTGGCCTTGAGCATCAGGATCATGCGCGCGAGCGCCTGCACAATCACCGGCGCCAGGCCTTCGGAAATCTCGTCGAGCAGCAGCAGGCGTGCGCCCGTGCGCAGGATGCGCGCCACCGCCAGCATCTGCTGTTCACCGCCGGACAAGCGCGTGCCCTGGCTGTTGCGGCGTTCCTTGAGGTTCGGGAACATGTCGTAGATCTCTTCGATCGACATGCCTTTATCGGTCTTCGACACGAACGGCGGCAGCATCAGGTTCTCTTCCGCCGACAGCGACGAAAAGATGCCGCGCTCTTCCGGGCAATAACCCACGCCCTGATGCGCGATCTTGTAGGTCGGCATCGCTATGGTTTCATTGCCGTTGATCTTGATCGAGCCTTTGCGTGCACCGACCAGACCCATGATGGAACGCAGCGTCGTGGTGCGGCCGGCGCCGTTGCGGCCCAGCAGCGTCACCACTTCACCCTTGTTCACCGACAAGTTGACGTTGTGCAGGATGTGGGATTCGCCGTACCAGGATTGCAGGTCGGAGATTTCCAGCGCAGGTGTACCGCCGGTTGCGGATGCAGTACCGCCTTGTTGCAATGTAGCGGTGCTCATCAGTGTGCCCCTTCCAGCGCGCCGGCGGTGGTGCCCATGTAGGCTTCCATCACTTGCGGATTCTTCGATACCTGGTCATACGTGCCTTCGGCCAGCACGGCGCCGCGCTGCAACACGCTGATGCGGTCGCAGATGCCGGCGATGACGTTCATGTTGTGTTCCACCATCAGGATGGTGCGGCCGGCCGAGACCTTCTTGATCAGCGCGGTCACGCGATCGACATCTTCGTGGCCCATGCCCTGGGTCGGTTCATCCAGCAGCATCAGTTCGGGTTCCATCGCCAGCGTCGTGGCGATCTCCAGCGCGCGCTTGCGGCCGTAAGGCAAATCGACAGTCAGCGTATCGGCGAAACTGGTCAGGTCGACTTCGTCGAGCAAGGCCATGGCGCGGTCATTGAGTTGATTCAGGCTGTCGCTGCTCTTCCAGAAATGGAAGGAGGTGCCGAGCGTGCGCTGCAAACCGATGCGCACATTCTCCATCACGCTCAGGTGCGGAAACACCGCCGAAATCTGGAAGGAGCGGATGATGCCCTGGCGCGCAATCTGTGCCGGCGCTTCCATCGTGATGTCGCGACCGTTGAACAGGATCTGGCCCGAGGTCGGCACCAGGAATTTGGTCAGCAGGTTGAAGCACGTCGTCTTGCCGGCGCCGTTCGGGCCGATCAGCGCATGGATGTGGCCGCGCTCGACTTGCAGGTTGACTTTGCTTACTGCTGTAAAACCCTTGAATTCCTTCGTCAGGTTTTTTGTCTCCAGAATGACATCTGTCATAGTGTCTCTTCTCATTCTTCCCATGAATACCCTGCGTGTGTCCGCAGGGCCGCCTTGTGTAAATCGCTACGCTTCTGGCGCCACAATCTGAGCCTGTGAGGCTCTCGTGCGAGAGTCTTATTTTTTTAATATCTGGCGCATAGTAGCCGAGTCGTACCATTACTACAATACGTATAAGTACCGTATCGGGGAAAGGTCGAAATTTTTATTTTCGGCGCAACTTTCAAGGCGTTCCGCGCCGTGCCGCGCGGATCAATTGTGCTGCCTTTTCGGCAATCATCAGGGTCGGGGAGTTGGTGTTTCCGGAGGTGATGGTCGGCATCACGGAAGCGTCCACAACCCGCAGCCCGCCTACGCCGCGCACGCGCAGCTGGCTGTCCACCACGGCTTGCGCGTCGTCGGCGCGACCCATCTTGCAGGTACCGACCGGATGGAAAATCGTCGTGCCGATTTCGCCGGCCGCCTTGTATAACTCTTCCTCAGACTGGTATTCCACACCGGGCTTGCATTCGTCGGGTTGGTACTTTCGCAACGCCGGCGCCGAGACAATTTTGCGCGTCAGTTTGAGCGAGTCGGCGGCGACCTTGCGATCGGCTTCCGTGCTCAGATAATTGAGCGTGATTTTTGGTGCTAAAGCACCGTCGTTGCTACCCAGGCGTATATGGCCGCGCGAGGTCGGACGCAGGTTGCACACGCTGGCGGTGAAGGCAGGGAAAGGATGCAGCGGGTCGCCGAACTTTTCCAGCGACAGCGGCTGCACGTGATACTCGAGATTGGCGCTGCTTTGCGACGGATCGGATTTGGCGAACACGCCAAGTTGCGACGGCGCCATCGACATCGGGCCGCTCTGGAACATCGCGTACTGCACACCGATCATCATCTTGCCGTACCAGTTGCCGGCCATCATGTTGAGCGTCTTCACGCCCTTCACCTTGAACGCCATGCGGATCTGCAGATGGTCCTGCAGATTCTCGCCGACGCCGGCGAGCTCCTTCACGACCGGGATCTGATGCTGCTGCAACAGCGCGCCCGAGCCGATGCCCGACAGTTGCAGGATATGCGGCGAACCCACCGCGCCGGCGGCGAGGATGGTTTCGCTTGTTGATTCGGCGTACCACTCGCTGCCGCCGCCCGTGAATTCCACGCCGACGCACACGGGCCCCGTGTCACGCTGTTCGATGCGCAGCCGTTTGACGTGCGAGCCGGTCATGATGTGCAGATTGCCGGTTTTCATGGCCGGTTTCAAAAATGCCTTCGACGCATTCCAGCGAATGCCGCGCTTTTGATTGACGTCGAAATAGGAACTGCCTTCGTTGTCGCCGCGGTTGAAATCATCGATCTTCGGGATGCCGGTTTCCGCCGCCGCATCGCGGAAGGCGTCGAGGATTTCCCACGACAGCCGTTGCTTCTCGACGCGCCATTCGCCGCCGGCGCCGTGGAACTCATTGGCGCCCTTGTAATGGTCTTCACTCTTCTTGAACAGCGGCAGCACCTGGTCCCAGCGCCAGCTGTCGTCGCCGCTCAACTGCGCCCACTCGTTGTAGTCGCGTTCCTGGCCGCGCATGTAGATCATGCCGTTGATCGACGAACAACCGCCCAGCACTTTGCCGCGCGGGTAAATCAGGCTGCGTCCGTTGAGGCCGACGTCGGCTTCGGTGCGGTACAGCCAGTCGGTGCGCGGATTGTTGATGCAATACAGGTAACCGACAGGAATATGGATCCACAGGTAGTCATCCTTGGCGCCCGCCTCGATCAGCAGGACCTTGACGTCGCGGTCCCTGCTCAGGCGATTGGCCAGCACGCAACCAGCCGTGCCGCCGCCGACGATGATGTAATCGTATTTACCTGCTGACTCCATATACCTGTCTCCGTTATTTTTATCGATCTGGCTTGCGCTGAACTTGTTACGCGATTACTTCGCCACCGGCATCGTGAATTCCGCGCCCTTGCCGATAGTAGCCGACCAACGCTGCATGATGGACTTATATCGCGTGTAGAACTTGATGCCCTCCTCGCCGTAGGCATGCGTATCGCCGAACAACGAACGCTTCCAGCCACCGAAGGAGTGCCAGGCCATCGGCACCGGAATCGGCACGTTGATGCCGACCATGCCGACCTGGATGCGGCGCGAGAACTCATGCGCCGTGTTGCCGTCGGCCGTGAACAGCGAGACGCCGTTGCCGTATTCATGTGCATTGATCAGGCGCACCGCTTCGGCGAAATCGGGCACGCGCACCACGCACAGCACCGGTCCGAAAATTTCTTCCTTGTAGATATTCATGTCCGGCGTGACGTTGTCGAACAAGGTGCCGCCGACGTAGAAACCGTTTTCGTGACCCGGTACGGTGACGCCGCGGCCGTCGACCAGCAGCTTGGCGCCGGCCTTGACGCCGTCGTCGATGTAGCCTTCCACCTTGGCCTTGTGCACCGCCGTGACCAGCGGACCCATTTCGGCGTCGGCTTCCATGCCGTTCTTGATCTTCAACGCCTTCACGCGCGGGATCAGCGCTTCCACCAGCTTGTCTGCCACGCTGCCGACCGCCACCGCCACCGAAATCGCCATGCAGCGTTCACCGGCTGAACCGTAAGCCGCACCGATCAACGCATCGACCGCTTGCTCCAGATTGGCGTCCGGCATCACCACCAGGTGATTCTTGGCGCCGCCCAGCGCTTGCGCACGCAACGGGAAAGTGCCGGCGCGTTTGGTCGCTTCGCTGTAGATGTATTCGGCAATCGGCGTTGAACCCACGAAGGAAATCGCCTGCACGTCCGGATGCTGCAGCAGCGCATCGACCGCCACCTTGTCGCCCTGCACCACGTTGAACACGCCATCCGGCAAACCGGCGCGCTTGAACAGGTCGGCCAGCATCAGCGACGGCGTCGGATCGCGCTCGGACGGCTTGAGGACGAAGCTGTTGCCGGTGGCGATCGCCATCGGCGCCATCCACAGCGGCACCATCACCGGGAAGTTGAACGGCGTGATGCCGGCGGTGACGCCCAGCGGCTGGCGCAGGTTCCAGTTGTCGATGCCGCCGCCGATGTTGTCGGTGAACTGGGTCTTCAGCAATTGCGGCACGCCGCAGGCGAACTCGACGATTTCCAGGCCTCGGGTGACTTCGCCCTTGGCGTCCGAAAATACCTTGCCGTGTTCGCGCGTGATCGCGGCGGCCAGGTCATCGTGATGCTGCTCGATCAGCTCCTTGAACTTGAACAGCACGCGGGCGCGCTTCAACGGCGCAGTTTCGGCCCAGGCCGGCGCAGCCGCGCTGGCGGAGGCGACCGCGGCGTTGACTTCCGCGGTCGAGGCCAATACGACCTGCCCCGACACTTCACCGGTGGCCGGGTTGAATACATCCTGCCGGCGTCCGCTTTCGGACGGCGAAATGCGGCCATTGATGTAATGCTGGATCGTGGAAGTTGCGGCAGTCATAAGCGTCCCTTTGGTATGAAATAGTATCGAATCGAAAAAAATGGCGTATTTATCCTGTTTTGAGAGAATATCGCGTGGATTCAAAGGAATCCAATCAGTTATTATCAACAGCAATATAAAAATAACTGATAAATAAATTGCACGCAGGAGTTGCTCCCGGCCGCGTATTTTTCTTTTCCCATCATTTAGCCATGGATTTCACGCAGTTACGCGCTTTTATCGCCGTTGCCCAGGAAGGCAACCTGACGCGCGCCGCCGACCGGCTCCATGTCACCCAGCCGGCCGTCAGCCTGCAGATCAAACTTCTGCAAGAACGACTCAAGCTGCAATTGTTTGTGCGCACCAGCGCCGGCATGCGGCTGACCAACGAGGGCAGCAAACTGTTGCCGGTGGCCGAACGCGTGCTCAACACCTTGCAGGAGTTCCACCAGCACGCCGACGCCCTGCACACCAGCGCCGGCACCCTGAGCGGCACGCTGGCGCTGGGCACCATCCTCGATCCCGAATTCATCCGCCTCGGCGCCTTCCTCAAGCTGCTGGTCGAACGTTATCCCCAACTGTCCACACGTCTTCAACACCATATGTCCGGTTCGGTGCTGCAATTGCTGAAAACCGGTGAGCTCGACGTCGGCTTCTTCCTGGGAACGCCCGGCAAGGGCTTCCACAGCCTCACCCTGACGCCGTTCACCTATAACGTCATCGCCCCCGCCGGTTGGAAGAACCGCGTCGCTGGCAAGGGCTGGAAGGAGCTGGCGCAGCTTCCCTGGATCTGGACGCCGCCGGAATCCGCACATCACCGTCTGCTGAACCGGGTTTTCATGGAATCCAAGCTGACGCCCAATACCGTCGCGCTGGTCGATCAGGAATCCTCCATGCTGGACCTGGTGAAATCCGGCGTCGGTCTTTCGCTGGCGCGAGAGTCGATTGCGCTGAACCAGGCGCATGCGCACGGGCTGGTGATTGCCGACGCAGTCGACTTGTCGACCGAGTTGTCTTTCATTGCACTGGAGAAACGCAAGAACGAGCCTGCCATCAGCGCCGTGTTTGCCTTGTTGCAGACCGTTTGGAACTGATTTTTACGTCCTTTCCTGAAAGGAATTTTTTGAGTTTGTGGGAAATGACGTGAAGTAGGTTTTTAAATTAATAGTTTATATATATAAATAGTAGTAGTAGTTAACGCAGGTACTTTTCTGTGGATAACCCGGTAAACCTGAATTGAATCATCCACTTGCGAAATTCATAAACGCTTGGCAAGTCTTGTATGAGAAAAGAACAGATATTGGATAGAAATCGGTGCTGTGAAGAACTTCTGAGCTGTCCCCAATCTGCCCAGGAGATATCCATAGACTTATCCACAGATGGTTAAAAAATCGGTGTTTTTATTGTTATTTTGTTAATCAAAATGAAATGACGTGTTGATAACGCCTTGTTTTGGCCGTGTCGACGGTGATGGCCTTCAATCAACTCCCAGCACGAGACGAATTTTTCCAATGCCCACGGACGAACCACTACCCAAACACGCCTACAAGGTCTCTTTGCTGCCCTCAGGATTGGAATTTGAAGCCGGAGCGGGAAGTTCTTTGCTCAACGCCGCCTTGCGGGCACAAATCCGGTTGCCCAGTTCTTGCCGAAATGGAACATGCCGGACCTGCCTGTGTGTGTTGAAAAGCGGAGAGATCAGTTACCAGATCGACTGGCCTGGTTTGACCAGGGAAGAAAAAGCCGAGGGCTACCTGTTGCCTTGTGTTGCAGTCGCGGAATCGGACTTGGTCATCGAAGTCGCGGATGCACTTTCCCTGAAATGAAATTGACGTGATCCGGAGCTGAGCTTTTTTTTTTGAATTTTGGTTTTTCAATCCGTTTGGAAAGAAACGGGTTTTCAGGTTTTCGGGGTTTTAGGTTTTTATATAAAAGTTTATATATACAAATAGTAGTAGTAGTTAACGCAGGCCGTTTTCTGTGGATAACCCGGTAAACCTTCATCAAATCATCGACTTGCCAAATTCATAAACGCTTGGCAAGTCTTGTATGACAAAAGAACAGTTCGGGGACAGAAATCGCGCCTGTGTAAAACTCTCCATCTGTCCCCAATCCGCCCCAACCTTATTCACAAAGTTATCCACAGGATGACGTTCTGATAAGTATCTCTATTGCAAACCGGCAATCTAGCGCTTGCCCGCCTCTGTCCTGGCTTTGCCGGGTGGTGGCGCGACCGGTTGCTTTTGCACTTCCTGCAAAAGATTGGCGCAATCGGTTTGTTGTTCACCGCTGATATTGATCAACGGCAGGATCGCCGCCACCGGCGCCAGGACCCCCAGCACCACCGCGCCGCCCGCCTTCAGTGCCAGCACGCCCTTGTCGACGCCGACGTTCGGATCGGTGAACGGTCCGGTCACATACAGAGGCGAGCGCAGCGAGATGATGCGCAAGCCCTTGCTGCGCGGATTGATGGTCAGGTGCAATTGTTCCTGGGCAAAATTGACGTCGCCGCTGATGTTGATGATCGCGTCTTCGGTATCGAGCGTGAACGTGCGCGCCTGCGCCAGGCCATTGGTAACGGTAAAATCGCCGGCCATGCAATTGAGCTTGACCTGCTTGTCGCCGAACAGCTTGGACACCACCACGTTGCCGATGTTGAGGCCCATTTCTTCCAGCAGCAGTTTGCTGATGGCGCCATGGTTGATCAACGTCTTCAGTTCGCCGTTGGCGGAACCGAGCATCGCCGCCACCGAATTTCCGGTGGCCGTCAATGCCGCGTCGCCGTTGATTTCACCGAAGCTGGTCTGGGCCGCGTCGAGCTTCGGGAACAGCTGCTGGATCTTGATGCGGCGCGCCGACAGTTTTACGTCCGATTTCATCTTCGGCGTACGGCCGTCGAGGTGCATGGTTGAAGTCAGGTTGCCGCCGGCGATGCCGAAGTTCAGCGGCGTCAGCGACAAGACCTTGTCCTTCAGGTGCAGGTCGGCCTGGATGTTGTTGACCGGCAGATCCTTTTCCTTCACCACGCGATGAGCCGTCAGTTTGACGTCGGCGTCGATCGCTCCCCATGCCTCGGTCTGGAATTCCTTCACCGGCAACACTTTGTTGGATGGCTGGCGTTCTTCCGCGCCGCGCTTTTCCTTGCTGGCGTTGGAGTCAGCGCCGATCAGCGGGCCCAGGTCTTCAAAGCGCAACAGGTTGGACACTACTTCGCCCTTGAGCAGCGGACGCGGTTCCTTCGATTGATATTCGAGCGTGCCGCCGATGTCGCTGGAGCCGACCTGGCCCTTGAATTTTTCATAGGTCCAGGTGCTGCCGTTTTTTTCGCCGACCGGATTGAGCTTGCCGATCAGGTGGCCGGAGGTAGAGAACGGCGGGGTCTCCGGCAACAGCACGCCGGTCAACGGGAACAGATGCGCCATGCTGTCGCCTGACAGGTTCAGCTGCAAGTCGAGTGCGGCCAGTTCCTGCGGTTTGGTCAGCGTGCCCTTGACGGCGATGCGCGTCTTGCCGACGCGCACGTCGGCTTCAAGCGGATACGGCTTGCTTTCATCCTGCAGCGACAGCACGCCGCCGGCCTTGCCTTCGCCATTGATGTCGGCCTTGTTGAACGAGCCCTTCACGTTCCAGCCGATACCGTAGATTTTTTCCTTGCCGGGATCGAGCGTGTCGATTTCTGCGCGGGCCTTGGCTTTTTGAATGGCATCGTCGAGCTCGATCACGCCTTTGCGGATCACGATTTTCTCAGGACGGAATTGCCAGGTCGACGGACCGTCGTCGGACTTGAAGGTCCAGTTGTTGACGGCGTCTTTCTTGCGCAGCAATTGCAGGTACGGATCCTGCGCTTCGAGATCGGGCAGCACGATCTTGTGCTGCAACAACGGCCACGGATTGAGCGTCACGTTGAGCTGCCTGACCGTCGCCATGTTGGAATTGGCCGGCGCCCAGTCCGGATTGCCGAGCACGATGTCGTTAGCGCTCACGTGCGGCCACGGTATCCATCTGGCCCAGCTGGTCTGCGGCGAATCCGGCTTGCGCCATTTGACAATGAGGTCACCCTGGATGGCGAAGTGACGACCGGTGGCGTCGCTGACGCGCTGGTTGATCCACGGTCGCGCGCGATTCCAGTCGAAGGTGATGATCAGAATGACCAACAGCGCGATCAGTGCGATCACGCCGGCGAGACTAAACCCGATTATTTTTGATGTCCGTGACATAAATCATCCCAAAGTGATTGATTTGCGCCGACGGCATCAAGAAAAATGAGGTTATGTCAGCGCTTCATGTTGATACGACCGAATTCGTCATGAGTTGTTGCAACTAAATGCGCGCGCAGCCATTTATGTGCGGGATTCCGTGCATCGCGCTCGTGCCACAACATGTCCACGTGTTCCTCCGGCGTTTTGAACGGAAGCTCTTTCACCACAAGGACTTCCGTCATGCCGGTCGCCGCGATCAGATGGCGCGGCAACACCGTGATCAGCTCCGAGCTGGCGACGATGCGACCGGCCGTGAAGAACTGGTTCACCGTCAGCAAAATCTTACGTTCGCGTCCCATTCCCGCGAGGACATCGTCGATCACCGCGTGTGGTTTGCCTGACAGACTGACCAGCAAGTGGTCGGCGGCGCAATAATTGTCGAGCGTCAGTTCCTTGTCGGCCAGCGGATGGTTCTTGTGCATCACGCAGACGTATTGGCCGGTGTACAGACGTTCGTGGCTGATCTGGGTCTTGACCGTGCCCTGGCCGTCGGCCAGCTGCGCCGTCACGCCTGGGAAGAATCCCACCGCCAGATCGACGTCGCCGCGCAGCAGCATGGCGCGCGGATCGCGCGTAGTCAGCGGCATCATGCGGATTTTCAGGCGTGGCGCATCGCGCATGATGGTGCGCACCAGCGACGGCAGCCACAGCGCCGCAGTCGCGTCCACCATCGCCATGCGGAAGGTGTTCTGCGCCCGCGTCACGTCGAAGGTCTCGGGTGTGATCACCGCTTCCAGTTCCGACAGCGCGCGGCGCACGGTCGGCCACAGCTCTTCGGCGCGCGGCGTCGGCTTGACGCCGTGGGCGGTGCGGATCACCAGTTCGTCGTTGAGCGTATCGCGCAGGCGGCGCAACGCATTGGACACGGCCGGCTGGGTCATCGCCAGCAGGTTGGCCGCCCGCGTCAGGTTTTGCTCCGTCATCACCGCGTCGAAGACGCGCAACAGATTCAGGTCGAGAGTAAGGAAGCTCATGTCAGCCGCGCCCCATAAGGCAGGAAGGGAAACCCAAGGTCAAAAAATTAGTATTCACAAAAGGTATAACTGATATCTGTAAACGAAATTGGTAAAGGCAGTCGGTCATCATTACACTGCAATGCAACATAACACATTTCGCAAGGAGTCCATCATGACTACATTGACCGCCAATTACTCGTCGAAGACCACCGCAACCGGCTCCAGCAAGCTCGGCGCCGCACTGCGCAACATCTTCGTCCGCTTCGTCCAAGCCCACGAATCGCAAGCCGCCCTGATGACCGCTGACTACAACAGCAAGGTCGAAGGCGCATCGCAACTGAATCGCCTGGCCAACAAGTTTGAAGCCAGCCAGCCTAACCTGGCAGCCGAACTGCGTTTCATCGCATCGCGCGGCTAATCAGCAGTTATTCAGATTCAGCAGCCCGGCAACATCGGGCAGCAGCATCTGGCAACAGCATTTGCAGCAACACTACAGTACTGCGGTGTAGTGCGCGGACCCCCCGGTAACGACGCATTTCCCCGCTTCTGTAGGGCAACAACGGTTTCAGTCCTGAGTTTCTCAGGCCCGCGTCCTGGCGCGTATGCAGGCCAACCAGCCCGCAGCGATCGCGCGACAAGGGAATCTGTCCGGCGTCTCCTCCTCCCTCTTTAGGAAGGATTTCCCCGCAAGCTTCGGCTTCGCGGGGATTTTTTTGTCTGCCAAGGCCGGTGATTATTCGAGAAGCTCCTCCACAAGCCTTGAGCATACTGCATCTCGCGCCTTATTCACAATATCTATATCTGATATCCCCAGTCTAAATTGGCACTCCCGTGCTGAAAAACCTATACTGCATTGCAACAACAGAGCAATCGCGCTCAAAAGCAGTTTCATATCAGGGAAATCAATATCATGTCCGTCCTCGCCATCGCCTTTCCAGTTGAAGCCGCCGTACCGGTCGCGCAATCACTGATCGGAGCCAGCCTCGCGCTGACGCGTCCGTTGCTGGGCCTGGGCGCGCTCGTGACCCTGCTGATGGTATTCAAGCCCTTGCTGGCCGGCATCATGCGTGCCGTCGTCGCCTTCTTCGTACCGCGCAAGTCGTTCGAGCAACGTGTCGCCGCCCACCGTTTCAGCGGCGTGCGCATGCTCAACCGCATGGCCAACGATTACAGCGGCAGCCAACCGAATTTTGCAGCCGAGCTGCGCAACCTGGCCGCGCGCGACAACTGATTGTCGCAAGCAGCAACGCCAGACAGTAAAGATCAAGTAGTACGTACCGCGTCTCCTCCTCCCTCTTTAGGAAGGATTAGCCCCACGAACCAACATTCGTGGGGCTTTTTTTATGCGCGTTCGCTTGTTTGGCCATCTTTTGCGTAAATCAACCGGGTTTTGGGCGATTTCATCCGACAACGGCTTTCTCGCGCCATGCCCGCGTGATAACGTAGGGGCTGGTTTTCTCCTCTTACTTATTACTCCAGCCTCACCGCTTCGCCGACATCATGTGCCAGTTACTCGGGATGAATTGCAACACGCCCACCGACATCGTTTTCAGCTTCACCGGTTTTGCAACCCGCGGCGGTTTGACGGATCACCACAGCGACGGCTGGGGCATCGCGTTTTTTGAAGGTTCCGGCGTACGCCACTTCGTCGACTACCAGTCGGCGGTCAGTTCGCCGGTGGCCGAGCTCATCAAGAGCTGCCCGATCAAGTCGCAACACGTCATCGCCCACATCCGCAAAGCCACGCAAGGCCGCGTCTCGCTGGCCAACTGCCATCCCTTCGTGCGCGAACTGTGGGGCCGTTACTGGGTATTTGCCCACAACGGCGACCTGAAGAATTTCACCCCCACCCTCGACGGCCCTTACCGTCCGGTCGGCACCACCGACAGCGAACTGGCGTTCTGCTACCTGTTGCAGGAACTGCGCAAGCATTTCGGCGACAACTTGCCGTCCTTGGCTGAATTAACGCCGGTGTTGCGCGAACTTACGACCTATATCGCCGGACATGGACCTTTTAACATGCTGTTGTCGGACGGTTCGGCGCTGTTTTCGCATTGCTCGACCAATCTGTACTACATCATCCGCCAGCATCCATTCGCCTCGGCGCATCTGTCCGATCAGGACGTCTCGGTGGATTTCTCCGAACTGACAACCGCCAACGACCGCGTCGCGGTCATCGTCACCCAGCCGCTCACCACTAACGAGACCTGGACCCAGTTTGCCCAGGGCGAGCTGAAAGTCTTCGTCGACGGCGCCGTGGTCGACTAAGTCAGCCGGGCGGCAAGTTCTCGCCGCCCGACTGCCTGCCTATTTATGTCGCACTCCGTCGATATTTCCGCCGAAGCTTTTGCCGGCTATCGATATACATTTTTACTCTGTCAAAAACCGCCACTGCCTGTGGATAACTTTTCCCGGTCAGAGTAAAATGGCGCACTTATTGTGTTGATATCGGGCGCTCAGCCCTCATCCGGTCGACACGCATCCCACCCGCTTTTATAAGAAGATTCATGGAAAATTTCTGGCAAGCTTGCTCCGCAAAGCTGGAGCAAGAGTTGACGCCGCAGCAATATAGCGCATGGATCAAGCCCCTCGCCCCGCTTGATTACGAAGATGGCCGCCTGCGCATCGCCGCGCCCAACCGTTTCAAGCTCGACTGGGTCAAGACCCAGTTCGCCAGCCGCATTACCACTATCGCCTCGGAATACTGGGAAACCCAGATCGAAGTCCAGTTCGTCCTCGACCCGCGCGTCGGCGAAGCGCGCCGCGCCGCTGCAGCCGCGGCGCCGCAAGGTCCAGGCCAGGGGCCGAACCGTGTCGGCAGCATCCTCGATGGCTACCCGACCGGCATTCAGGAATCCCTGGTGCAGCCGGCGCCGCCGCCACACGTGGCGCCACGCCAGGAATTGTCGCGCATCAACCCGGTGCTGACCTTCGACAACCTCGTCACCGGCAAGGCCAACCAGCTCGCGCGCGCCGCCGCCACCCAGGTCGCCAACAATCCCGGCGTGTCCTACAACCCGCTGTTCCTGTACGGCGGCGTCGGTCTCGGCAAGACCCACGTCATCCACGCGATCGGCAACCAGGTGTTGGCCGACAACCCCAACGCCAAGATCCGCTACATCCACGCCGAGCAATACGTGCGCGACGTGGTCACGGCCTACCAGCGCAAGGGTTTCGACGATTTCAAGCGCTATTACCACTCGCTCGACCTGCTGCTGATCGACGATATCCAGTTCTTCGGCGGCAAGAGCCGCACCCAGGAAGAGTTCTTCTACGCCTTTGAAGCCCTGATCGCCGCCAAAAAGCAGATCATCATCACCAGCGACACCTATCCCAAGGAAATCAGCGGCATGGATGACCGCCTGATCTCGCGCTTCGATTCCGGCCTGACGGTCGCCATCGAGCCGCCCGAGCTCGAGATGCGCGTCGCCATCCTGATGAAAAAGGCCACCCTCGAAGGCGTGGTCCTGTCCGACGACGTCGCTTTCTTCGTCGCCAAGCACCTGCGTTCCAACGTGCGCGAGCTCGAAGGCGCCCTGCGCAAGATCCTGGCCTACTCCCGCTTCCACGGCAAGGACATCACTATTGACGTCGTCAAAGATGCGCTAAAAGACCTCTTGTCCGTCCAAAACCGGCAGATCTCCGTCGAAAACATTCAGAAGACCGTGGCCGACTTCTTCAACATCAAAGTCGCCGATATGTATTCCAAGAAGCGTCCGGCCAATATCGCCCGTCCGCGCCAGATCGCCATGTACCTGGCCAAGGAACTGACGCAAAAGAGCCTGCCGGAAATCGGCGACCTGTTCGGCGGTCGCGACCACACTACCGTGCTGCACGCGGTCCGCAAGATCTCCGCCGACCGCACCAAAAACCCGGAATGCAACCACGAGCTGCACGTGCTCGAGCAGACCCTGAAAGGTTGATCCAAAAGGTCCAATTTGCTCCTTGAACAAGGGTTGATTTGATACAATGGGAGAGTTGGTCCGGTTTGCCCTGGCAGTGTTTTTGTTATTAATTTGACACTGTCGGGAGGTGGGCAAACCGTAAGCGAGGATGGCATCGTCGCGCCGCACTACAGGCGCCGGTTGGCAGCAAGTCGGCGCAAACGCAACGAAGCCCTTTTCAAATTGCAGCGCATTTGCAGAAACTCCGGCAAAACTGGGCGCAAACGGTTGACCATGCCGGATTGCAGACAGAATTTGAAAGCGGCTTTCAGCATCCTTTAAACCATTATCAACAAGGATAAAAAGACTATGCAATTGGTCAAAACCCAACGAGATACGCTTCTCCGGCCACTGCAAATAGTGAGCGGTATTGTCGAGCGTCGGCACACATTGCCGATTCTGGCCAATATCCTCATTCGCAAGGACGGCGAAAAGGTGTCTTTCCTGTCCACCGACATTGAAGTGCAGATCACCACGCACGCCGAAGTCGGCTCCGGCAGCGAAGTCGCCGCCACCACCGTCGCCGCGCGCAAACTGCTCGACATCCTGCGCGCCCTGCCCGACTCGGGCGAAGTCACCGTCACCCTCGCCAACAAGCGCCTCACGGTGCAGTCCGGCAAGTCGCGCTTCGCGCTGCAGACACTGGCCGCGGAAGAATTCCCGACCGTCGCCCAGGCCGAGCACTACAACGCCCAAGTCACGCTGCCGCAAAAGACCCTGAAGCACCTGTTCAACATGGTCCACTTCTCGATGGCGCAGCAAGACATCCGTTACTACCTCAACGGCCTGCTGCTGGTCGTCGAAGGCAAGAACGTGATCGCGGTCGCCACAGACGGTCACCGTCTGGCGTTCTGCCAGGTCGCCACCGAGCAAGAGTTCCCGCGCCAGGAAGTCATCATCCCGCGCAAGACCATCATCGAACTGCAGCGTCTGCTGGAAGAAAACGACGACCCGGTCCAGCTCGAGATCGCCAACAACCAGGTCAAGCTGACCTTCGCCGACATCGAGCTGATTTCCAAGCTGGTCGAAGGCAAGTTCCCCGACTACACCCGCGTGGTGCCGAAGGGCTACAAGAACAACTTCACCATCGGCCGCGAACAGCTGCTGCGCTCGCTGCAACGCGCCGCGATCATGACCAGCGACAAGTTCAAGGGCGTGCGCTGGGTGATTGCTCCCGGCAGCCTGAAGATCAGCTCCACCAACGCCGACCAGGAAGAAGCGGTTGAAGAACTCGAAATCGACTACGGCGGCGACAGCGTCGACATCGGTTTCAACGTCACCTACCTGCTCGACGTGTTGAACAACCTCAAGGGCGACTTCGTCAACATCGCCCTGGGCGACGCCAACTCCTCCGCATTGATCACCATTCCCGACAATGCCGATTTCAAATACGTCGTCATGCCGATGCGCATTTGATTTCAGTTAGCCGAAAGCAGACGAGGGGCCGTGCATACACGGCCCTTCGCCACTTTCAGGAATTCGGTTTTGCATCGGCATTGCGTCGATATTGCGTCAGTTTTGCATCTTCCTCGCACCGGATTCCACCAGTTTCAGAGCAATACCCGTGTATTTCCTTAGCAGTCAGTCAGGCAGTTCCGTTAGTTTTTTCAGAAGGTAGCCATGTCCCAATCGTCCCAAGCGCCAGCAGACAACACCGATCAACCGCAACAAAATCAATATGGAGCCTCCTCCATCCAGATTCTGGAAGGTTTGGAAGCCGTCCGCAAGCGCCCCGGCATGTACATCGGCGACACCTCTGACGGCACCGGCCTGCACCACCTCGTGTTCGAAGTCCTGGATAACTCCATCGACGAATCGCTCGCCGGCCACTGCACCGAAATCCACGTCACGATCCACTCCGACAACTCGATCTCCATCACCGACAACGGCCGCGGCATCCCGACCGGCATCAAGATGGACGACAAGCACGATCCCAAGCGCTCCGCCGCCGAGATCGTCATGACCGAGCTGCACGCCGGCGGCAAGTTCGACCAGAACTCCTACAAGGTCTCCGGCGGCCTGCACGGCGTCGGCGTGTCCTGCGTCAACGGCCTGTCCAAACTGCTGCGCCTGACCATCCGTCGCGACGGCAAGATGTACGGCATGGAATTCGTGCGCGGCATCCCGCAAGACCGCCAGATCGAAACCATCGACGGCGTGCAAGTCTCGCCGATCAAAGTGCTCGGCGACACCGACAAGCGCGGCACCGAAGTCCACTTCTGGGCCGACGAAGAAATCTTCACACACGTTGAATTCCACTACGAAATCCTGGCCAAGCGCATCCGCGAACTGTCCTTCCTCAACAACGGCGTGCACATCCGCCTGACCGACCAGCGCACCGGCAAGGAAGAAGACTTCGCCTTCGAAGGCGGCACCCGCGGCTTCGTCGAATACATCAACAAGAACAAAAGCATCCTCAACCCGACCATCTTCCAGGCCACCGGCGAGCGCATGTCGGACCAGAACACCAACATCAGCGTCGACGTCTCCATGCAATGGAACGACGCCTACAACGAACAGGTGCTCTGCTTCACCAACAACATCCCGCAACGCGACGGCGGCACCCACTTGACCGGCCTGCGCGCCGCAATGACCCGCGTCATCAACAAGTACATCGAAGAAAATGACTTCGCCAAGAAGGCCAAGGTCGAAGTCTCCGGTGACGACATGCGCGAAGGCCTCACCTGCGTCCTCTCCGTCAAAGTCCCCGAGCCGAAGTTCAGCTCGCAGACCAAGGACAAGCTGGTCTCAAGCGAAGTGCGCGGCCCGGTCGAAGAAATCGTCGCCAAGACCCTCACCGACTTCCTGCAAGAGCGTCCGAACGACGCTAAGATCATCTGCGGCAAGATCGTCGAAGCAGCGCGTGCGCGCGAAGCAGCCCGCAAGGCGCGCGAACTGACGCGCCGCAAGGGCGTCATGGACGGCCTCGGCCTCTCCGCCAAACTGGCCGACTGCCAGGAAAAGGATCCGGCGCTGTGCGAACTCTACATCGTCGAGGGTGACTCTGCGGGCGGCTCGGCCAAGCAAGGCCGCGACCGTAAATTCCAGGCCATCCTGCCGCTGCGCGGCAAGGTCCTCAACGTCGAAAAAGCCCGCTTCGAAAAGATGCTCTCCTCCGAGCAGATCACGACCCTGATCGCCACCCTCGGCACCAGCATCGGCCCGGACGAATTCAACGCCGACAAGCTGCGCTACCACCGCATCATCATCATGACCGATGCCGACGTCGACGGCGCCCACATCCGCACGCTGCTGCTCACGCTGTTCTATCGCCAGATGCCGCAACTGGTCGAACGCGGCCACATCTACATCGCCCAACCGCCGCTCTACAAGGTCAAGGCCGGCAAGGACGAGCGCTACCTCAAGGATGACGTCGAAGAAGCGCACTACATGATGCAGATCGCGCTCAACGACGCCGAGCTCGTCCCGAGCGAAGGCGCGGCGCCGATCAGCGGCGCCCCGCTGACCGAACTGGTCCGTCAGTACAACACCGCCAACGCCATCATCATGCGCCTGACGCGCATGATCGACGCCACCGCGCTGTCGGCCATCATGACCGGCGTCACGCTGCAACTGAACACCGCAGCAGAAGCCGAGCAATCCGCCGCCAGACTGAAGGCCGCCATCAACGAACCGGGCATCGACGTCATCGTCCGCTCCGACGAGCTGACCGACAAGCACATCCTGCGCATCCAGCGCATGTACCACGGCAACATCAAGGTCACCGCCATCGACACCGACTTCGTCAACGGCCCCGACTACCAGGTGCTGGCCAACGCAGCAGCAACCTTCCGCGGCCTCATCGGACCCGGCGCACTGATCCGCCGCGGCACCGGCGACAAGATCAAGGAAAGCGCCATCAACGACTTCCACCAGGCCATGGCATGGCTGCGCGAAGAGGCCGAACGCGGCGTCAGCAAGCAGCGCTACAAAGGTCTGGGTGAAATGAATCCGGAACAGCTGTGGGAGACAACGATGGACCCAACCGTCCGCCGCCTGCTCAAAGTGCAAATCGAAGACGCGATCGCCGCGGATCAGATTTTCATGACGCTGATGGGGGATGACGTGGAACCGCGCAGGGCATTTATTGAGTTGAATGCGCTGCAGGCTGGGAATATTGATGTTTGATGTTTTCCAAGGCATCAGAGATGTAAGATGTTGAATTCAGCAATAAAAACCCCAGCTCTAAGCTGGGGTTTTTATTGAGACGTCCGAAAATAAAATTAGAAATACATTCGCAGAAGGAGCGTCATATGCCAAAACATACGCCACTTAAACCTGATGAATACGGGGGATTCATTCTTGCGTTTGAGCCGGCTCGAACAGACAGTATTTATGAAAGCCTCTCCGATAAGGGAATCGCCTCTGAATCTTTCTCTGCTGAAGACTGGAGCTTCGAAAAATGTGAAATGATATTTCTTGCTCGACGAGAGCCAGTTCCTACTATCTTTGGCGCAGCGTTGATGCGCAGAATGGGAGGAACAGGGGGTACGCGGAGAATCAGGATGCGCATCACTGAGCCACTCTTATTCCTACCATCTGTTGATGCATCTGAAGCAGATAACAGCGTTGGGCTATCGCACTTTATTTCAACAGCAGAAAATCTAAAACGATTAGATAGCTCTACTTGGCGACAACTAATAACTCTCTTAAAAAATTTACGAACTTGCGAAGCAGAGAAGATTGACCATCTAGTCGCTCGTAGGATGGAAGACAGGAGAATTCTTGGGGATGATCCTAAAAGTAAAAGAGTCGCCGAGCAACGTGATGCCGTAGGAATAACACTAAATATTGCCAATGTTGATAAGCGTCCGATCCTCGGAATGGCGAATGTTGAGGACGTACAGAATATTCGGTCGATATTGGAAATACTAGATGCACAACCCATTGCAGAGCGCTCGCTCATAGAACATGATTCTCGCATCTTTAATATTGAGCTATCTGCGGAAGCTATCGACTCTGCTTCTTTTCAGGAAAATGGTAGCGAAGTACGAGTGTATGTGGTCGACGGAACTCCTTTAGAAACTGCTACAGGTACCGATCTATTCATCTATCAAGAACGCTATAACAGTTTTCTCATGTTGCAGTACAAGGCCATGGAAAATGACTCTCTCATAAGAGGCTGGAGCTACAAGGTAGATGGTTCAAATCTTGATCAACAACTGCAAACAATATCAGCGTTAAGAAAAGCATTTCCCGTTATATCGTCACCAAAAAAATTCTCCGACCACCGGCTAAGCGATGATCCTTTCTATTTCAAATTCTGCGAACGAACACGTCTTAGTTCTAGAGATGACAGCTTATCTGCTGGGATGACAATTAATGCTGAACATCTGGCTTATTTTTTATCCCTACCAGAAGCGAAACTGGATGGAGCAATACGCCGAATAGGGTATAAGAATCTTCCTAGATACCTGAACAATTCAGAGTTCATTGCATTAGCTCGCTCTGGTTGGATTGGATCAAAAACAACCACAACAGAAATGATTGCGCAAATTATGCGCTCAAGAGAATCGGGGCGGTCAGCAATATTCAGCTATATAAAAAACAAACAAGCTAGTCGAGGGGAGTCAGAAGATCGTGTTATCTAGGAAAATTAAATTCAATTTGAGCGCTCGTATTCTGAACGAACTGAAGGCTACCTCGACATTTATAAAATACTTTAGCGTTACCTTGTCCGTTATGTAGGATCTTTATGTGATGTTCAGCACCGGGAAACTTTCCTTCTTCTAATTGGGTTTTACCAATGAAACCTTTGCGACGAGACAGGCTTTCTTGATTCGCATCCTTATAACCAGCGATAGAGGAGGCTGTGTGTATCGCCAAAAGAGTTGGTGTGTTTTTTGACACAGCTTCAATATAGTCAATTAGAAATTCAGGAAGGGCATCATTTCCTATCTCTGTTCGCAGTTCTCTTAAGGTCTTTATGCTTCTTTGATTTCTTCCAACAATCAAATCTAGCTCTGAAGAATACTGAAACGGTCCAAAAGACATCTCCCCTTTATCCACGACAACCGTAGCTTTATCGACGCTTGTAGATGATGCAACCGCAATTCGTTTATCTCCAATCCAAACTGGAGACCCTATGTTCGCGATAGTAGCAAGAGCGAGGCGGTGAAAGATAAAACAACGATGCCAATCAGAGTAAAGTTGTTTAGGAATTGTTAGCTCGAAGTGTTTTAGATAATGTCCGCGGGCGCCAAACATTCGGGCGCGTTGAATATAAGTATCTTGCTGAAGTTTATGTTTTACGTTTCTGGTAAAAAACATGGACAGAAGATTGGGGAACGTAACACCCCGAGACACGATATTTCCACCAATAATAATTGTGAATGGCGACGTCGGCTCCGTTGCACTATCCCCTGCAGCGGTTCGATCTCGCTCACTATTCAATACAACGAGTGTAGTGCGAGACGCATTGGAAACGACATATTCTGTCAGCTTATCGGGATCGGCTTCTGGATATAGTTTGATGGCTATGTTATGAACCATTAAAACTAAATTATCAAAGTCTTTGCTTTGACTACTTAGCAGCGAATGAACAGTATCTTCAATTGCACCTCTATCTACTTCGTGATCTAGCTTTCGCCCGCTTGTATGAACGAGCATGCAATAGTTATTTTCTCGCTCGTTGACACATACGTTCAAATACGCAACTGTGACAACGAAACGTGCCAATGCCTCTTGAGCTTCTTTCGCGGTTCCCGATTGCTCTAGTAATTTCAGGCGATAGGCAACGTTGTGGTCAATAGGAAAGAAGGTGTCTTGGCCGGTATATTTAGAATGGGGAGGAAAATTGACCCATTTCTCGGTATCGTTGTTAAATGTGTTATTTAAATCTAGCCTTGCCGGTGTTGCAGTCACTCCAATATAAAACCCGTGTTTTCCAATTAGTTGCCCTATGAGGTCATTAATTGGAGTTTTTTTTCCGACATTTATTTTCGAATTGGGAGTGGCGTAGTCTGCCTCATCGTCAATAACAACAATTTTTCCTAAGTCTTTTACTCTATCAATTAGCTTCTCTAGATCTCGAGAGTTCTTCTTGCAGAAGACTACTAGCTCAGGCAATTTTTTAGTTTTGATTGGGGCTGACACTAAGAGTTCGGATGAAGTTCGTGCAACGGGTGCTAAGCCTGACGCTCTAAAACGTTTCAGATTCTGAGATAGAAGATCAACACTATCATTCATCAGATGGACAATGAATTTATGTCCCTCATCTAACAGCTTCGCGGTAAGGCAAATCATCATTTCTGTCTTGCCGCTTTGAGGGTCTCCATAGATAACCAACGCAGATGTCATCGCTCTCGTTAAATTGGAAACGGCCCCGTCAACTGCTTTTTCTATGCAATTAGTTTGGATGCCATCTGCACTCAATCTACCGAGTTGCTTACCGTATCGGTTTGTCAATTTCGCTATTTCTTTATACCTAGTCAAATCCATAGAAGTAGACATAGTCAGTAGTTGTTATTTGCGGAAAAGATGCCGGGATATCTCAAGAGGGAAAAACTATTGCCGCTCAAATGAAAGAATAGTTTCTGTCCGCATACGCTTTCCCAGCGCCCCCTCGGCGGTGATTGGCAAATATCTACTTTGAGCTGGCAAGGGACGTTCGTAACGGTGAGTCAATTGAAAACCTAACATCTCCGCAGCAGTAGCTACCCCGTCAGAATTTTGAATAAAACTGCCCTTTAGGCATGAGTTTCCTACAACGAACGTCGCGCTACCACCAGGTCTGGTGACACGAGAAATTTCCGAGACCATGCGATAAACATCTTGTGAATAACGCTCGATCATAGATTTATATCGAGTGGACAATGACGTGGAGTTACACATCGAATTTGCGATTCTTTTGAACTTGATCGATGTTTGAGGTTTGTCAGGAGCTCTTTCTGCGCCGATGCTACTGGAGCGAATTCCTCGCAGATTCTCGATCCTGTGGCCCAGCCAAACTAACGACATCCTATGACCACGAAGGTAGTCAATTGCATTCAAGTAGGGCGGGGATGTTAGGACAGCATCAATCGATGCGGATTTTAGAGAGCGAAGAGATCTGGCATCTCCTAACTTAATTGATGCTTCTCCCATGGCAGGATTGTCACTCAAGCGTTTTCGAACTAACTTTATAGAACGCTCGAGACCTTCCATCACATCGTAATCTGATGCTTCGGATACCTTATGAGGACGGCTATGAGATGTGTCTCGAGCTAACGATGCGCCCTGCTCCTTTGTGACAATTATTCTACTAAGAGCAATACGAACAATATCTGCAGCTGCCTGTTTCTCTTTGCTATACCGGCGCTTAGAAAATTCGTCTAAGACATATGCCACTTTGCGTAAGGCAAGTTGTTGAGGCTTGCCGAACCAATAGTTAACGAATTCTTTAGTCTGATCGCTCTCATCAATCCATGGAAGGGCGATTTTTGTACGGCCGAGATCTTTAATTTGATCAAGAATATTTTCACTAACTTGGCCGATGAGATCATTGTCTACTTCTGTCGTCCATACTCGAGCCATTAGCACCGCTAACGGATCCATATCGAAACCAATTGGACGATGTCCTAGTTCTGCAGCTTGGCGAACCACGGTCCCAGATCCAGACATAGGATCCAATACAGTACTGTTCGGAGGCAGTGCGGCAAGACTCTCAAGTGCCAATTCTGGCGCCATTCTCGCCGGAAATGGATGAATGGAGCGAATCATAGACTTTCCTTTTGTCCCATTTCTTCCATGGGTATATTTCTGTTATTTACCAACCTCGAGCGAATCGAATCGTACGGAACGCTTAGGCACTGCCTGACTCGACACTACGAGTGCTAAAACAACAATTCTATTCGAACTTGTACCACCTACTTCGAAGTTTGAATGTATTTCTCAATTAAATATCTTGAATTGCTCGTCTTTGATAAGTGGCTGCGACGATAAACTTTTCGTCCGACGTCCATGTTTTTACCGAATACATTCTTGAGCACGACAAATAACAAGTCCTCCCACATGATATTCTCGAACACATTTAAGTTAAAAGAAATTACGTAGTCAAATTAACAAAAAGTTAATAGATACCTAAGGCTATTAAAAACATAAAACTGCCAAAGAAATCATGGGAAACGCACCAATTGAAGTCGCGCGGGATTTTATCCGCCGCGCCGTATTAATTCCTGCACTCGAAAGCGACCTGCCAGCAGCAATGAAAGGGAAGGTTCGCCATGCAGATCAGTGGTTGACGAGATTCAAGCGAGTTGGAGATTTGCTCGTCTATCTAAAGCGCTTCGATGCCGGCGACGAAGCGCCGATGTACAAAGAAATGAAACGCTTCGGCCTAACAACATTTGAAGATGTTGTGCAGGACTTTGTGGCTCGATTTGGTCAATGGGCCAGTGATTGTTCGCGCATCACCGATTTCGAAATTGGTCTTCCGTACGACGTACATGACATTCTCATTCTTGCGCGGAACTATGACACTCGTGCAGGCGGAATGTTTGTGTTGGAAGCAAACGGCCAACCAGCCGCGGTGATCATTAAGGCGAGTCTTGTCGGAGGACGCTACGCAAATGAATGGATCGAGGAGCCTGTCCGGCTGAAATATTATTTGAAGAGTATCAGCGGTGAGTTTGGCGAACATTTCAAAGCTAATGCGGCAATTATCAATACTCCAGATTTGCCCATTCTCACTTTTGTTCGGCGATCAGGCAAAGACCCCTTTATTTTCTGTGGCATGTTCAAGTACGACAGTCTTATCAAAGACGAGGGTGGCTCAAAGGCATTTGTGCTCGCGCTAAATGCCAAACAATCAGAGGTAGTTGCAAACGATGCGGACTATGTACGTGTCGTCTTAACCAAGGCAGTCAAAGCGTCGTCAGAGTCACCGCGTGAGCAAAGACTTGCTCGGCTGGCGGCGGCACCTAAGAAGCCGATTACTATGCGGATAGTGTCGACCGCTTATCACCGCAATCCCGATGTAATCAGTGAAGTTCTATTTCGCGCTAAGGGTGTATGCGAAGGATGCAATCGTGGTGCACCGTTCAATCGCAAGAGCGATGGCACGCCGTTCCTTGAAGTCCATCATCGCTTGCCATTAGCTCAAGGCGGTGAAGACACCGTCGTGAACGCTATCGCGCTTTGTCCAAACTGTCATCGAGAAAGGCATTTCGGCTAATCCCGATGGAGGCAGCCTTGGTGTAAAACGATACTGCCTTAAAATACTTTCTCACTCATGTCAAAGCTTCCGCCAGAGAAGCTTCACCTAAGGAGATCCATCGTGGCAACAGGAACCGTAGAACTCCACCGCATCCTCCGCACCACCCCCGACAAAGTCTACCGCGCCTTCACCGACGCAGCTGCCCTCGCCAAATGGCTCCCGCCCTACGGCTTTACCTGCACGGTGGAGCATCTGGAAACCAAAGTCGGCGGCACCTTCCGTATGTCGTTTTCGAATTTCACCAGCGGCAACGGCAACTCTTTCGGTGGTGAATACAAGGAGCTGGTGCCGGGGGAACTGGTTCGCTACACCAACAAGTTCGACGATCCGAATCTGCCTGGCGAAATGCAGGTGACGGTGAAATTGAAGCCGGTTTTAGTTGGCACGGAAGTGCGCATTACGCAGGCGGGGATTCCGGAACTGATTCCGGTGGAGATGTGTTATCTCGGTTGGCAGGAGTCGCTGCTACAGCTGGCCAATCTGGTGGAGCCGAATATTCCGGGCTAGCGCGAGACTGTTTTTTATCAGATCCGCGCAAATAAATAATAAAAAAGGGAGGGGACGGGATGAAGACCCTGGGGTTTTTGCTCGCGCTGGCTCTTGCCGCGGCTCACCAGTCCGGTGTCGCGGCAAACACGCCGTGCTCAGGTAAAAAGGGCGGCGTCTCTCATTGCGCCGGCGCAGAATTCATTTGCAACGATGGGTCCGTCAGCGCATCGAAGAAGGTCTGCTCGATGTCCAACCAGCAGAGGCTGATGCCACTCGCAAAGGATGACGACGATGGTTGCAGTTGCCGCAGCCATCGTTATTGCACCGGACCGCGTGGTGGGCAGTATTGTTATACCGATAGCGGCAATAAAAGCTATCGGCGTCGTTGAATAGCCGGGTCACTCCGATCCGGATGGAAGCTGGATCGGCCTGTTCGCGCAATACCGATACTTCCGCGCCCATCGAAACCGTACTCCAATTCTCGTCAATGCAGGTGGCAGCGCCATTGCCTCATTTGTGGCTTCGCGCAATAGCTCCACCGCATGCAGATAGGCTTCCCTGGACGCCGACGCAGACGCCGCCACCAAGCTCAGGTTGAGCATTGCGCAGATGCACGTGGTCTGTTCTTTAGTGACGACAGACTCCTTGCGCACAATCACTTCAAGCCGAAAATCGTTTTGCGCCGCCGGAGTCGTACATTGCTCCCGCTTCCATGCAAATCTCTCGGTGATGCGTCGCGCTGCTTCCGTAGCCTGTTCTGCAAGAAAGTCATCGAGCTCAGCCATGTGCTTCCAGGCAGTGATGAAGAATTCAGTTGATCTGTTCATCGTGGATTTGCGCAGCGCTTTGCGTGCTTCGCCTGTTTTCATAGAACGGAGGGGGTGACGAAATATATCGTTAATCTGTCTTTGTGTCACTTATAGTAAACATATGTTTCCGTATTGTCGATGGACTGTAAATGTCGCTGGCTCGATCCTTACGGCATGAAAAAACCAAAAACATCCCCCTCGGCACGCGAAACATTCGGCGAGAACCTGCGTCGCGCCCGGCGCTTAAAAGATGTGTCGCAGGAAGAACTGGCGTTCCGTGCAGATCTGAGTCGTAGCTACGTCAGTGAAGTGGAGCGTGGAGCACGCAACGTTTCCATCGATAACATGGAGTTGCTTGCGCTCGCGATCGAAATGCCATTGATGGATCTGGTCAATCCGGATTTGTTTGCATCGCTCGAAGAAAGTATCCGCGCAAAGAAATAGTCGGACGAAGTATGAAAGCGCAAACCAAACAATCGTCGATCTTCTGCACCCGCCTCAAGGAAGCCCGGAAGCGAGCCGAACTATCGCAGTTCCAACTCGGTGTTCTTGCAGGTATTGATGAGTTCACTGCCAGCGCAAGAATGAATCAGTACGAGCGTGGCGTGCACGAGCCGGATTTTGGTACGGTACTGCGCCTGGCCAAGGCGTTGGGTGTGCCGGTGAGTTTCTTGTTCGAACCGAACAACCGGCTGGCTGAATTGATTTTGTTGGCGGGGCAGCTGGAGTCGAAGGAGCTTACACAGTTGATCGCCGGACTCAAGCGCGCACAAGGCTGAACTCAGTCGCCGAGGTCGATGATCGCGCGCGCCCCAATCCCCTCCGGCGTCTCATAAAAACTCGCCACCCACACCTGACGATTTTGCTCACCCTCCTCCGCAAAATCCGCCAGCACCTCGCTCACAAAATTGATCGACCCCTTGTCCAGGCTGGCAAACGGATCATCCAGCAAATTCACCGCCGCCCCCGCGGCAAACGCCCCCGCCAGGTACACCTTGCGCTTGCTGCCGGTGGACAGCATGAACAGCTTCTTCTCCGCATGCGGCGTCAGCGACAGGCCTTCCAGTAATTCCGGCAACGCGGCGTCGTCGAAGTCGGGGAACCGCGCCTTCACCGACGCAAAATATTCCGGCACGCTCAGTTGGTCGAATGCTTCCGTGCGCGGGTCGACGTAGTAGACCTGTTGCTTGTATTGGACGGCTTGTTCATCCAGGCGGATGCCGTTGATGGCCAGTTGGCCGCTGCTTGCCTTGAGTTCGCCAGCCAGCACGCGGATCAGGCTGGTCTTGCCGCGGCCGTCGCCGCCGCGGATGACGGTGACGCCGGCGGGCAGGGCCAGCGAGAGGTTCTTGAAGACCTCATGGTCGGGGTAGCTGAAGCTCAGGTCGGTGGCTTGCAGGATGGTCGGGCTGGTCATCGGATTCGTCGGATTCTGTGGCTGTGCTTGGTTGATGGTGTCGTCATGCATGGATGCTCTGACGCGAGAGGCGATTGTAAATCACGTGCCGGCTGGATCAATGCAGCCGCTCCGCCGGAGTATCCGCGTCGCGCAGCGTGATCGTGATTTCGCCATTGCGCTCCAGCACCGCGCGCGCCACGCGCTCGAGCGTGGCGCCGTCTTCCTTCTTGCGCAGGGCGACGTCGATGTCGCGGTCGCTGATCAGGCCGGCGCGCATCTGGTGCGGGTCTTTGCGGCCGTCCTTGACGAGCAGGCGTTCGGTGCCGCTGATGAGGTTGTCGAGCCAGGCCCAGCGCGTGACCAGCACGCCGATCAGCCGGTGCAGCAGCACCAGCACGGCGCCGGCGGCGAGCGTGGGCGGCAGCGACGAGGCGCCGACGATGGCGCGGCTCAGGATCGCGCCCAGCAAGACCGTGATGCACAGGTCGAAGGCGCTGCGCTGGCCGAACGAGCGACGCCCGGCGATGCGCAGGAAAATCAGCGTGAAGCAGAACACGATCAGCGCCCGGATCGCCATGGCGGCGGCGCTGAGGTCGTTGGAGGCGTCGATGAGCTGGCGGATGTCTTGCATGCGATTTCCTGAGGTGTGCTGAAAGATGATGAGGCGGCGGTGCGCGAGCCGCCATTGTGCATGAGCTGCCGTGGCGTGCGCCAGTTTAGGAGCGCGGTGCAGGCGTTTAAAGCGTTGTCACTAAGGCAATGCCGAAACGGCATGGGACATTCCCATGCCGTATTTGTATAGTGTCATGCCGGAAAGTATGCGGCCCGCAAGACCTGCGGCGCACCTCCCCAATACCTGCACAACCAGCACAAAGAGCGCGAACAAATGGAAATCAAATGGGTGGAAGACTTCCTGTCGGTGGTCGAGACGCTGAACTTCAGCCGCTCGGCCAAGCTGCGCAACGTCACGCAGCCGGCCTTCGGCCGCCGCATCCGCTCGCTGGAGGCCTGGCTCGGCGCCGAGCTGTTCGACCGCTCGACCTATCCTTGCGCGCTGACGTCGGCGGGCGAGTCCTTCGTGCCGATCGCGCGCGAGATGCTCAACCAGTCGACCCAGGCGCGCCTGATCCTGCGCGGTCAGCTGGCCGGCGCGCAGGCGACCGTGAAGTTCGCCATGCCGCACACGCTGCTGCTGACGCTCTATCCCAAGCTGCTGTCTGAAATCGAGAAGTGCACCGGCGCCATGGCGACCACGGTGCAGGCGACCAATGTGCATGATGCCGTGATGGCGCTGGTCGAGCGTCATTGCGACCTGCTGATCTGCTATCACCATCCGCAGCAGGGCATCGACCTCGATTCCGAACGCTACGCCATGCTGTCGCTCGGCAAGGAGCCGCTGCGCCCTTACGTCAAGGCTATCGGCAAGGGCGTGCCGAAGTACACGCTGCCGGGCACGGCGAGCGAGCCGGTGCCGTTCCTGAGTTACTCTTCCTACTCGTCGCTGAGCCGCATCGTCGAGAAGCAACTCAGCGCCAGCCCGCGCCCGGTGCATGTGTTCCGCCGTTTCGAGTCGGACCTGGCCGAGGGCCTGAAAAGCATGGTGCTGGAAGGCCATGGCGTGGCCTGGCTGCCGGCCAGCGCAGTGACGCGCGAAGTGGCCGAGGGCAAGCTGACGCTGGCGATCGCGTCCAACGACAACGAGGCGCTGTCGACCGGCCTGTGGAGCGACGAGATGGACATCCGCGTGTACCGCCGCATCGACGACGCCCGCCCCGATCTGGATCGCATCTGGGCTTGCCTGCGCGCTGCGCACGCGGTTCGTTAAACCCCTGCGCTAGCAACTGCAAATTACAAGATTTCGTTTCTGCATCAACCAACGTTTAGAAGAGGACCACCGTGAAGCTCATCACCAACCAGCAAGTCAGCGAACTCGTCACCACCGCCGACGCCGTGCAAGCCATGCGCGAAGCCTTCGCCGCGGCCGGCAGCGGCGCGCAGCAGGCGCGCGTGCGCACCAGCGCATCCAACGGCGTGATGCTGTCGATGATGGGCGCGGTGATTCCCGACGCGGGCATCGCCGGCGCCAAGGTCTACACGACGATCAAGGGCGCGTTCAAGTTCGTCATCACGCTGTTCTCGACCGAAACCGGCGCGCCGCTGGCGACCATCGAGGGCGACACCATGACCGGCCTGCGCACCGCCGCCGCCACCGCCGTGGCCTGCGATGCGCTGGCGCGCAAGGACGTCGACACGCTGGCCATCATCGGCACCGGCGTGCAGGCGCGTTCGCACATTCCGGCGCTGCTGCAGGTGCGCAAGTTCAAGGAAATCCTGATCGCCGGTTTGTCCGGACAGCAGGAGCTGGCTGACGAAGTGACAAAAACTTACGGCGTACCGGCGCGCGTGGTCGAGATCGACGAAGCCGCGCGCCAGGCCGACGTACTGGTGACCGTCACGCGCGCGACCGAGCCGCTGTTCTCGGGCGACCTGATCAAGCCGGGCGCCTTCGTCGCCGCTGTCGGCGCCAGCAAGGCCAACGTGCGCGAACTGGACGACCTCGCCATCAAGCGCGCTGCTGCGCTGGTGGTCGAGTGGAAGCCACAGGCGCAGGTCGAAGCCGGCGATCTGGTGCAATGCGCACCGGGCGTGTTCGACTGGGCCAACGTGTGGGAGCTGGGCCAGGCCGTCGACGGCAGCATCGGCTATCAGCGGAAGGACGACGATATCGTCATCTACAAGGCCATCGGCATCGGCCTGGAAGACGTGGCGCTGGCCGGTCTGGCATATCGCAAGGCGGCGGCGCAGAACGGCTGGTGACCTGCCGCTGAAACCACAAGCGCCCATGCAAACGGCGGCCTGCGGGTCGCCGTTTTGTTTGGGCGATGCAGTCGGTCGTCCTACGCCATCTCGCGGCACTGTCCGATGTCTATCCCCGGCGGCAGTGACTACAGTGGAAGCCATTCCCTCAGAATTGACAGGAACCGCCATGTCCAACCGCCCCACCCTGCATCTGCCGCAGTCCGCCGGCGACGCCGCCAAGTCCGATAGTCCGGACAATCCGGTCAATCCGGACCATGAATATGAAGACGCCACCGAAAGCAAGCTCGACCATAGCAAGCCGCCGCATCATGACAAAACTGCGGCCGACAAGAAGCACAAGGATGAGCCGCAGATTTCGGTCGGCAAGCCGTAAAAGCTAACTACGGGGCCGCGCGCACCAGCGTGATCGCGTGTTCGGGACAAGCCGTGACACACAGGCCGCAGGCGCGGCAGGCATCGGCGTTCGGGGTGTAGGCGACGTGCATGCCGTGCACGCGCAGTTTGAGTTTGTTGAGTACGCCGAGCGACTGGTAATCGGCGTCGTCGATGCGGCGGATCTCAAAGACGTCTTCCGGGCAGACCACCAGGCAGTCGCCCTTGCCTTCGCAACGTTTCAGATCGACCGCCGGGACAATGACGCCCGGCGGTTGTTTGCAGCCGCTGGCCTGACGAGGTTGCGGCTGTGGCTGCACTGAAGTCAGATTCAGGGTTTGATTCATTGCGGATCTTTAGGGGCGGCGGACGGACGCGCATCGGCGACATCGTTGCGCTCATTACGGCCCCAGCGACCGCGCCAGCCGCGCATGCCCTGCTTGAATTTCTCGCGTTCTTCTTCGCTCATCTGTTCCCAGCGTTGGTGGTGGCGATGATGGCAGCCGCGGCCGCGGAAGCCGCCGAACAGGATCTTGCACAGCACCAGCAAGCCCAGCGCCTGTACGTACGCAATCTGGTGCACCCCCGTGAACAGCGACGGCAACAGCCAGTTCCACAGTGACATGACGACCCAGCCGAGCGCGGCGACGCCGGCGATGACGAGTACCAGGATTTTCCAGAATTTGCGTTGACAGCTCATGATGTCCTCCTTTGCTTGATGCGAGTGAGCGAATTAATAAATAAGAAAAAATAAGAAAAAATAAAAACATGTGAAAAATTGCAGCCGGTCGGAGCGGATTTCAGTACCCGCTCCAGGCCTTTATTCCAGTTCGTCGTACAGCGTCTGCAAGCGCGAGCGCAGGTGCAGGACGGCGTAGCGTTTGCGCGCCAGCAGCGTGTTCACGCCGACGCCGGTTTCCGCGGACAGCTCCTTGAAGCTGCGCCGCTCAAGTTCATGCGCGATGAAGACGTCGCGTTGTTCCGCCGGCAGCTCTTCCAGCGCGTCGTGCAGCTCGGCCAGCAGCAACGAGCGGGCATACGCGGCTTCGGGACCGGCGTCGGTGTCGGGCAGCAGTTGCTCGAGCCAGCCGTCGTCCTCGTCTTCTTCGGCGTCGCCGGCGACAGGCAGCGCCTGTTCGCGCTTCTTGCGGAAGCGGTCGACGATGCGGTTGCGCGCCACCCGGAACATCCAGGCGCCGACCTGTTCGATCGGTTCGGGCAGGCGACAGGCCTCCACCAGTTCGTAGAACACGTCCTGGAGAATGTCTTCCGCTTCGGTCGGATCCGGCACGCGGGTGCGGATGAAGTTGCGCAGGCGTGAACGCTCGCGCAGCACCGTGTCGGTAATGTGTTTGTTGTTGTCGGCTTCGGCCATCGGCGTTGAAGGCAGCGTCGTTTCCATGCCGTGAAGACGGATCACGGCGGCGAATATTGTGGGATGCAGAAAATAAAGGTGGCGCACCGGCTCGACGCGCACCGACCGATGCTAGCGGCAATCGCCCGCCGGCGGGGCCTTCAGGGCGGATATTCCTGGGAATTGCCAGATTGATATTGTCGTAATGACACCAATGTGTGGCGCGATTATACGTGCCGGCGCCAAAACTTGATGTAGCGCATTTGAGGGATATACAGTTCGCCGATATCGTTTTACATTCTCTGCATCAGTGCAGAACAGCATAAAAAACAGGCAATGATTCGATGATCGCTTCAGCATGAACACCACGCATGCCACCCCCGGCGGCCAGCAGCAGCCCGGCTTTGGACCGGCCGCTGCGGCTGCGCGTTTGCCCGGCCATCCGGTCAGCGAACCCGACGAGCGCCTGGGGCAACTCTTGTGGAATGTCACCTCGCTGGCCAGCATGTTGTGCGACGCGCCCATCGCGATGGTGTCGCAGCTGCAGGGCCAGTTCGACTGCACCGAGACCGGCGCGCTGTCGCTGGCCTCCGCGGTCGCACTCGACGGCAGCATGGATCAGCGTCGCCAATGGTGGCGACTGTCCGGCCAGTCAGGCATCGTCTGCAGCGCAGCCGACTTCAGCCTGTGCGAAGCGGCCGCCCTCACGCCCGAGCGCATCACTGAAATCAGCGACCTCACCCTCGACCAGCGCTTCGCCCATCACGGCATGGCCAGGGGGCCGGCCGGCTTGCGCTTCTATGCCGCCACGCCGATGCGCAACCAGCGCAGCGACTTGCTCGGCACCTTGTGCGTGCTCGACCGCAAGCCGCGCCTGCTCGAGCCGCACCAGCGCAACGGCCTGCACCTGTTGGCGCAACAATTGATCGTGCAACTGGAGTTGCATCGCGACTTGCAACTGCTGCAGCGGCAGACGCTGACCGACCCGCTCACGGGCGTGGGCAACCGGCGCGGTTTCGACCGTCGCCTGCACGAAGAATGGGCGCGCCATTTGCGCAGCGGCGAGGCGCTGTCGCTGCTGATGATCGACGTCGACATGTTTAAGCAGTACAACGACACCTACGGCCATCCGGCCGGCGACGAGGTATTGAGTCTGTTGTGCGAGTTGCTGCGCATGCCGCTGCGCGCCAGCGATTTTGTCGCGCGCGTGGGCGGCGATGAGTTTGCGGTGATTTTGCCCAACACGCCGGAGGTCGGCGCCGAACTGGTGGTGGAGCGCATCCAGGCCATGCTGCGGGCGGCGCAATGGCCGTATTGCCCGGTCAGCATCAGCGCCGGCGTGGCGACCTTGTCGCCGGGCGAAGTCTGCGATTTCGGTGCACTGCTGCAGCGCGCCGACCAGGCCATGTACATGCGCAAGCAAGGCCGTCGGAAAGACGACTAGTCCTGCCGGTTTTAGACCGTGCCTTTGTCTTGCAAGGCCGCCAGCATCATCTGCCCCATGATTTCAGGACGACCGTTGAAGATGGTCTGCACCGCATCAACGCCGGTCAGCTCGCGCCGCAGCTGATTGCGCAGCGCGTGGTCGTCGGCCAGCCGCACGGTGGCCTTCACGTAGTCGTCGACCGTCGGCGTCACCAGCCATTGCGGGAATTTCAACCGTCCGAATAAGCCTTCGTCGATGTGCTCGTGCACCTCGGGTCCGGTCTTGCACACGCCGACCAGGCCGGCGCTGACGGTGTCGATGATGCCGTTGGTGTTACCGAACGGGAATGGGTTGATGAACATGTCGCAGCGTGCGATCACCTGCATGTAGGAGCCGTACTGCTGGTGCGGATACACGGTGGCGGCGTCGCCGAGGAATTGCCCGATCACGCGCTTGACCTGCGGATAGATCAGCATGCCCTGCGCCTGCCCGATCAGGAAATGGAAGTGGATCTTGCTGCCGGCGTCGCGCAGGATGCGCTGGCAGGCGCGCAGGAAATCGGGATTGAGCTTCATCGTGGTGGAGGCCACCACGATCTGCACCACGTCCGGCGTCTCGCGGATTTCCGTCGGCAAATCGAGCTGGCTGGCGTGGGCCGAGGCGCGATACGGCATGCCGTCGCTGGGCAGGCGCAGCAACTGCTCGCTGAAGCAGGCCGGGTCGCCGACATAGTCGTCTTCGACCATGACGTAATCCATCTCGGGCGAGTGCGAGGTCGCCGGATGACCGAGCGCCATCGCCTGCACCGGCGCCAGGCGCAGGTTGGACAGGAACATCGTCAGCGCGAACATGCCGACGCTGGGCATGTAGAACACCTGCGCGGCCTTGTCCTGTGCGACGCCGCGGATCTGTTTCAGCTGGTCGAGGATTTCGCCCGGCGCGATCTCGACGAATTCATCGAACACCGCGCGCCCGGCATCATCGACCGTGCTGCCGTAACCCATGCCGACCACGTGGAAGAGCTCACGCGCCGCTTCCAGCGTGCGCGAGTGCGTACGGTAGATCGAGTGCGCCGAACTGAACCATTCCACCACGACCAGCAGCACGGGTTTGTGCTCGCCGCCTGCGCCGTCGGTCTGCACCGGCGTATTCAGTGACTTGATGCCGGCGCGCTCGATGCTGCGCCGGATCAGCGCATTGATCGGCTTCTTGATGTCGTGCTTGTCGGGGCGACGGGCGTAGCTGCAATGCATGTAGACGTCGTGCAGGATGCCGGCCGGCAGTTGCGCCAGGTCCTCGATCTGTTCCAGCCGGGCCGACAGCCACGGCAGGATCTGCTCGCGCTTTTCGTAGGCCACCGGCGTGGCCAGCAGGCGCGGCGACAGCAGGGCAAGGCAGAGGCTGGCGACCAGCGTCTTGTCGTGCGCCCAGAAGGCGTCGAGGTCCATCGGGATTTCGGATTCGGGCGAATACAGCAGGCAGAATTTGATCAGGTCGCGGTTGCTGATTTCCACTTCGCGCAGGTTGCCCTTGCCGCGGATGTTCCAGGCGCGCACCACATGGTCGGCGTTGCGAAACGAGCTGGCGGCGAACAGGCTCGACAGCCAGCGATGCATCACCAGCATCTGACCGAAGCCGAGCTGGGAGAACTGGAATTCGCTGTCCGCGAACAGACAGGAAATCGCTGCCGCGATACGCGTGACGACGTGGTCGTTGAGCTCGTCGGCCTGCACGCTCGACAACGGCCTGGCGGTGAAATCCGCTCCCGGCAGGCCGTAGTTGGCGTCCAGCGCCGACAGCAGGGCCATCAGTTCGCGCGCGGCGTCCTCGTGCTGGCGCGAGTAGGCCAGGTATTCGAAATTCTCCAGCGAAAACGCCATCGCTCCTCCCCGGCTCTCTTATTTTTTAATGTTGTTCTTCGGCTTCGAAGCCGGCCTGGCGCAGCGCGTTCAGCACCAGCGCCAGATGTTCGCGGCCGCGCGTCTGCAGGACCAGTTCGATGTCGACGTTCTGCGCCGCCAGCATCGTGAAGGCGCGCTGGTGATGCACCTCGTCGACATTGGCGCCGGCTTCGGCGACGGTGGCGGTGATGCGCGCCAGCACGCCCGGCACGTCGCGCGCCGATACGCGCACGCGCGCCAGCCGGCCGGCGCGCACCATGCCGCGTTCGATGATCGCGGCCAGCAGCAGCGGATCGATATTGCCGCCCGACAGCACCATGCCCACGCGCTTACCGCGGAAGCGTTCCGGATGGCGGATCAGCGCCGCCAGCCCGGCCGCACCGGCGCCTTCGACCAGGGTCTTTTCGATTTCCAGCAGCATCAGCACGGCTTGTTCGATGTCGCCCTCGTCGACCAGCAGCAGGTCGTTGACTTCGCGCGCGATGATCTCGCGCGTCAGCACGCCGGGCGTGGCCACTGCGATGCCTTCGGCGATGGTGCTGGTGCCGAGCGCATGGGTGGTGCCGTGCACCGCGTTGATCATCGACGGGAAGCGCTTGGCCTGCACGCCGACGATGTCGATGTCGGGCTTGCGCGCACGCGCCGCCACCGCCATGCCGGCCAGCAGGCCGCCGCCGCCGATGGCCACCACCAGCGTGTCGAGGTCGGGCACGGCGTCGAGCATTTCCAGCGCGACCGTGCCCTGGCCGGCGATGATGGCTTCATCGTCGTAAGGATGGACGAAGGTCAGGCCGCGTTCCTGCGCCAGCGCGAAGGCGTGGGCGCGCGCTTCTTCCAGCGTGTCGCCGTGCAGCACCACCTCGGCGCCGAAACCGCGCGTGCGTTCGATCTTCACGCCCGGCGTGAAGCGCGGCATCACGATCAGCGCGTGCAGGCCAAGCCGCTGCGCGTGATAGGCCACGCCTTGCGCATGATTGCCGGCCGACATGGCGATCACGCCGCGCACGCCGGAGGCGGCCAGGTCGGTCAACTTGTTGCAGGCGCCGCGCTCCTTGAAGGACGAGGTGAACTGGAGGTTTTCGAATTTGAGGAAAACCTGGGCGCCGACGATCTCGGACAGCGTGCGCGATTCCACGCACGGCGTGTTGAGGATCTGGCCTTGCAGGCGCGCGGCGGCGCGCTGGATATCTTCGATGGTGGTCATACGGTCCGCTCAAGTCTGCACAAAAACAGGGAGCAGACATTGTAGCGAGAGAGACGGCGGCTGCGGGAATGATAT
>Ga0207695_10001564_pt1 | contig 37432 bp, 29 predicted proteins | sample KBSC54metaG_FD_184354 | JGI IMG/M metagenome (GOLD analysis project Ga0207695, IMG submission 184354) | Corn rhizosphere microbial communities from Kellogg Biological Station, Michigan, USA - KBS C5-4 metaG (SPAdes) (version 2) | ecosystem: Host-associated > Plants > Roots > Rhizosphere > Soil... | reverse complement strand
ACAGCCGGCCAGCGCACCCCTTGCGTTCACCCCCGGACGGTGCAGCCCTCCGAAATAAGCGCTTAGCGGAGCCAGGATAAAAAGGAAGAGTATACCGGGCAGCACGATCAGCATCGGCAGGTACATCTGATCGAAGCTGTCGCCGAACAGCAGAGGGAACAGCCACCTGCCGGTGAAAAGAATAAAAAAGAAAAAAAGCAGGAAGAACAGCACAGCGATTCTCGCCATCCTTGCCAGATAGACCGGCATCTCCTTCTCAGATGCAAGCGCCGTGCTGGGAAATACAATACCCGCCAATATTCCCGGTATCACCAGCAACATCTGTCCCAGTTTGGATACCTGGATATAATTACCCAGCTCACCGGCCGTGCAAAATCTTTTGACAAACCAATAGTCCATTCTGTATACAAGGAAAAAAAGGATATTGGCCGTAAAGGCCACGAGTGAATACTTATATATCTTCCTCAATAAAGCAGGAGCGGGCAGCGGGAAAGCCCTGGTCCCGGTAAAATTTTTCCGGAACCTCACAGCCAGCATGAGCCCTTGCAGCAATACGCCCAGAAAGTAGATATGCAGATAGCCGCCGGGGCCGATCAGGGCCGGCGCCGCACCGGCGACCAGTAGCAGGATGATCAGGAGAATATTGACGGCCAGCAATATCTTGTTGGATAACACCGCCTCCTCCCGCGCATAAAAAAGCGCTGAGAAAAAAGTGATCAACAGCTGTCCCGGTATATATGTTGCAGCCGTGGTCCAGAATAAATTATCCGTAACCATCTCCTTATCGAAGAAATAGAAATAGACCTTCAGCAACAGCAGGGACAGTACAGACATGACGACAGTCCACAGGATTGAAAAGGTATACAGAGCTTCCGCTTTTACTTCCTGTTTTGCAAGGAAAAAGCCCATTCCGGACTCTATGCTCATACTCCCGGCAAGCAGGACGAAAGCGTACAGGTTGATAAGATAATAAACGGTACTGCTGGCCGATGCGCCGTAATACCTGGCAAACAGCAGGTTCAACAGGAAGGTTGAGAACAGGTACCCTCCTCTCCACAAAAGTACCTGGTACAATAAGCGCTTAAAACTCATGGTTATTAGCCCGCGGTTACAAACAATGAACCGCGGTTCATTCTGAAAAGTACTTTAAATTTGTCGCATATGCAGGAACGAATGCTTACTTTTTTGCGTTGCCCCGTCACCCGGAGCCCATTGCATCTTGTGCCCGTGGGAAAGGCTTCCACCCTCGGACATCCTCCGGCACAGGGCATCACAGAAGCAATTTTATTCGCCGAAGAAGACTGGTTCTTTCCTGTAATGGGCGGTATTCCGCGGCTGACGGTGGAGGCTTTCCTTGACTATGAAGATTTCTTCCGGCAGCATTTTCCTGATTATGCGATCCGGCGGCAACAGCTGCTATCGAAATATGCCGGGATCATTGCTTACGTAAAGAAAAAGAACAAAAGGACGCAGAAAAGCTTCCTCCGGGAATGGAGCCTGTATAATTACAAAAAAGATCGCACCTGGAATGCCGGCACAGAAGACATGCTGCTCCGGTTCCTCGGCGAGACGGGTGAAAGCCTGGACAGCCTGCAGGACAAGGTGATCCTGGATGCAGGATGTGGCAACGGGCAGCTGGATACACTCATCGCCCGGCAAGGCGCTATCATCGTCGCCATGGATCTCAGCCTGAGCATCGAGCTGGCCTATCGGCAAAATACACATCCGGATGTGCTGTATATCCAGGGCGATGTTCAATTCCCGCCGCTGGCCTTTTCGATCTTTGATATCGTGCACAGCAGCGGGGTCCTTCATCATACCAACAATACCGAGCTTTCTTTCAGCTGTCTGAGCCCTTGTGTCAGGGCCGGCGGCAAGTATAGCGTCTGGTTATATCATCCCCGGAAGAACGCTTTACACCGCCTGTTCAATATGGCCCGCGTCATCTATTCTCCCCTGCCTTCCGGTCTGCAGTATTTTCTCCTCCGCATCACCGTCTTTCCCGTCAGCTATCTCATAAAGAAAATAAAAGGCAATCCCCAAAATCACCGGGAGATGATGATCGATATCCTGGATTGGCTTACGCCTGAATACCGCTGGGAACATCAGCCCGATGAGGTCGCCGCCTGGTTTACAAAAAGAAGCTACCGGTCCGTGCAGGTGACGACCTCAGATACTTTCGGTTTTAACATGACAGGTGAAATGCCGGCCAGCCCTGTTACTTCAACGCCTGGATGATCTTTATAAAGTCGGCAGCAACGAGAGAAGCGCCTCCGACCAAACCGCCGTCCACGTCAGGACTGCTGAACAGCTCTTTTGCATTGCCTGCTTTTACACTGCCTCCGTAAAGAATGGGAATAGCGTCTGCCACCTGCTGGCCATATTTTTCTTTCAGCTGGCGGCGGATACACGCATGCATTTCCTGAGCCTGTGCAGAAGTGGCCGTCTTGCCCGTCCCGATGGCCCAGATGGGTTCATAAGCAATAACGATCTTGCTGATATCTTCGGCGGAAAAATGAAAAAGAGATTCTTTTAATTGGGCTTCTACATAACTTTCCTGTGCGTCGACCTCCCGGATGCTGAGCGGTTCGCCGCAGCAAAAGATAGGAGTGATCCCCAATTCCAGGCACCGTTGGGTCTTGACGGCCAGAGATTGATTATGTTCGGAGAAATATTCTCTTCTTTCACTATGTCCCAGGACACAATATCCGATGTTAATGCTCTTTAGCATCTCGGCCGAAACTTCTCCGGTGTAAGCGCCCGCAGGTTGATCCGAACAGTTCTGGGCAGCTGCCGCATAGTTCTTTCTCGCTGACAGTTTGGTTTGCGCCATAATAAGGTATGGAAAAGGCACGGCAAAAACAGCGTGCTGATGATCGGCCAGCTCCACCTTTGCTTTCAGTATCTCATCCAGTAAGGCTTCTCCCTGCTGATAGGTCAGATTCATCTTCCAGTTGGCGGCCGCAATTTGATTTCTCATTTGAGCGATTGGTTTATGATTTTTCAAAAATATATTTTACGTTCTGTATTTCAGTGTCGGTCAATACCTGGCCCTTAAATCTTTTCCAGCTGGCAATGTCCCTCAGCGCTTTTTCCAGCTCATACTTCTGTTGATTGTCATAGCCCCAGCTAAAGCTGGGTATATATTTCGGTGTAAGCCCCTGTCCAAAGACATTACAGCAAACACCCACGACCGTGCCTGTATTAAAAGAGGTATTGATGGCGCTGCGGGAATAATCTCCCATCAGCAACCCACACTTTATCCCGGCAGGAATGAACCGATGGGTACGGTGATCCCACACCTTTACCTCTGCCGCGTTATTTTTTAGATTGGAGTTGGAAGTGCCGGCTCCCATATTGCACCACTCCCCTATGACAGAATCTCCCAGGTAGCCGTCGTGGCCTTTGTTGGAATACCCGAAGAATACTGAATTTTTGATCTCTCCGCCCACGACAGTGTAAGGTCCCACCGTTGTAGCGCCATAGATCTTCGTGCCTAATTTTACGACACTTCCTTCACAAAGCGCAAAGGGCCCCCGGATCAGCGAACCTTCCATGACTTCGGCTCCCTTGCCGATGTAGATAGGACCCGCCGAAGCATTCAGCACGCAATATTGCAAAACGGCCCCTTCTTCGATAAAGATATTCTCCGGGGCAATAGCCTGCACAGACGAAGGAATAGGCTGCGACTCCCTGCCGGCGGTAAGCAGAGCAAAGTCATCCACCAGGGCTTCGGCGTTAAGCTGGAAGATATGCCAGGGTTGCGTAAGGCGTGGGACCCAGTGCAATACGCCCCGGGATCCATGCTGTTCTTTCTCCCGGATCGTGAGAATGCCTATCCGTATGTCGGCGATGGCCCGGGTGGCCGTGAAAGGGAACAGTGTATCGTCCATGGGGTAAAACTAAGGCATAAACTCTAAAAAAAATCCCCTCCATTGCAGGAAGGGATAATGAGTTATCGAAGCCCCAACGTTTATTTGGCCTTCTTTTCGTAACGCTTTTTAAACTTGTCAATACGACCGGCCGTATCTACCAGTACGTTCTTACCGGTAAAGAAAGGATGGGAAGTATTGGAAATTTCCAATTTGATCAGGGGATATTCGTTGCCGTCCTCCCACTTGATGGTTTCCCGGGAAGTAGCACCGCTACGGCTCAGGAAAGAATAGCCATTACTCATGTCCTTGAAAACTACAAACCGATAATTGGCAGGATGGATACCTTTTTTCATAACTAGTTCTATTTAAAGGCTGTACGGATTTGGCCGTACAATTGATAAAATAAGGATGCAAAATTAGGCCATATAAGCCTGAAAAGCAAATTTTTCTGCAAAACTCAATCTCGCATATTCACATATTGCAGCGGAATGCCCAGGTTGGCTCCGCCGCATAGCTTGATAACAGCTTGCAGATCATCTATCTTTTTGCCTGTCACCCGGACCAGGTCATCCATGATGGCGGCCTGCACCTTGAGACCGGAGTCCTTTATCACCTTGACTACCTTCTTGGCATCCTCCTGTTTGAGCCCGTTGCGCACCGGCACCTCTTTCTTTGTGACCTTTCCGCTGGGATAGGCTTCCTTGCTCATGTCAAAAGCCAGGGCGTCCAGCCCCTGCTTCATACTGCGGCTGATCAGCACATCGGTGATCTGGTTGACCTTCATTTCGCTCTCCGCCTCCAGCTTGATCTTCATTTCCTTTTTATCCAGGTCAATGACCACAGGAGAGTCTTTGAAATCAAAACGGTTGGTTATTTCTTTCTTGGTAACATTGACAGCATTGTCCAGTGTCTGAGGATCGACCTTGCTTACGATATCAAAGGATGGCATGATTAGAAGAGTTGAGCAGCAAAGCTAAAAAAAAGCACCGCTATCGCGGTACTTTTTTTATTAATTGTTCTCCCTCTCTTCACGAGGCTTTCCCTCTCTTCACGAGGCTTTCCCTCTCTTCACGGGGCTTTCCCTCTCTCCTAGTTGTTCCCCCCCGTCTTCACCCGGCTCTCTTCCTCTCCGGCGCCAGTGGTCCTCCTGTGTGCGGGGGCTTTCAACGGCTTGCCAAAACGGTAGCTGAAAGTGACGCTCACCTGGCGGCTGTCCCTTAAATTGCGGAAGGTGGCTTCCGTCTGCTGGAAATTGAGGTAGCCATGGGGTTTATTGGTATAGAGGAAATCCCGGACACTCAGTTTGAGGCTGGCCTTCTCCCCCATGAATTTTTTCGAGACCGCGGCAGTAGCCTGCCCCATGGAATAGATAACCAACTGCCCTTCGACGCCCTTGGTACGGTACCAGCCCGAAAGTTCGGCGCTCCAGCCATGAGGGAAGGTAAATTGATTGTTTACATTCATCGTCAGGGTGGTGGCATCTACATGGATCGGCTCACCATAAAGAAAACCGTCGAACTTGGTATAATTCACATTACCGTACAGGATGGACATCCACCATTTGGTAACGTGCACCTGAGCGCTAAGGGCAATACCTGCATTCTGGCGGCTCCCGATGTTACCGTTCCGGAGGATGGTGGCACGTCCCGATTGCTCGAAAGTCTCTGAAAAGAAATCTTTGGTATAGCTGTAGTTCAGCGTGGTGGAAAGCCAGCCTGCGTAAGTATGACCCAGCTCGACATTATGCGAGAACTGTGGCTGGAGATAGGGATTGCCCGCCTGGTAGGTATATTGGTCCAGGAAAAAGAGGAAGGGGTTCAGGTCCTGGTAGGCCGGCCTGTCAATTCTACGGCCATAGTTCACCGAGAACTGATTTTTCTCATTGGCCTGGTAACTTACATACAGGGTGGGGAAAAAGCTGAAATAGTTTCGGGAAAAGCTGGAATCCTTATTGATGACAGAGATCCCGTTGCCCAGCTGGTGACCGGCATAGTTGGTATTCTCCACACGCAGCCCCGCCTGGATGCCCCATTTCTTATATTGTTTGTTCAGGTTGATATAGGCCGCATTGATATTCTCCCGGTAGATAAAATGATTGGTTTTCGACGTATCCACTTTGGAAGTATCGTTGATGACATTAAAATAGTTGGCCATATTGTCCGTATGCACATAGCTGGACTTAATGCCGGCTTCCAGCTTAAGATCCTTCGTCAGCGGATGTGTATAGTCCGTCTTGAATGTATAGATATTGATAGTGCTGGGTGTGTTGCCGGTGAGGACGGTCTCCGTTGTATCGTTATTGCCCGGATAGGTCGTGATATTGTCGAAATGTTGATCACTACCGGAGGAATAGCGTACGTAGTCCAGGTCGACCGTCAGTTCTCTGCCGGTGGAGTCGAATTGATGACGGTAATTGAGGTTGACAGAACCGTTCTTCCAGGTGTTATCCGCCGTACTGGGCGAATAGACCAGGGAATCGACGCTATTATGGGCATCCTTTAGGAAGATATTGCTGGATGTGCGATTGTTCTCTTCATTCCGGAAACCGCTGACGACAAATCCCAGGGTAGTCTTATTCGACAAATAGTAATCCATGCCGAACTTGAGGTTCAGGGAAGGATTGGTAAAATGTATCTCCGTGGTCTGTGTAAAGATAGAATTCACCACCTTGTCCGGCCCCGGGTTCAAATAGGTCCTGCCGATATCCAGGTGCTGAAAACCTTCCCAGCGGGAATAACCGGCATTGAGGAAGAAGTTCGCCCTTCCATTCCGGTAATTGAGGTTCAGGCTGCCGCTGGGTTTTGGATATACACCCTGGGTGTGGGTTAAGCTGATATTGCCGTTGAAACCCTTGGTCTTATTCTTTTTTGTCTTGATGTTGATGATCCCGGAGTTGCCGGCAGCATCGTACTTTGCCGAAGGATTGGTCATCAGCTCGATCTGGTCGATCGCCGAGGCAGGCAGGCTTTTGAGATAGCTGGCCAGTTGGGCGGATGTAAGATAGGTAGGCTTGTTGTCGATCATCACCGTTACCCCCTGTTTGCCCTTCAGGCTGATGTTATCATCCTTATCAAGCGTGACACCGGGAGACCGTTCCAGCACATCGAGAGCCGTGGATCCTGCATTGGAGGGAGAGGCATCCACGTTGACGACCATACGATCGGCCTTTTGTTCGATAAAAGGCTTTTTACCAACGACCGCAATCGCCTGTAAATTTTTAGATGAAGCCTGTAAAACAATAGCGCCCAGCATAATAGAGGGTTGATCACCGGAGAGCTCAAAAGCCCGGCTATAGCTGGTGGTATGTCCAACACTGCTGGCAGATACCAGGTACTTGCCCTCAGCCACCTTATCAAAAGCATATCGGCCGCTCTTGTCCGAGACAGTCTGACGGACCCGGGAGGAATCTTTGGCATTCAACAGGGAGATGGTGGCAGCTTCCACTGGCTTATGTCCATCATCCCCTACTTCACCGCTGATCTTCGCGCTGGGTGCCTGGGCAAAAAGAGACAGGGAAAACGTCGTTATAAGGAATGTAGTCAGCAGTGTTTTAAGGTTGGTCATGGTCGTTTCAGTTTATATTATTCAGTACTATTTTTTAGTCATTACAATACAAAGATTGGTACTATTTATTACATAGTACATTGCTTTGTGTCGGACGGATGATTTTGTTGATGGAAGGCCGAGCACAGCCGGCTGAGCACAGCGAAGCCGCCCGAAGGATAACCAAAGGTTACGGACGAGAAGGAGCGTGTCGAAGCAGCTCCGACGAAGTCCTGTTTAGATTCTAACTAAACCCGTACCGTCAGGTCCGGAAAAACATAATCATAAAGCAAACTTACAAGCGCACCGACCGTGTGCATAATCTTTTAGACATAAGTCCCACTTTCATTGACAACAGGACGATCTTACCAGGAAATAGACGAGTGTCCCGGTGAGAAGGTTACATTATTTGAGAAGTATATGTTGCCCTTAAGCAGTAGATGCCTCCTGGGAAGGCGCTTTTTGGGGAGGTCTTGATTTGAGTCTGAAATAAATAATAGCTCCGGTGATCATCAGCAGAAAGGAAATGATCTCAGCCTGGGTAGGATGAAAACCAAAAATATCGTATTTGGTATTGACCCGGATCTTTTCTACAAAAAAACGCTCGACCCCATTGACAAACAGATAGATGCCAAAAAGTGTCCCCGGAACCTTCAATTTTTTGCGCAGCGACCACAAAAGGAAGAAGAGTCCCAGACAAACGATAGTCTCGTAAAAAGGCGTAGGGAAAACGGGAATAGGTAATTGGCTGCAATAGGCCCCATCACATCCCGGAATCCGCACTCCTTCACCCACCACGTTATGAGGATAGGAATAGGCAAAAAACCAGTCGGGCAGCCAGGACGGCGCTTTGACCGCCAGATGCGGGATCTTGTCCAGCGCTCCGAACTGAGGCAGGTAAACTTCTTTATATTGTTCCGTAATTCGTTGAAAATCACCTGCACCTGCGAGAACAGCCTTACCGCCGATATTGGTATAATAGGCGCTGTTGAGGATACCCCAGTCCCCATCGCCGGCAGTTTGGCAACCGATACGGCCAATGGCATAAGCGAGCATAAGACCGGGAGCAGCGGCATCATTAAGATACCAGAAGCCGATGCCATTTTTACGGGCATAATACCAGATAGCAATAGCAGCGCAAATAAGTCCTCCATAAAAAGTAAGACCACTAAAAGAAAAAAGAGAATCGATGGGATCTTTTACAAAATCATCCCATGTCTCCAGGCTATTGAATATTTTGGCGCCGGCAAACCCAAAAAGAGCAGCGTAAAGCGTAAGATCCCCCACCCTGTCATGAGGCCATATACGGATCTTCTTTTCCTGGGGCTGAGGCAATTTTTGTTTATTCTTCTCATACCATTTCCATATGGCCAGCACAAGCCCCACTAAAATACCCGCCGGCCAGCTGCCTTCCGATGACTTGAGAAAATCCTGGGGATTGGCAGCCAGGGGGCTATGAGAAAGAAAAAGACCGATAAACTTGTAACCCACGACAAAACCCAGGATAAAGTTCATTATCAATTCAGTGGCACTGGCCGGCTTACCGATCAATACCATCTGGTCCCTGCCTTGTAACAAACCTTCCCTCTCCTTTCGTAGCAATTCCCTGGACAAAGTAACAGCTGCCGCTATAAAGGAAAGGGCGACAAAGAAGCCAAATGTATTGACAACGCGTAAAAATGGCAACGAGAGGCCGAACAGGTCCTTTAAGGCGTAATAAAGGTTGGGATACATACCCCGCAAACCTACATTAAAAAGGTCAAACAAGTATATTCTGTAGAAAGAATAGAAGATGAGGGTTTTACGACCTTATTTCCAATTACGTTCAAAAAATAATTTTCCACAGATACTAATTATTGGGGAATGCCGTTCCACATGAGTGTTCCACGGGGAACACTTTTCCCGCCAAATTAAAGTCCATCTTACGTTTCGTAGATTATTCACAGATGTGGAAAAGCCGACCACAGGTCGGCTGCGCGAAGCGCCGTCCGAGCACAGCGAGGACGTCCGAAGGACAATAATGAGAGTTATAAACAAACGGGCAGCTTGCTGCCCAAAGAACATCCCGGCAGCTTGCTGCCGGAGAAAACCCAATACCTCCAATTCCTTAACACCCCCCAAAAAACAAAACCCTCCGGAAAACCAGAGGGCTTATTACTATGAAGATAAAACTGTTAACAATACTCATTAAAAGCTGCAATCAAATTATGTGCGATCACCTGGGCCGGACGTCCCTCGATCTGATGCCGTTCGATCATATGCACCAACTGGCCATCCTTAAATAAGGCAATGGCCGGGGAAGATGGAGGATACGGCAATAAATGCTGACGCAGTGTGCTTACAGCATCCATGTCGAAACCGGCAAAGCTCGTAGTAAGAAAGTCAGGCTTTTTAGAACTATTTGCCACCGCCATCAATACACCCGGACGAGCCGAGCCGGCAGAACATCCACATACGGAATTGACCATAACGAGCGTGGTCCCGGTTTTCTTTAATTGATCCTCCACTGCTGAGGAAGTCAGTAATTCATCGAACCCATTGTCTGTGAGTTCCTCTTTCATCGGTTGAACTATTTCTGCTGGATACATCTTTAATAATATTTAAAAAATTGGATTGACGCAGGCACCCTGCCCGCTTATACTGTAAACACAAAAGTAGTTAAAAAGTTGCGCGATGCCCTGATTCGGAACAAATGTCATCTCAAATCAGTCGAAAATGCAATTCTGTCACTAAAGATCAGCATTAATCGGTCAAATCCCGTCAAAAATTCCAGGAAAACCGATTTTTTGGCCCCTGGTACATGGTTTGATCCCCTCTTCCCATCAAACAAAATTGATAAACTTAAATAAGAACTCACTATGACACTCGTAAAAGTTAACAATCATCCGGCCAGGAACCTGTCCAGCTTTGTAGACGAATTCTTCCAGGATTTCCCCACCACCTGGAACCGTGAAGGCAATTTCGGTTTTCCTCCGGTGAACATTCATGAGACAAAGGATGCCTATCATCTCGAGTTGAGCGCCCCCGGCCGTAATAAGGAAGATTTTCAGCTGTCCATAGATAAAGGCCAGTTGACCATCGCCTTCGAAAAGAAGGAAGAAGCAAAGACCGAAGATTATAAAACGGTTCGCAAAGAATTCTCTTTCAAGAGCTTCAAACGCACTTTCAACCTGGACGATCGCATCGATACCAATGGTATCCAGGCTAAGTATGAAAATGGTGTCCTGAAACTTCTCCTGCCCAAGAAAGCAGAGCAAAAGGAAAGCACCAAACAGATATCGATCCAGTAATCAAGATATTAAGAACGTTTACTCACGAATCAATATCTTTTTCAAAGGAGTTCGTGAATCTACCGATTTCATAAGCAGTTGGTTTTGGTTTTAAAGCCCCTCCACTCCTGGAGGGGCTTTTTTTGGCCATTGGGTGATCCCCGGCATGGTATTAGTCTTTTCATCGGGGGTTAAAGGCATGACGAATAAGGACTTTCTTTATTTGTTTTCCGGATTTTTACCCCGATTGTTTTAATTTAGAGCTTCAATTGACACATCTTTATCCAAGAATATGATTAAACCTGCGAAAGTTTTTCAGTTTTGGTTTTTGGTGGTAGGCCTGGCTTTTTCCGATAGCGCGTTTTCCCAGAACCCCGTTTTTCATATTCCCATGGCCATGTCAGACACGGCGAAGCTGCCTGACGACTCTGCCTTGCGGATACGGAATCTCAATCCTTATTTTTCTCTGCACGTCGACAGCACCCTCGTCTATCAGCTGGAGATCAACCGGGATCCCAGCAAATATTTCTTTTTTATGAAAAATGCGCCTGTTGGTCTGAAGATCAAGGAGAACGGGTTGCTGACCTTCAAAGCCGACAGATCTTACTTTCTCTCCGGCAGGCTGAAATACGACAATGAATACAAAGTGACCATTGGGGTGCAAAACCTGAATAATCCCAAAGAACGGCTGGACACTTCCTTCACCATCGTTTTCTTTACTACCGACATTATCCCCTCTCACGTAAAACCTACCGTGAGCAATGTATTATATATGGATGAAGGGGATACCATCAGCTTTAAAGTACAATGTGAGACGGGTACTTATCCGATTGAAAGCATGAATTTTTACTCCAGCATACCCATAAAGACCAATTCCAATATTAAGGAGTGTAACGATGACTTTACCTGGAGTCCTCCTTTTGATTTTGTAAAGGACACCGATAGCACCAAGCAGAAGCTGCTCATCCTCTATTTTGTAGGAACCAATAAGATCTTTATGCGGGATACGGCCACCATCCGCATCTATGTGAAAGATGCCCTGAACTATCCTTACATGAAGGAGGATTACAATCTTGCCGTACGCAATATCAATACCTATATTCTCCGGCTGAAATACGCCTTTTTCCAACTGGACAAAAAAGTAAAGAAGACCAAGAGTACCCGCACGGATTTCGATATGACCACGGCTACGACGGCCCTGGGCGGTACCATTTTCTCTTCCTCCGCCAGCCAGGACGCGAAAACAGCCGGGACGATATTACCCAGTGTAGGAGTGGCATTGGTACCGGTGAAAGAGGCGGTAGCCCCCCAGCTGACGGCCGAACAGAACCAGGCAGGTCTTGTTCGCAGCAGCATCAAACGGCTGGAGTATAGCATGCGGGACAACGCACTGGTGGGAGAAAAGGATATGGAGATCACCAAAAAGATCACCGCCCTGAAGAATGAGCTCAAACAGACACAGGTACAATTGATAGACGTCCCGCTGGAAGAGACCAGCAGCATGACGGAAGAGCAGCTGAATGCTTATTTCAATAATCCCAGGGTCAACAAAAAATACAGGCTGAAGAGAGGGGGTAAATAAGACAGGAAGATCCGGGGCATCTAATCACACAGCCCTTTTTCCCGCGTATCCACGATATAAAGTATCTTCCAAACGCCTTTTACGCGTATCAGCTGAAAAGCGTCCACCCCGCAGTGGAGCAGCGTGCCATTGTAATAAAAATGATAGGGCGCCCATACCTGCGCCAACGGCCCGTTCACCTTTAATGTTTCCATACGCACCTGTTCGTCGGCAGCGCCTTTGGGTAGCCGTCCGATAGCGGCTGCAAATTCAGTCACAGGGTAACTGCGGGCCATTGTCTTGCCGGCGCTATCCACGACAATAGTTTGCAGAACGGCACTATCGTCGAAGGCCGCCACCAACTGGGCGCTGTCAGCATTCTTCATAGCTGTGAACAACAGGTTGACGGCGGCTTTGACAGAGTCCTGCGCAGATTGAGCACGGACTACGCCTGTCATCGCAAAAAGTGCGACGAAAAGGAAGTATCTAAGGGTCATACGGCAAATTTTAACAGCTAATTATTTGTATCCCAGTATCTTCAGCATACTCTGGGCCGTTTGCTCCTTGGCATAGACCCAGTCCACCAGCTTCCCATTCTTATCATGGCCCACAATGACATGCTTGGGGGAAGGGATCAGGCAGTGCTTTATCCCTCCATATCCGCTGATCTGATCCTGGTAGGCCCCCGTGTGGAAAAAACCTACGAATAGCGGCTCGCCGTTGATGATCTTAGGCAAAAAGACTTCGTTGATATGCTCTTCCGAGTCGTAATAGTCGTGACTGTCGCAGGTGATCCCTCCCAGCACCACGCGCTGATATTCCACATCCCATTTATTGATGGGCAGCATGAGAAACCGCTCTCCGATGCCCCAGGTATCGGGCAGTGTAGTGATAAAGGAGGAATCGATCATATACCAGATCTCACGATCGTTCTGCATCTTTTGCCCGATGACGCTGTAGATATGCGCCATGCTCTCTCCCACCGTATAGCTGCCGAACTCCGTAAAGATATTAGGCATGGGCACATTGCTGCGCTTGCAGGCCTTTTTGATATTTCCCACGATCTCGTTGATCATGAACTGGTAGTCGTATTCAAAGCCCAACGAGTGCTTGATGGGGAAGCCGCCACCGATGTTGATGGAATCCAGCTCAGGACATATCTTCTTCAGCTGACAGTAAAGATTGATCACCTTATTCAGCTCAGACCAATAGTAAATGTCATCCTTGATGCCTTTGTTGAGAAAGATATGAAGCATCTTCAGCTGGAACCTATCCTCATTGCCTTCGATCTTGTCCACATAAAATTCCAGCACGTCCCGGGCACGGAAGCCCAGGCGGGAAGTATAGAAAGGGAAATTGGGCTCTTCTTCCGCAGCGACCCTGATACCCAGCTTAAAAGGCACTTTCACCGAGCGTTTGTATTGCTGCAGCTCTTCCTTATTATCCAGGATAGGGATCACATTCTTAAAGCCGCTGTTCAGCAGGGAGGCGATACGGCTGGTATAAGGTTTTTGTTTAAACCCGTTGCAGATGATGAAAGTGTCCTTCGTGATCTTCTTCCGGGCATATAGCTTTTTGATGATCTCGATATCATAGGCGTAAGAGGTCTCCAGGTGGATGTCATGTTTCAACGCTTCCTCTACGATAAAGGAGAAATGAGAGCTCTTGGTACAATAGCAATAATAATATTCCCCTTCATAATGATGGCGCTTGATCGCGGCAGCAAACATCTTCTTGGCCTTTCGTATCTGCATACCGATCTTGGGCAGATAGGTCAGCTTCATAGGCGTGCCATACTTGTCGATAAGCGCTTTCAGATCCAGGCCGTTGAATTGAAGGTAGGCATCTTTGACCTCAAATCCTTCCTGCGGAAAATTGAAGGTTTGCGTCACCAGGTCGGTGTACGTGTTGTTCATTGACTGGTCCAGGTTATAAAGTATTTATAATGATAAAAAATGTCCGGAAAACGGGTCTTCAAAAAAAATAACCCTTTTTCCGGAAATATCTAATTTCTGTCCTTTGGACAACGAACCTTCGGTCCGTTTTTAAAACCAATACTTTTAAAAAACTATGCAAATGTGAAGTTTTTTTGAAAACATCGGCAAAAAATTTTTCCAAAGGACGCGCCTGCGGCCCGGTAACCAAACCCGGCAGCTTGCTGCCGGCAAATGCTGGGCCGTCAGGCCCGGCAAAAGCACAAAAAAAGGGCCCTCTATGAGGACCCTATATATAATTGTGGTGCAACAAACCTTATTTAACCGAAGCTACCAGCTTCTTAAACGTCTCCGGCTCATTCATTGCCAGGTCAGCCAGCACCTTACGGTCCAGACCGATACCTTTTTGAGCCAGCTTATGGATAAAGGCCGAATAGGTCAAGCCTTCTGCACGGACGGCAGCATTGATACGGGCGATCCACAAAGTGCGGTACTCCCTTTTCTTCAGTTTACGGCCTACATAACGGTAAATGAGACCTTTTTCCAATACGTTCTTGGCTACAGTGTAAACATTCTTACGCTTGCCATAGAAACCTTTTGCTTCTTTTAAGATGCGTTTTCTGCGTGCCCGGGAAGCAACGGCGTTTACTGAACGTGGCATATCTTAACTAATTTGAATTTGAATAATGTGGTGATCCAAGCATCCGCTCTGCGAGCGCTTATTTCAACCTTAATAGACGTTTTACGAAATCCTGGTTGGCCTGGTGCACAACGCCTTTCTTATTGAGCGCGCGCTTGCGTTTCTTGGACTTCTTGGTCAGGATGTGACGTTTGAAAGAACGTTGGAAGGTGATTTCGCCGGTGCCGGTGATCTTGAACCTCTTTTTGGCACTCGAATTGGTTTTAACCTTTGGCATTTTAAATGCTTTTTGCATGATACCCTGCTGGCGGATCCGCACAGGCGGAGCACTTATGGAGCCGTTTGGGCTATTAATTGAATTTCGCAAAAGGTCTTTAACAAAATTTAGCCCTTTTGCGAAACACCGTCAAAAATGGGCCTTTGGCCAATGGCCCTGTGGGCCATTTTTTCGGACTGCAAAGCTACGAAATAAATCAAAAAAACCGCCATTGTGGCGGTTTTTTTATTTTGTATAACCAGCCTGTGGCTGGTTTTCGAAAAATCAGCTTTTTTCCTTCTTTTTCTGGGGTTTAGGCGCCCAAATAGCCAGCATTCTCTTGCCTTCCATTTTAGGCATGCCTTCCAGCACCCCGGAATCGTTAAGACGTTCCGCAAACTTTAACAGCAGCAGCTCCCCTCTTTCCTTGAATTGGATGGCCCTGCCCTTAAACTGTACATAGGCCTTGACCTTGTTCCCGTCCTTCAGGAATTTTTCGGCATGCTTGGCCTTGAAGTCGAAATCATGGTCATCCGTATTGGGGGTGAACCGGATCTCTTTGACCTCAGAAGCTTTGCTCTTGGCCTTCATTTCCTTTTCCTTCTTCTTCTTCTCGTAAAGGAACTTATTGTAGTCAATGATCTTACATACAGGAGGATCTGCGTTGGGAGATATCTCTACCAGGTCGAGCCCTTGCTCCTGCGCCATTCTCATCGCTTCCTGGATGGAGTATACCCCTACTTCTATGTTATCACCGACCAGGCGCACCTGCGGTACCCTGATCATATTATTTGTACGATGTTCTTGTTGTTGTTCTTTCCTAAAACGTGGATTGAAATTACCTCTCGGAGGTCTCGGTGGAAATGCCATTTACAATTTTTAAGTTCAGCCTTCTCCCCATTTGTGAAAGCCTTGATTTTTTTTCGTTTTGTTTAACGACTCCTTTAGGGGTTGGGAGTCCTTTCTTTGATCTCTTTCCTGACATCCTGGATGAACTCGTCGATGCTTTTTACGCCGAGGTCCCCTTTTCCCTGTCTCCTCACTGCCACCTTCCCTTCCTGCATTTCCTTCTCTCCTATCACCAGCATATAGGGAACTTTTGCCAGCTCTGTATCCCTGATCTTCTTCCCTATCTTTTCGCTGCGATCATCCACTTCTGCACGAATATCTGCATTTTTCAATGAATTTAAAAGAGTTTGTGCATATTCCATGGACTTGTCACTGATGGGCAGGATCTTTACCTGAAGGGGAGCCAGCCAGAGGGGGAATTTACCCGCATAATGCTCCAGGAGAAAGCCGATAAACCGCTCATGGGTCCCCAGGGGCGCCCGGTGAATGATCAGGGGCGTCTCCGGCTGATTATCCTTATTGGTAAAGGTCAGCTTGAAGCGCCGGCCCTGGGCAAAGTCTACCTGGTTGGTAGCCAGCGTAAACTCCCGTCCAATGGTGCTCCATATCTGCACATCGATCTTGGGACCATAAAAAGCCGCTTCATCCGCCACTTCTTTAAACGGGGTATTTGTCCGGATCAGCACATCCCTTACCAGGGCTTCCGTCTCTTTCCATAACTCCGGTTCATCCACATATTTCTTGCCAAGTTTGGCCGGATCATGAAGACTTAGCCGCATGACATATTTTTCTACCCCGAAGATCTTAAAATACTTCAGGTACATCTCGTTCACCGCCTTGAACTCTTCATAGAACTGCTCCTTCGTGCAATAAATATGAGCATCGTTCATATGCAAACACCGGACCCGCATAAGCCCAAATAATTCACCGCTTTGTTCATACCGGTAGCAGGTGCCGTACTCCGCCAGGCGGTAAGGGAGATCCTTATAGCTTTTTGGCTCGGCATCGAATATCTTGTGATGATGAGGGCAGTTCATAGCCTTCAGGTAGTATTTTATCCCTTCCAGCTCCATGGGAGGATACATACTGTCCTGGTAATAAGGAAGATGCCCGCTTGTCAGGTAAAGACTCTCCTTCGCGATGTGAGGGGTCACCACCCTTTTATACCCCGCCTTATCCTCGCTTTCTTTCGCCAGCTTTTCCAGCTCTTCGATGACAATGCCGCCATTGGGCATCCACAACGGAAGTCCGGGACCAACCTGGTCATCAAAGGTGAAAATGCCCAGCTCCTTGCCCAGCTTACGGTGATCCCTTTTCCGGGCCTCTTCCTGCAATGCCTCATATTCCTCCAGATCCTTTTTCGCAGGGAAAGTAATGCCATATATACGGGTGAGCTGCTTGTTCTTCTCATCTCCCTTCCAATAAGCGCCCGCAATATTGGTCAGCTTCACCGCCTTGATAAATCCCGTATGCGGGATATGCGGCCCACGGCAGAGGTCGGTAAACTGTCCCTGGGTATAAAAAGTGATCTCCCCGTCCTGCAGGTTGCCCAGCAGGTCCAGCTTATACTCGTCCCCTTTTTGGGTAAAATAGCTGACAGCTTCCGCCTTGCTGATCTCTTTCCGCTGATAAGCCGACTGCTGTTTGGCCAGCTCCGCCATTTTTGTTTCCAGCTTGCGGAGATCTTCGTCGGATATCTGGTGCCCCCCCAGGTCCATATCATAATAAAAACCAGGAGGGTTCTCTGTTGCCGGTCCAACCCAGAACTTCACACCCGGATACGTCGATTCGATTGCTTCCGCCATCAGGTGAGCAGAAGAGTGCCAAAAAGTAGACTTACCTTCCGTATCATCCCAGGTGAGTAATTTCAATGTAGCATCTGCAGGAATAGGACGGGTGGCATCCCACACCTGTCCATTGACATTAGCTGCTAAAACCTTTCTTGCCAATCCTTCACTGATGGACTTTGCGATATCCAGCGCGGTGCTGCCGTATGGATACTCCCTTACGGCTCCGTCGGGAAAAGTGATCTTGATCATGCTCATAAGGGTGCAAATTTAACAAAGTATTGCTACAAATGGTTGTCCTTTATTGATAGCCGGGACCGCAGAAATAAATTATTTCCATAACTTGCTAAAGTGAAACACCCGGCTATGCGGAGCATCTTTACACTCCTTCTCTCCATTTTTTGGGGCTTTATCCACGCACAGGACGTTACAGGCGTCTGGCAGGGACATTTCCGTGCCAATAACATATCCACCCGGAGTTCGTTGTTTGACGATCGCTATAAGTTCGAAGTACAGATCGCACAGCACGACAAAAAACTGGAAGCCGTCACCTATTCATATCTTTCTACCATCTTTTACGGAAAAGCCGCTGCTAACGGTGCGGTCAACACTAAAACAAACAAAGTGCTGCTGCAGGAAGTAAAACTGCTGGAAGTGAGGAACCAATCGGGAGACGTCTGTATCATGACCTGCTTCCTGCAATACTCCCAATCCGGCGGCGAAGAATTTCTCGAAGGCACATATGTCAGCATGAACACCAGGGATTCCTCGAATTGCGGCCGCGGATCAGTGTTCCTCCGGAAAGTACCCCAGTCCGATTTTTACAAAGAGCCGTTCCTGGTAAAAAAAGAGAAAGAGATAGACATGGAGAAACACAGGAATCCACCCGAGACGACGACAGTGGAAAAACCTAAAGTGCCGGCCGGCACCATTGCCAAACGACCGGAGGCAACCAAAAACCCATCTCCTGCCGCTCATTCCGCTGCGAAGCCGCCCGCGACAAAACCATCTGTGTCAAAACCACTGGCATCCAAACCGACGATAACAAACCCATCAACATCCAAACCGGCGACAACAAACCCATCAACATCCAACCCATCGACAGCTAAACAATCGACGACCAAACCCCCGGCAGCAAAACCACCTGCCAAAAAGATAAAAGAACCGGAAACCACCGCCCCCCTGGCAAAGGTGAGGGCGCCACAGACTTCCAAGCCCATTATGGACAACGACTCTTCCTCTGGTATCGGCAAACATTTCTCCATCATCACGCCAAAAGTGCTGCAATCCAGGACAACCGTACTGGCAAAAGCCATTGTCGTAAATACGAGGGAAGTCACCCTGAACATCTATGATGACGGCACCATCGACCATGATACAGTGTCCGTATACCTGGATAAAAAACTGGTGATCTCCCATGCCATGCTGACGGACAGACCCCTGGTGGTCACCCTCCACCTGGACGAATCCGACGATTATCACGAGCTGGTAATGGTGGCCGAGAATGAAGGCGAAATTCCACCCAACACCTCCCTGATGATCGTCAAGGCGGGCGACAAGGAATACGAGGTTCGCATCACTTCCACCGAACAAAAGAATGCCATGGTAACGTTCAAATACCAGAAATGACCGTTGCTATAGTTCGCTCATCCCCGCGTAAGGAATGTAGCTATCTTTACCGCACATGCGCTTCATCTTCCTAATATTATGCTGCTGGACGATACCCGGCGCTCTGCCGGCAGAAGACCTCACCGGTATCTGGAAAGGAACGCTTACCCAGGGACCGGGAGGCTGCTATCCCCGGTATTTCCTGGAGCTGCAGATCGATCTGACCAATGACCAGATCATCGGTAAAGCATACGATTACTACGATAAAAGACATTTTGTAAAAATGAGCTTTACAGGACGCTATAACGCCCGCACTCACCGGCTGGTGCTGATAGAAGATAAGATCCTGCAGGCCGAGATCCCCCCCGACTGCGCTGTCTGCATAAAGACGTATGATCTCATTTATTCCAAAGAAGGCGCCGGGGAAGTGCTCAGTGGTGACTGGAAAGGTCTCATCCAGGATAAACGTATAGCCTGCCCCCCGGGGAAGATACTCCTGAAGCGGGCTGTTGCCTCAGACTTCCCTGCTGATACAACAGCACAAAATGATACGCTACGGATCCTGCAAAAGCAGCTGCATCTTCAGCCACGGGAAAAAGAAGTGGTAAGATCCATCACGGTAAACAATCCCGATATAAGGATCGAGCTATATGATAATGGCGAGATCGATCACGACACGGTCACCGTGTTTGTCAACGGAAAACTGCTGCTCTACCGTCAGATGCTTACCGACAGACCGTTGACCATGAGTATACATGCGATACCCGGTGTGGAATACGAACTGGTGATGTATGCAGATAACCTGGGAGAGATACCTCCCAATACCGCCCTGATGATGGTGACAGCCGGCACCCGGAAGATAGAAGCCTTTCTCAGCTCCAGCGAACAAAAAAGTGCCGCCGTACGGTTGATATACAAACCCAACGATTAAGCTGTGCGGGCCACAGGCGCAATATCATTTTTTTGCAAAATCCACCGAATCTACGATCTCCCCGCAGCCTAACATCTTGGATTTATAAGTGGGGTGTTTGTCGCCCAGGTAAGGATTGACGATCTTGGCTGAGTTGGTCAGCCAGAATCCTTCATCCGACTCATTGAACGCCATGGGACAACGGTCGTGATAGATCTTTTCGCCATCATAGCGTACCGTCCTGAGCAGGTTATACAGCTCGTCAGTCAGCATATTGAAACCCCTTCTCTTCTGCTCGATATTGCCCTCTCCCACAATTCCCTTCGCCTCGCTGCCGACACTGGCTACCAGGCTTTTGGCCGTCAGCACGATGTTGGAATCCCCCTTGATCTGGTCCACGGGCAGGCTGTCTGCTTTATGCACCAGGGCATAGGCTGCCTGGTCGGCCTTTACAGTATCCCATTCCACCAGGGCATCCTTTAAGGCATAATAGTCGCTCATCAGTCCTGCAAAAGCCGTGTTAAAAGTGCTTGTATTCCTATTGATCTTCAAAGCCTGATCTCGTTCAAACGATACAGGAGCCGCCTCTTTCTTCGACATCAGCTTCCAGGCTACCAGCCCTCCCAGTATAATGACAATAATCAATAAAACAACTTTCTTCATTTAGGAGAAATTTCCGTAAATATACTCACAAAATCTTAACCACCCTCTCTCTCAATCATAACGTTACAGTACCTTTGCACCCATGTTAGCAGGACTACAGAATGTAACTTTTGAATTCGGGGCCAGGACGATCGTACGCAACGCCACCTGGCATATCCAACCCAATGAACGCATCGGGCTTATTGGCTACAACGGCACAGGGAAATCCACCTTATTAAAATTGTTCGCCGGCGATTACGCCCCCTCTGAAGGCACCGTCGAAAGAAGCCGCAGCACCTCCATAGGCTATCTGCACCAGGACCTCCTGAGCTTCGATACCAACGGCTCCATCCTGGAAGTGGCCATGACTGCCTTCGAAAGGGTACTACAGCTGGAAAAAGAGATCGACGAGCTGGGCAAGCGCCTCGAACAGAACCCGGAGGACGAGGCCCTGCTCCACCAGTATACCGACGCCCTCCACGAAATGGATACCCTGGACGGCTATAGCATCCATCACAAGACAGAAGAGATCCTGCAGGGGCTTGGCTTTTCCAATGCCGACCTGCAGCGGCCCTTCCGGGAATTCAGCGGAGGCTGGCGGATGCGGGTCCTCCTGGCAAAGATGATCCTTCAGAAGCCGGACCTGCTGCTGCTGGACGAACCTACCAACCACATGGACCTGCCTTCCATCGAGTGGCTGGAAAAATACCTGCAGCATTACCAGGGCTCCGTCGTCATCGTCAGCCACGACAAATACTTTCTCGATAGAATGGTCACCAAGATCGTGGAATTGTATCAGAAAGAGCTGCATGTCTACAACGGCAACTACAGCTACTACGAAACAGAGAAGGCTATGCGGGTGGATTTACAGCAACGGGCTTTTGAGAACCAGCAGGAATACATCCGCCAGCAGGAGCGTTTTATCGAGCGTTTCCGGGCCAAAGCCACCAAGGCGGCAGCTGCCCAAAGCGCCATGAAACGGCTGGAAAAGGTCGAGCGTATCGAGAATGTGGAAATAGAACGCCCCAATATCAAGATCAACTTCCGCGTGGACAAAACACCCGGTCGCGTGCTGGCAACCTTAAAACATGCCACAAAAAGATTCGGCGACCTTACCATCATACAAAATACCTCCGTGGAGATCGACCGGGGCGATAAGATCGCGCTCATCGGCGCCAATGGAAAGGGTAAATCCACGATGCTCCGTATCATCGGCGGTACGGAACCCTTCGAAGGGGAAAGAGTATGGGGACACAATGTGGATGAAAGTTTCTATGCCCAGCACCAGTTGGAAGCGCTTGACGTCAACAATACGCTGCTGGAAGAAATGCAGCTTTGCGGCAGCCAGAAGACGGACCTGGAGCTGAGGGTCCTCCTCGGTTGCTTTCTCTTCAGCGGAGATGACGTAGAAAAGAAGATCAGGGTGCTCAGTGGGGGTGAAAAAGCCCGGGTGGCCCTCGCCAAGACCATCGTCAGCAAGGCCAACTTCCTGCTGCTGGACGAACCTACCAACCACCTGGACCTTCATTCCTGCGAATTACTGATCGAAGCGCTCAATAAGTATGAGGGCAGCTTCCTGCTCGTCAGCCACGACCGTTATTTTATCTCAAAAACAGCCAATAAGATCTGGGAGATAGATGAGAACAAACAGATCAGGGAATTCAAGGGAGGCTACCAGGAATACGTGGAATGGAAGGAAAGGATGGCAGCCAAAGCCGCTCCACAGCCAGCTTCTCAAGCCCCTAAAGGTTCACCAGCCACTTCGCAGCCCGCCCCCCAGGCCTCCAAAAGCTCGCCGGCGCCCTCCCAGACCGCTGCGAAACCCGCGGCTGCTCCTCCCCCACCTCCGGTAGCCAAAGCGCCTGCGGCCCCCATCAACAAAGAACAAAAGAAAGAGCTGCAGAAACAACAACGGATCTTCCAGCAGCTGGAAGAAAAAATAGCTTCCCTTACCCGGCAAAAAAGCCAGCTGGAAGCATCTCTTGCCGATCCTGCCACGTATTCCGATAAGAGTAAGTTCGTGCAGGCGGAAACGGATTATAAAAAGACTGAAGATGAGTTGAGAAAGGCCAACCGGGAGTACGAACAGGTCTTCGAAAAGATCATGGAGCTGGAAAAAAACCAGTAATCCGAGAACGCCCGATTATGAACAGACCTTCGAGATACCTTTTTGTCACCCTGTCGCTGCTGCTGCTCAACAGCAGTATGTATGCCCAAACAACAGGCAGACGTCCCAGGATCGGATTGACCCTCAGCGGAGGCGGTGCAAAAGGACTTGCGCACATCGGTATCCTGAAAGCCATCGACTCCGCAGGACTGAAGATCGACTATATCACGGGGACCAGTATGGGCAGCATCATGGGATCGCTGTATGCCATCGGCTATTCAGCGGACAGCATCGAAAGGATCACCCGTCGCATCGACTGGGACCTGCTGCTCTCCAACCAATCTACCATGCGCAGCATGATCATGGAGGAGAAGGACGAATACGGCAAATACATCATCGAGCTGCCCTGGGTCAATCATTGGTTCCGCATTTCCACCGGCGTGATAGAAGGCCAGGAACTCTGGTTGAAATTCGCAGAGCTATACCGTCCCGTATACAATATCAAGGATTTCCACAAATTTTCCATCCCATTTGAATGTATCGCTACCGATGTTTCCACCGGCGAAGCGCTGGTGCTGGACAGTGGTGACATTGTCACCGCCATCCGCAGCAGTATGGCCATTCCCTCCCTGTTTACCGCAGTGACCTACAAAGGCAGGAAACTGGTGGATGGAGGAGTTGTCCGGAATTTTCCCGTACAGGATGTGAGGAAGATGGGAGCCGACCTGGTCATCGGCAGCAATGTATCGGGCCCGCTGCTCACTTCTGAAAAGGTTACCAATGCTATACAGGTGCTGCTGCAGGTGGCTTTTTTCCGTGAAGCGGAGGACACCCGTAAAGAGATCCCTCTATGTGATATTTATGTCCATCAACCCCTGGATTCATTCGGGATGGGCAGTTTCGGCGAGGCAAACCAGATCCTCAACGAAGGTCTGAAAGAGGGACGCCGGCTCTACCCCGTCTTCAAGCACCTGGCCGACAGCCTCAACGCTATTTACGGTCCACAGGAAGTGGTAAAGAACAGGTTGCCCACCGAAGTCCCCGTCAGGATCTCTTCCTACGAAGTAAAAGGGCTGGAAAGGACGAAAGAACCCTTTTTCATCCAGGCCACCGGTCTGGAGATCAACCGGTACTACACAGCCGGCAATATTTCCCGCATGGTACGCCGCGCTTTCGGGACCCGTTACTATAACAGGATCACCTATTCATTGGAACCAAAAGGAGGAGATAGCAACCACATTATCTTCGAAGTCCAGGAAAATCCCCTCACATTCTCCAAGCTCGGCCTCAACTACAATCAGTTCAGCGGCATCAGCGCCATCATCAACCTCACCAGCCGCAACTTCTTTACGCCCACCTCCCGGGACCTTGTGACCCTCAATATCGGTCAGAACTTCAGGGTCCGCGCCGAACACCTGCAATATTTCAGCAGGGGCGGAAAATTCGCTTTTATCCTTGGTACCCAATTCGACCAGTTCCGCATTACCAGCTACAACAGCGCGTTCAAGGAAGCAGGGCTCTATGATCTCAGCTATTTCAAGCTGGATAGCAAATTCAGCTATTCCACCAACAGGGACCTTAGCTTTGGGGTCGGCAGCCGGTTCGAATGGATCCATTACGACCCTTCCATTACGTCCAGCCTCGAATTTAAAGGGCGCAACAGTTTTATGACAGGCTATTTCTTTATCCGTCATAATACGCTGGACAGACCTATCTACCCCCGCAGAGGGACCAAAATAGAGGCAGAGGCAGACTATGTCTTCGAGCAAAGCCCCCATGCTGATTATTTTGCTTCCAACACCACGCGCTCGGACACCAGTTTCTCCGATGCCACCTATCAGCGGGTGCTGTTTACCCTCGACAGGTATACGCCGCTGGCAAGACATTACACCTTGCTGACCCATGTACAGGCCGGCATGAATTTCAACTACGTCCACAACATCATGAACGAGTTTTCCATCGGAGGGCTTACCAGTAACTTTCGCAACCAGGTGACCTTTGCGGGTCTGCGGGAAGGCACTTTCTATTCCACCAGCCTGGCAAATTTGCTCGTCGGATTACGCTACCAGCTGTTCAGCAATACTTTTATCACCGCAAAAGGGAATATACTTTTCAACAACTTCATTACGGATAACAAGGGCTTTTTTACCACACCGGATTTCCTCTCCGGCTATGCACTTACGTTCACGTATAATTTTGCGTTGGGACCGCTGGAGCTCAGTGCCATGTATTGCGATCAGTCGAAAAGAGTGCTGGGATACGTGAATATCGGGATACCTTTCTGATAGGTCGCTGCCTCGCTTATAAGATCGCTTACCACGGTTACTCCCTCGTCTTAACAAAATCACTCACCAGGTAGCTGATCAGCTTCCCCGTCATAGGGTCGTGACGCCCATCGTCCAGCGTGACGGCCCCTTCACAGATATGCAGGTAAGCGATCCTGGAGTCCGTAGCTGCGAGCGTCACATATTGACGGGCATGCAAGGGTGTAATCCCCGTAGAGCTCATGCCGGAGCTAAGCACACCTTCGATACTGTCCATGTCCAGCTCCAGACCGATATAACCGTCCTCCGTAAACGAAGTAGCATGCCTGACGGCCTGGATAAAATTCCTTTTTTCCAGGATAAAGATATCCTCGTAGGTAATGAGGTCGATGAAAGGATTATTGATGATGTCAAGCCATACATTCTGTTGCAGATAGTTCTCATGAACGCCGATGGCGCAATATCTCTGCAGGTAACCGTCTTCTTCTGCGTAGCGAAACCCGTTTCCGCTGTGTCTGCCTTCGGCAGGCCGGAAGTCCGTATGTGCGTCCAGGTTGACACAGTTGATCTGTGCAAGAGGTATCAGGCCCGCCTTGTGCAAACCCTTGGCAGAACCTTTGATCAGGGGATAAGAGTTGTTATGTCCTCCGCCCACTACAATGGGTATTTTGCCGGCAGCCGTGATGATCTTTATCAGGTCTTCCACCGCCTCGTCGATCGTATGCACTGCATGGCGGTAAGCTTCCAGCTTCTCTTCATGTCCATGGGCGTTGATCTCTATCAGCCGCTGCAGCTCGCTAAAATCGAAATGCCCCAACACCAGGATATTATCTCCCATTAAGAAATCGTTGCTCTGGATGTTGAGGAAGCAATCTAAAAAAGGTTGCCAGGCCGTGGATGTACCACCCTGGCTGCCGTTGGCCCGGGCGCCGATATCTTCGGGAATGCCAAACACCACGTACTCTGCCTGAGTCGCCCCGATACCCTCCACCAATGATCCCTCGTCGCCGGCCGTCAATACCCGTTCGCCCAGCTTGGTCTCGAACTTCCGGATCCTGGTCCGGGAAAGGATATCCTGTTTGCTATAGACGTTCAGGTATTGCATAAAGATATTTTTTACGTATGGATCTTATCGTTTACGATCTTCAGTATCTCCGCCTCCGCGGTAATGGTCTTGCTTTCCAGCTCCCTCCCACGGGCCAGGACCTTTTCTACCCAGGTCTTATCCTCATAGCCGGAAGCATTGATACGCACGTTGAGCCAGGCGCCGAGCACAGCGCTTCGGGCACAGAGGGCCCCTACGCCTGCATCGGATACCGAATTGGGATTGCCCTCCACAGCCATCGCCCGGATGGTCTCCAGGCTGGCATAGGACACTTCCATTACCCTTAAAGGTACTTCAATAGCTGTTTTCGTCGCAGCCTGGATCGCCGCCGTACGGATGGTCTTCTCCTCGTCCGTACCCTTCGGCAGGCCAAAAGCCGCCATGATACCGTTGAACGCATGGGTATCTGCATCCACCAGGCCGATCAGTTCCTTTTTACAGGCCTGACCTTTTTCCGCCCAATCGCTGAATTCCTTCCACCGCGCATCCCATCCCTTCTTATGAGAGGACAGGTTGGCGACCATGACGGCAAGCGATGCGCCCAGGGCGCCTGCATAAGCAGCGATGGATCCGCCGCCGGGAGCGGGGCTTTCACTGGCCGTCTCGTCGGCAAAATCGGTAAGCGATCTGTTCACCAGCGGATGGTCTGTAGCTCCCGCCAGCAGATATTCTATAATTCGTTCCTCCGGTTTAAAAGGAGCCAGGTCATCCAGTCCCATGGACAGCACCGCAATACGGATCAGCTCTTTTTCGGAAACGCCGGTGGAACGTTGCTGTTTTTCCAGGAAATACTTACCTGCGTCCAGCATGGCTTGCAAAGGTATCAATCCCACCAGTTCGCTGCCTGTGACCCGCATGCCTCTTTCCATGGCCGACTTGCACACTTCGTCAAAAGCGATATGCACCGGCGTCACCCGTATGTTCGTCAGGTTCATGGATATCTGGGCAATGCCGTATTCTTCGATATACCAGCCGATGGCTTTTACTGCCTTGAGCCTGCCGGGCATAGGTACGGGTTTGGAGCGACCGGCCTCACGAACATCAAAAGCCACCGAGTTCGCCCTGCGGGTGGAAGTAGTATTGAGATTGACATTATAGGCCACCAGGAAGTCCCTGGCCCCGATGACAGTTCCGCCTCTTCGGACATCGAATACAGCGGGTCCGAAATCAGGAGCCCATTCAGGCAACTGGATCTTCTTGAAAAACCCCTCATATTCCCCTGCCCGGATAACGGAGAGGTTGCTACGCTGTTTGTCAGGCTGAGCTGCTTCATACAAATAGACCGGAATGCCCAATTCCTCCCCCACTCTGCGGGCCAATGCCTGAGCCCATGCAGCCGTCTCTTCCATGCTGATACCGGCTATCGGTATCAGGGGACAAACATCGGTGGCGCCCATACGGGGGTGCTCTCCCTTGTGAGCGCTCATGTCGATGAGCTCACCGGCTTTTTTGATGGCCCTGAAAGCGGCTTCAACCACCACAGCCGGACTGCCTACAAAGGTGACGACCGTACGATTGGTGGCTTTACCGGGATCTACATTCAGCAGGCGAACACCGGTCACTGCTTCGATCTCGCCGGTGATCTGGCGGATGATCTCCATATCCTGCCCTTCGCTGAAATTAGGTACGCATTCGATGATTTGCTCCATAGAGCGGCAATTTAAGGAAACTGCCGCACTTCCTCCTATCAAATGGACCTACCCTTCTTCCGTCTCCGGTAATCGCCTCCTGGGCCGGATAAAATCCAGGGGATGGCTCCTGAAATAACGCCAGAGAATCCCCAGGAATTCCGGGTAATCCCGCAGACGGACGCCCCTGCTCTTTGCCGCCACGACAAAGGCCAGGAAAAAGCTGGAAAGGAAGTTCATAAAGCCGATGCCCAGCACCCCCATGATGACAGTGACCAGGTACCAGGGGTCGATATGATCGAACCCCAGGCCATATACAGCCAGCGCCGTATTGCCCGCGGATATAGTGATATGACGAATGTCGAAATGGATCCCAAAGATCTCACTCACAAAACCGGCCATGCCCAGGAAAAAGCCCAGGGCGATATTGCCCGCCAGGGAGCCGGCATGCTTCTCCACATAGCCGGCGAGTCTCTTCAATCTTGCCTCCGGCATGGTCATACGTAAGACAGGATGCGTCTGCAGCCGTTGGGCGATGTGTCCGTACTGGATCTTGTTCTGCACATACCCTGCGATGATCCCGCTGAGAAAAAGGAAGAAACCCGTATTGCAGGCATACAGCAGCGAAAGGCTTTGATAAGGATGCTGATCTTTCAACATACGCATGGCCGTTTCACCCGCCGCCAGGGGGACGCCGAACAGCTTATGATAAGCCCATCCGATAAAGAACATACCCGGGAATACGATCACCAGGTTGCCGATGAACGAGGCAATCTGGCTCCTGGAAACTTTCGCCACCGTAACGGCCAGGTTATAGAGATTGGGCTGTTGTGTATTACGCCGGGTATCCAGGCTGCTGGCCACGGCGCTGGCCGTAAAAGCCGGCTGTTTGGTGGCCAGGGTGGTATGGGTCTCTTCGATAAGGACAAAGCCCAGGCTGTAGTTGATGCTGTAGGCGAAACCGTGCCAGAAGATAGCCATCGGTATCCTGATAAGCAGGTTCTTGATAAGCACTACCAGGCATATCCATGCGCCGCCTCCCATGGCGCTGTACAGCATCGCGCGGTATTCGCCCCACGTCGATGTTATGTATTTATTTCCTTTCGCCCCCTTATGCTCAGCGATCTGGTAAGCCAGGTAGCCCATGGTCTGCGACATGAATTCCAGGATACTGTTCTTCCTGTTCTCATTACGCACCAGCATACGAAAGAAGTCCACGAACTTGCCGGTGTCGAACCGTTGATCCCTGTCCAAAAGATCGGTGAGAATAGATAACCTTTCCAGGCGATTGGCCAGCAATATGAGGATATAGGTCTGGTGAAGGCTGGCGCCCCGTTGCGTATGGTTCTCCCGGATAAAATCGATGGCTTTGTAACACTCCTCCAATACCTGGCTGATCTTCCCGGACATCATCTCGATCGTGCCATCCGAAGAAGGCGTCAGCAGCCCTTTTTCCAGTTCATGAATAGCATATGATTGGTGAACAAAAGGGTTATCCTCCCTGTTCCCCTCCGGCATATAGTCCAGCACCTCCCTTTCAAGCCCCAGCTGCGCCACCTGGAAGCTCAGGGCTTTCAGCGAATACAGCAGCTGCGAGAGTATGCGTTTATCATCCACATGCAGACTGAGCCCGATGCTTTCGAAAAAGAGCACCCAATCCTCCCTGGGAATATCCTCCACCCACTTATAATCGTCGCTCAGGAAGAACACCCGGTTGAGTACATACAGGAAGTCATTCTCGCTGTGCAGGGGCGGCAGCAGCTTATGCCGTAGCCTGCCAAAAAATTCCTGCCAGAATCCACGGGCCAGGGGTATGCCGCTTTCCGTCAGCGCAGAAGAAAGATCGGTACGAACCAACTGGGAAAGGATCGCATGCTGCAGGTTGCTTAACAGCATGGGGCTTTGATGAAGTGCCGATGTCGCCCGCCGGATATTCTCCACAGCCGGCCGCTTATCAAAAGAAGACGAAGGCCTGATGGCAGCAAAAAAAGATACGAGAAAATCCAATCCCTGCTGGCTGTCTGCAATAGACAGGATCGTGCTCCTCCCGGATGCTGCTTTTATAAAATCAACCCTATCCTTTTTCCTGCGTCCAAACATGCGATGATTTTTAAATAAACTCCCCCCCTATCATCACCTGTTCGATCAGATTAGAGCCAAAGGCGTAAGGTAGATAAGCCAGGGAAGGTATCGGCCGGGTAATGATAACATCGGCCCTTTTTCCGGGTGTCAGACTGCCTGTGACGGCGCCGAGCTCCATGGCATGCGCTCCGTTGAGCGTGGCCGCATTGATGGCTTCTTCCGGCAGCATTTTCATCTGGATACAGCTCATGGATATGACCAGGTTCATATTGCCGCTCGGCGAGCTGCCGGGGTTAAGGTCCGACGCCAGCGCAATAGCGCAACCCGCATCTATCAGCTGTCTGGCCGGTTGAAACCCCATTCTCAAAAAAAATGCAGCGGTCGGCAGCAAAGTCCCGATCGTAGCAGAACCCTTCAGCGCCGCAATGGCTTCCTCATCCATCATCTCCAGGTGATCGACCGATACAGCGCCGAGCTTTACACCCGTCTGCACACCTCCCGAAAGATGCAGTTGATTGGCATGGATCTTCGGTTTGAGCCCTGCAGCCATGCCGGCCCGGCAAATCATCTCCGTCTCCGAAGGACTAAAGAATCCCTGCTCACAAAAGACATCGATATAATCCGCTAAACCTTCCCGCGCTATAACAGGCAGCATCCCGTTAACGATAAGATCGATATATCCCTGGTGGTTGTCCCTGTATTCCGGCGGATAGCTGTGGGCGCCCAGGAAAGTGGCCTTGATGGACAGACGGGACCTTTCTTTCAGACGCCGTATCACCCGCAGCATCTTCAGTTCAGAATCTACCGTTAATCCATATCCGCTTTTTATTTCGATCGCGCCTGTACCGAGACGGCTCAGCTCTTCAAGACGCGGCCATGCCTGGGCAAAAAGCGCTTCTTCCGGTGTCTCCCGGAGAACACGGGCGGAGTTGAGTATCCCCCCTCCCCTGGCGTTGATCTCCGCGTAGCTGAGACCGCGGATCTTATCTACGAATTCCGTTTCACGGCTGCCCGCATATACCAGGTGGGTATGACTGTCGCACCAGGCAGGTAGGACAAAACGCCCGGAACCATCGATCACCGAAGCCGCCCCCGCAGAAGACCGGGCCATACGCCCCAAACCCTCCGGCATCTTCTCCATCGTTCCTACCCCTGCAATCTGCTTGTCCTCTATCAGCAACCATCCATCCTTTATACAGGGCAGTTCAGCCAGCTCCTTTCCTCTCAATACAGGGGAAATGTCCCGGACGTTCACCAATGTAGCATTGACTATCAGTTGTGAAGACATGCCTCAAGATAGTAATTGTGCGGAAATTGGGCTTTACAAAAAATTTAGCCCAATTCCCGCAAATCGCTAATATCTGCCCTTCGGGCGAACCGCTTCCAGCGGTTCCTGTCCCGCCAAACCCTGAGCTTCATAAAAAAACATTCCACCTTACAAAAAATCCGCCTTATCCAGCTTGCGGGATATCCGGCAGGCAGCATTGATCAATCCTACATGGCTGTAGGTCTGGGGAAAATTACCCCATTGCGAGCCGTCGATAGTGGCGTCCTCGCTAAAGATACCCAGGTGATTGCTGAATTCCAGCAGCTGATCCAGGTTGCGCATCGCATCGTCTATTCTTCCTACGCAGGCAAGCGCATCCACATACCAGAAAGCGCATACGAGAAAAGTGCTTTCCGGAAAGCCAAAATCGTCGTAGTGCTTATACCGGTAGAACAAACCCTTCTCCGTCAGCAGCTCTTTTTCCAGGGCCGCAATATGCTGTCTGGCCTTCCCGGAATCATGGCTCAGGTAGTCCATGGTGATCATGGTGAGTGTGCTGGCATCTAAATTTGCCGAACCGATGGCCTGTGTATACAGCCCACGCGCCGGATCATACGCTTTTTCGATGAGCTTGTCGGCAGCAGCCGCCAGCTGCCCCGCTTTGTGCATCAGCTCCTGGTCCCCGAAAAGAGCGCCTATCTTATAAGCAGCCTTGGACCCCGCCCAATGGAACAGCAGCGTATAAGTATGTACTTGTACTTCCTTTCTGAACTCCCATAGTCCCGAGTCGGGCTCGGACAAGGTTCGTTCGATCTGGTTCAACAGCCAGGGGACGATCTTACGGTAGCTGTTCTTCTTTTTAAAGATCAGCCGTTTGTCCGAATACAGCGGCAGCAGGCTGACCAGCACCTGCCCGTATACGTCGTGCTGCGACTGGACATAGGCTTTATTGCCGATGCGCACAGGCTTATTACCCAGGTAACCCTGCAGGTCCAGGCTCATCTCATACAGCTTTTTGTCTCCTGAAATGGAATAGAGCGGCTGCAGGGAATTGGTCGCGTTATGAATGATGTTGTAAATAAAATCAAAGTATTTCTCCAGCTCTTCGAAGTGACCGATCTGGTTAAAGGCCCGCAGGGTGTAGTGTGCATCGCGGAACCAGCAGTAACGGTAGTCCCAGTTACGGGTGCTGTCGTGAAATTCAGGCAGGCTGGTGCTGCCGGAGGCGATGATACCGCCCGTATCCTCATATTGATGCAGCTTCAATATTAAGGCGCTGCGGATGATGGCATCCTGGTAGATATCCGGGAGATAAGAGCTTTTGACCCAGCTCTGCCAGTCGGCTATCGTCTTGCGGATAAATTCGTCGGCCGTCTCTGTCAGGGGCGCTTCCAGCGGCTCGCCATAGGTCAGCACAAGATAACGGTCCTGGTCCAGGATAAAAGATTGTTCTTTTTGGATATAGGTCAACGGCACATCCGTCGTCAGACGCACCTGCTGGTCCAGGTTGAGGTATCGGATATGGTTGCTGGCGATCACCGTCTCGGGCACCAGGTTGCCGAAGTCTCCTCTCGGCTGACAGGAGATAAGCACAGCCGGCTCGCCTTCCAGCAGCTCGATCTTCCGCACCAGCATAAGGGGACGAAACTGCCTTTCATGTATCCGCATGCGCGGAGCGCAGTCCTTTACAAGAAAACGGCCGTCCCGGCATTGAAACTCCGTGCATAGCACGTTGGTGTTAGGTATATAGTACTGTGAAGAGCTGTAGCTGTCATCCACCGGGCGGATAAAGAAATGTCCTCCTTTTTCTTCATCCAGCAGGCTGCCGAAAAGAAAGCCGCTGTCAAAGCGGGGCAGGCACATCCATTTGACATTGGCGCTGGTGTCGATATAGGACAGGTAGGAGCAATTCCCGATGATGCCCATGTTGTATTTATGAACAGGCATAGAATTATTTTAAATGCTGAAGCTGCTGCGTCTCTCCCAGCGGAGCGATTAATGTATTCAACAAAGGTAATACCTGTGTCTGCGAAAGGATGGTATATTGGGCCGCTGAAGCGCCATTGTTGACCTTGATCGTGTACGCCTCTCCTTCCAGTGCCTTGAACATATCCTCATCCGTCGTATCGTCTCCCATGCACAGGACGAAATCCGGGTCCATTTCGTTCATGATCTTGAGCGCTGTAGCGCCTTTATCGAATCCCGCAATACGCACTTCCACCACCTTGTTGCCGTCGATGACCTGGAGAGTGGTGTTCTGGATAAGCTGGGAAAGCGTATTGAGCAATTCCCTGGACCGGGCAAAGCCAAGTCCTGACTGGGTATTACGGTAGTGCCAGGCAATGGTATTGGTTTTCTCTTCAATAAAGGATCCCGCGCACCGGATGACAAACAGCTGCATGACACGGCGGATCTCTTCTTTCCACATATCTGATACGGACACCAGCTGCTGCCAGGTGCCGTCCCGCATTTTAAAGCTGGCGCCATGCTCAGCCACAAGTGTCAGACGCAATGTCCCCAGCCAGCGGTCAAGGGAGGCGACGTCACGTCCGCTGATGACAATGACATGGTTCCTCGGGTCGCCGGTAAGCCGGCTGAGTATTTCCTTCACAGCATTATCCGGGGATGCCTCGGAAGGCAACCGGGTAAAGGGGACAAGGGTGCCGTCATAATCCAGCAGCAGGCAACGGTTCTTCGCGCCGTAATAATGCCGGCGAATGGCCGCAAGAGCCTTGTCATCCAATATCTTTACTTTTTGTTTTTGTTGTTCCTGTTTGATCTGCATGAGCTGCTCCATAAAATCATTTACCCATTTGATCACATCGTATTCCTGCAGTCTTCTTTGCATAAGGGCCAGCCTGTTCCGCTGCTCGTACAACGGCATGGCAAGCGCACGGGTAATGGAAGAGGCCACATCCGCCGTATCCGTAGGGTTCACCAGGATAGCTTCGCTCAGCTCGCTGGCAGCGCCGGCCAGTTCGCTAAGGATAAGGACGCCCCTGCCTGAAGCACAGCTGGCCACATATTCTTTTGCCACCAGGTTCATACCATCACGCAAGGGCGTGATGAGGGCCACGTCGGCAGCCTGGTATAAAGCAATCAGCTCTTTAAAGGAAAGATGGTTATAGCGGTAGATCACGGGCTGCCAGCTGATGGTAGAAAATCTGCCGTTGATGGTGCCTATCTTCTCTTCGATCATCTTCTTCCTTTCGAGATAAGCGGAGATATTGCTGCGGGAAGGCACGATGTTCAGTATGAACACCATTTTTTCACGCCATTCCGGGTATTTCTCCAAAAAGTATTCAAATCCATTCAGGCGGTTGGGAAGCCCCTTGGTATAGTCCAGCCTGTCGACTGAAAAGATGATCTTCTTATCCTCCAGGTTGTTGCGGATCTTGTTGCACATATCGAGCACTTCAGGGTCGCTGGCTGCCTGATAGAATTTATTATAGTCGATACCGATGGGAAAGAGGTCGATACGGACCAGCCGGTCCTGGTATTGCAGGTTGTGAAAGTAGTTCTCCACCCCCATCAGCATTTTTACCGATTGCAGGAAGTGCTGCACATAGTCATAGGTGTGAAATCCGATGAGGTCCGCCCCCATCACACCCTGCAGCAGTATTTTCTTCCACTCTGTCGGCAAAAGACGGAATATCTCATAGGATGGGAAAGGGATATGCAGGAAAAAGCCGATGGTGGCATCCGGCCGTTTCTGACGGAGCAGACTAGGCAGCAGCATCAGCTGATAATCGTGTATCCACACCTGGTCATCCGGCTCCAGCAGCGGTAGAAGCTTTTCGGCAAACAATTGATTCACCTGCACATAGGCCTCGAAGAACTTGCTGTCATACTCCGCCAGGGAAGAAAAATAATGGAACAGCGGCCATAGCACGGAATTCGAAAACCCATTGTAATAATTGTCGTACAGGCCATTATCTACGTAGAGAGGTATGACCCCGAAATCCTGGTCTGCTACATGGGAAGCCACAGCCTGGTCCCAGTCTTCCTGGGGAAAATCCGCCACACCCATCCACAGTTTCTCCTTTAGCTGATCTTTATTGGCATTGTTCTCAAAGTAGCTTTTGATCGCAGATACCAGCCCTCCTGAACTTTGGCGAAGCGTGAGTTTATCTCCTTCCTTGTCCAGGGAGAACGGCAGGCGATTGGATATTATGATAAGACGGCCCATAGTATGCTGCCCTTATTCCAAAAATGGGACCAAAAAAAAGGGTCTCCTCACGGAAGACCCTTTGAACAAATTGAGGCTTAGATTGTTAATGAGTAACCACCTGCCGGACACTGTTGGTCGTCGGTTGGTAATACTGCGACAAAAGCCCTATCTCATCGCTGTTGAGCTCACGATTATACAGACGCACATTGTCTATCTTTCCATTGATCGAAACAGGATCATTATCCCACCAGCCACCTACGACAAGTTTTGCATCCGGGCAAACGTGCGCATAGGGATCGGAAGTCGTTGTCTGACTGATGAGCTTTCCATTGAGATACACTTTAAGTATGCCTTTACGGAATGTACCGATAAGGTTGTACCAGCTTTCAGGCTGGGGAATGAAGTCTGTAGTATCTGTTGTTCCATGACCTTCGGCATAGTCATCACAGGTACCGGAGCTGCCGATCACACCAAACCATACATTGGGCTGCCCCGGCATCGAGTTACCCAATCCGAAACTGGGGCCTTTGCCGCTTTCAACCTTTACCATGGAAACCAACAATTGCCGGGGTAAATTGGCACGTTCCATAAAGCTCAGCGATACCGTAAATGCTGTGTCGAATTGAATCGATCCGTTATTCGTCACTTCGAGTCGTCCGCTGGTACCATCACTACCATATGCTGAGTTGGCATAACCATGAATATCATACGTCAACCCTGCTCCGGTGCCCACAATCCGGGTAGGGTTGTTATTCCCGCTGGAATCCGCAATGCTTCCATTAAAGGGCAGATAGAGCAGCAGACCTCTTTTCAGGTCTGCCACCGGCGTGGAAGGCTGAACAGGGAACCCTTCCGCCAGTTTGGCTATTTCCTGGGTATTGATCGCGCGATTGTATAACCGCACTTCATCCAGCGTGCCATTGATGCTGACAGGATCGCCATCCCACCAACCGCCGACAATAATGTTGGAAGACAAACAAACAGGCACATGATGATTGTTCGTCACAAGGGTCGTGTCCAGAATACCATTGACGTAGATCTTGCTGACACCATCCCGGAATACACAGATAATGTTATACCATGTTCCCGGCTGCAATACAGCCCTTGAGTGAAGCAATTGACTGTTATAAGGCTGTACTGTAGTGCCGCAGTTACCCGTCGTATCCACCGTATTCATATTGAAAACATTGGTGGAGCCCACATCCGTGCCGGCGCCAAACACCCATCCATCGCCTGTAGCCTGCTTGACCATATTGACAAAACCGGACCTTTGATAGCTCTTAAGCATTACATTCATCGAAAGCGTATAGGCCGTGTCGAACTTGATAGACCCGTTGTTCGTCACAATGACCCTTTCGCCATTACCGGTGCCGCCCAGGGCGCTGGCAGCCGTCCCTTTTTGGTCATTAGCCAGCGTTGCGCCCGACACTCCCACCGTTGGGTTGTTGTTACCGCTTGAGTCTGCAAAATTGCCCGTAAAAGGCAGGTAAAGCAGCAGCCCTTTTTTCAGGTCCACGCCTGTGGAATCCGTGGGTGGATGAGGATGGGATGGGTTTTCCTTTATACAGGAATAAAAGAAGGAACAAGATAAGGCTACAATGATAAAAGGAGCTAAAAGTTTAATTTTCATAGTTTTGCAATATGGTTATAGGTAATGATACGCAAAAGTAATAAGTCTTCCCCTGCCGTGCAATCATTACTTTACAGACGTGTCGGTAATAGCAACAGTCGTGTCGATTTAACCCATAAGCGTGCAGCCATCTGTCAGCACCTATTTTCCCACATCCTCCCGGCGCCTATCCTCCCAGCCGCTCGCGGATGTCGAGGTGATGTTTCCGGGCCGTATCCAGGGCAATATCATAACCGGCATCCGCATGCCGGATGACCCCCATACCGGGATCATTACGTAAGACCCTCCCCAGACGCTCCGCTGC
>Ga0207695_10001562_pt1 | contig 37528 bp, 34 predicted proteins | sample KBSC54metaG_FD_184354 | JGI IMG/M metagenome (GOLD analysis project Ga0207695, IMG submission 184354) | Corn rhizosphere microbial communities from Kellogg Biological Station, Michigan, USA - KBS C5-4 metaG (SPAdes) (version 2) | ecosystem: Host-associated > Plants > Roots > Rhizosphere > Soil... | reverse complement strand
CGCGTGGACGACGAACGGCAACGCCGCCAAAACCAGCGATGCTTTTGCAATTAGAAATTTCGTTTTTCCGGACAATGTTTGATCCCTGCCTGTGTATGAATCTTAACCGTTATTTGAGCGGAGCGCTACGAACTCTTCGGCTCCCCGGGTCGCCGCCAGCGCCTTTCGGCTGATCGTGGAAACGGGCCAAGTGCCCAACTGCCGGGCATCCGTCCACTGGCATCCCTCTGGAACTTCCGTCGCTTCCCCCAGCCAAACCCGTACCCGAAACCGATCGTTTACGATGTGGTGCGTAAACTCCCGCGCGGGCCTGCCGCCCACTCCCGAAACACGGCTCCGCTCCGGAAGTTCCCAAAATCCCGCCAGGCGGCTCTCATCGGCGGCCCGTTGCATCAGGCAAACCTGTTCCGACGCGCCCTTCCGGCGGAGCACCACCAAATCGAGCGGGACATCCCGCGTTTTCAACTTGGGCCGTTTGACCGGCAGTTCCCGCTCGGTCCCGGCAGCGCGCGCATCGCAAAACCTGCGAACCGGGCACTCGCCGCACAACGGCGCTCCCGGCTTGCATACCGTAGCGCCCAATTCCATCATGGCCTGATTGAAATCCCCCGGATTCGCCGGATCCAGCAGTTCCTGGGCGGCGTGGGCAAATCGGCGGCGGGTGGCGGGAGAGGAAATTTCAGAAGCATCGTTGGTGAGCCGCGCGACTACCCGCAGGACATTTCCGTCCACCGCCGCATGAGGCAAACCGAGCACGATGCTCGCGATGGCCGCGGATGTATAAGGGCCAATTCCCGAGATTCCGCCGATCTCCGCGTGTGTCCCGGGCATGCCTCGTTCCGCGATATCCTTCGCGCCCTTCCGCAGGTTTCGCGCCCGGCTGTAATATCCGAGCCCGCTCCATGCGGCAAGCACATCCTGCTCCGGCGCGCGGGCTAATGCTTCAATGGTCGGAAAACGTTCGAGGAACCGCTCATAGTACGGGATCACGGCTTGCACCCGCGTCTGCTGAAGCATAATCTCCGACAGCCAAACACGGTAGAAGTCCCCATCCCGCCGCCAGGGCAAGTCCCGGCGCGAAGAAGCGAACCAGCCCAGCAGGGCATTCCGGAAATCGCGCGATTTCGAATCCGGCATTACTCGTTCGGGAAGTCGGGAGCGTGCCCCAGAACTTCAACGAATTCGGCGATCACCCGGAACTCATCCGGACCGAGTTCAAAGGCCTCAAACTCAGGATTCAGCGGCTCCAGACGGATCTTGTCGTGCTCCCACCCGGATTCGGTTTCGTCGGACTTCCTCTTTATGCTGGTATACCGTTTCACGGTATACCGGCTGGCGAAGTCGCTTTCACCGAATTTTTCAATCAGTAAGCGCTTGCCGGCACGCGTTCCCTTCACGTCGCTTCGAAACACGCATAAGCTGTTATCGGGAATCAGGGGCTCCATCGAGCGTCCCACCACATGCGCGACGAACATACCCGGCGACAACCTTAGCCTGGAATTGCGAACCCTGATCCAGGCCTCTTCATCGCCCGCCCGTTCGCCGGCGGCCATGCTCTCACCGAACTTCGTCGCCGCCGCCCGCAGCCCGTAAAGAGGCAGATGAGTTTCGTACCGGCGAATGTCCGGATCCACGAATTCGTCGAACAAACGGTCAGCCGCCGCCTGCGGGCTGCCCGAATACGCGATCGCCGCGCGATCGCTGATCCGAAAGAACCCCGAAAGCGTGTCTTCGAGCGAATCGAGCAGTTCCGCCCCCCCGTTTTCCGCGGCTTTTTGCCGGAGATCTTCTTCCAGCGAGTCGAGAATGTCCTGCTGCTGCTCATCCAACTCGCGAAGGTCAGTGACTTCGGCGAGGGTCCTGCACGATGTGCTCAGTTCATTCGTTGCATTGTCTACAAAGAGAATGCCGAAAGGAATCAGGGCATCGCCGACAGCCAGTTCGAGCAACGACCAATGAGCAGGCCGTGTTTTCGCGGTATGCTCGCGCTTCCATTCGCCGATCGGGATAACAGCCGCTGGCATTCGATTTATGGCTCTGCACCATCTTACAGCGCAAACGTCCGGTAGTAACTACCCCTTCGGCGGTATCCGGTACTCATTGCGGCGGGCCAAAGGGGTAGTATCCGCTTCGATATCGCAGTGTCACGTTCGGAAGATTATTGACGGTAACGCGGATTCGGCGGAACTGCCGGTCAACGCCCTTTTCGCCCACATCCGGCGTATATCGCATGACGTACTGCGTAGTGATCTCGCCCGACAGATTGGCGATGGAACGAAAAATGGCGCTCGATAATTCCGCCGTATAGCCGCCCGTGCCCACATCGATGGCATAGTTACCCGCGTCGGAGGGCTTCGAGAGATAGCCCGAGATGTCCTTATAAACGTTGTTCAGCGGAGTCTCGACCTTCCCTCCGGTCTGCTCCGTCATTTGCACCAGATTGTCTTCCGCGTCGGTATGGAACCCAAACGCCGCCGTGCTCAGCGCGTAGATGGTGACCAGGTTGCGCTGCGCAACCTCAATGACTTCCTTCAGAGTCTTCTTGCTCGACGTGTCGTGTCCATCGCCAATCACCACCACCACCCGGCGTGGCTCGTACGGCTCGCCCTTGATGGTCTTGCGGCTCGTGCAGGCCATGTAAATTGCGTCGAACAATGCCGAGCCGCCGCCCGGCTTCATCTTACGCAGCTTCTCCACCATCTTCTCGGAATCGCTGCTGGTGTCCACCACCAGTTCCGGCTCGTTCCCGTAAGTGATCAGATAGCCGCTGTATTTCTTCTCCAAAGGAAGCAGGTTCAGCATCAGTTCCGATGTGGCTTCCTGATACTTCGCCCAGTGAATCTTCATCCCGTTGCTTTGATCCAGCAGAAACCCGATCACGATCGGCTGCGATTGCTGATGGTTGAAGACGGTGACTTTCTGCTCGCGTCCTTCGTCGAAAACATGGAAGTCGTTCTTTTCCAGATTCGACACGAACCGGCCCTTATCGTCCGTCACCGTAACCGGCACGATCACGTCGCGCACTTCTACCCTGATCGGCTCCTGCGCTCTGGCCACAATAACGAATGCGGCGACGCTGATGAGGGCAACCGCGCACCACGCGCGACCGGTTCTGAAATTGACAGGCATACGGAAACCTCCAGTTTAGCCCGTATTCCTCACCGACGGATTTACCTACAGTTTGCGGTACAGGATATTCCGGTACTCCACCTTGAACGGGGGGCCGACATGCATCTGAAAGCCAACCAGCCCTTCCGGCACGAAATTCTTCGTGTCTTCATCGATGGTGGCGCTGATCAACTGCCCGTTCAGGATCTGAATCATGATCGGCCCCCGCGCAATGATGTGGTACTGGTTCCAGCCGTTTACGTTCACCACGCCTCGCAGCAGCGTGTTATCGCCAATGGTTGCCAGGACTTTGTACTTCGGCCCTTCGGTAATCCGCGTCACTTCGCCGCGCCGCGCGAGCACCACATGGCCGGGTTTGCGTCCGCGCTCCTCATGCAGGTTTCCCGTGTAGCCGTTGGTGAAATCCATATCGGCCTGATAGCCCTTGAGCACCCATTTGCCCACGTCCGGTAACTCCACGCTGCGGTACTGAATGCCGCTGTTCGTGCCGCCAAGCTTAAACTCCACTTTGAGTTCGAAGTCCTTCACGGTTCCGCCGCGCCAGATCAGAAAGTTGTTCACCTTCACCACTTTTTGGGGCGTGGTTTCCCCGATGATTTCGCCGTTTTCGACACGCCAGAACGTCGGATCGCCATCCCAGTCTTTCATGGTCTTGCCGTCGAAAATCGGCACGAAACCAGTGTTATCGTCCGGCTGATACTCGGGATAGATGCCGCCCGCGGCTGGCCGCGCCGGCGCGGGCGGGGCAGGCTGCTGAGCGAACAACGTGCCGATTAGAAAGAAGGGTAAGAACAGCGCGAATTTCATGTTCGCCGATTCTATCGCGAATTTGCCCGCGCTGTTGGCCGAAGCCAACCGGTCTGGTGGTTTTGCGCCACCCTCCGCCGATAAAGCGCACTCGCTAACTCCTGTCTGCTCAACCCGTTTGGCTCTGGCAAGCGATTTGCAATCTATCAACCGAAGCGTCAGGAGACTCTAATGAAAAATACGATATTTGGCTTCTTTCGGAAATCGGCTCTGACGACCGTAATCGCCGGCGCAATGTTGGCGCTGAATCCAACCGGCGCCATGGCCCAGAGGGGCGGGCATGGCGGGGGTGGCGGCTTCCGGGGAGGCGGGGGTGGCCATTCTTACACGGCTCCCCGAGGCGGATACGGCGGGGGCGCATATCGGGGCGGTGGCAACTACTACAGGGGTGGAGGGCACTACGAGGGCGTGCGACCGCGCGGCTTCGTCGGTCGCTACTATCCCCGATACTACGTCGCGCCCTATTTTGGCTTCGGCTATTACGCGCCAGTTTACCCGTATACCTCCTGTGGATACTACGATGCGTGGGGATACTGGCACGTCTATCCAGGCTGCTATGTAAATCCGTACTATTGATTCCGCTCGAAATCGGATAACATGCTCTGGTGAGCCAACCTAACATTCTTGTCCTCGACATCGGCGGCAACAACGTCAAAGCAGTGGATTCGAACCACCCCGAGCCGCTGAAGATACCCTCCGGGCCGCAGATGTCGGCCGCCCGGATGGTCCTTGAGGTAAAGGAGGCGACAAAGACCTGGAATCCCACAGCGATCTCCATCGGCTATCCAGGGCCGGTTACCAAAGGGCGGATTGTTGCCGAACCGCACAACCTGGGGCCGGGTTGGGTAGGCTGCGATTTTCAGACGGCGTTTGGATGTCCCGTGAAGGTGGTGAACGATGCCGCCATGCAGGCGCTTGGCAGTTATGAAGGCGGGAATATGCTGTTCCTGGGCCTTGGAACGGGTCTCGGGTCGGCCATGATTATCGATGGCGTGCTCGCTCCTATGGAACTCGCCCATCTGCCGTATCGCAAGGGAAAGACCTTCGAGGATTACGTGGGACAGCGCGGGCTCCTTCGCCTGGGCAAGGGCAAGTGGCGCGAACATGTGGAAGCGGTGATCGAGAAGCTGCGCCTCGCTCTTGAGGCCGATTATGTAGTTCTGGGCGGCGGAAATGCCCGGCTGATTCAGGGCAAGCTTCCGGAGGGGGTCCGGCTGGGTGCTAACGCCAACGCATTCCGTGGCGGTGAACGGCTCTGGAGCCATTCGTCTGACTGGGATTACTCGAAAGCGGCAGTAGCTCCTCCATCCGATGGGGCCGAGCCGACCGTAGCCTCGGCCGCGGCAGGGAAATCCGCACCCGTCCAAAAGGCGTCGAAAGTAACGAAGCCCGTTAAGAAGAAAGCAGCACCAGCGCCGCGAAAGCGCCGCTAGTTCGCCGAGTTGCACGTAAGTTGAATAACTGCGGACCGCTTCCTTGCGATCGCGGAGACTAACGGCTTTCACGAGAAGCCGCTCAGAAGAAAGCAATCCCCACGCGTAGTCGCGCGAGTGTGCTCAGTGGTAGGTTCGTCGAATGGCGTAGGCAGGCTTCTTTGCGGTCAGTTCACGGAAGTGGCGGGTAACAGCTTTCACGAAGCCGCTAAGAAGAAAGTACCAGTCTGTTGAAAAGCTCGTCGAGCGCTTCCGCCGGCGCATCGCACAGTCCGCTGTGTACCGGCGATACCTGAATCACGGTACTGCGCGGCGCCACCAACCAGTGGAACCTCTCCCGCTGGGACAAAGCGGCTATGGGGCCAGCATCTTCCAATCCGGCGCAGACGTCGGAAAACGCGTTCAGATGCAGTCGAATTTGTTCCCTTTCGAGTTCCGGCCAAAGTGCCAGCAGGCGCGTCTCGTCGAACTGTAACCTGCACTCCAGGTATTTTTGCGTGAGACAAAACACCACGACTCCGGCATTGATGAATTCGCCCCGCTCGACTCGCGGAACCAGCCGAACCACCGCGTATTCAAACGAGTGAGTCGCGGGCACGCGCGGCCTCCTCTACAAACCCGGGTTGCCCCTGCAATCGGGTCAGAAAATAATCCAGATACCCCCGTCGCTGCTCATCCGGATTCGAGAGCCAGCAATCCGGTACTTCCGCCAGAATCCCAGTCAGCACTTCCTCGGTAAGCATGGGCCGCAGCACCGCGTCCGCCTGCCGGATTTCGGCGGCCCATCGCAGCAGAACGTGATCTTTGATTTGCGGGAAAGGAAGCAGGGCTTTTCGCTCCAGATCATTCCAGTCGTAGTGGAAATAGAGGCTCGCGCCGTGGTCGATGAAGTAGAGAGTCTTGTGCCACCAGAGCAAATTCGGGTTGCGCGCGGTGCGGTCGATGTTGGTCACGAAAGCGTCGAACCACACGGCGGCCGAAGCTACGGCGGAACTGACAGCGCCGACTGGCAAGCGCACCGCCGGATCGAACATAACCGATCCCGGCAGGTAATCGAGCGCCAGATTCAGCCCCGCGCTCTTGAGCACAAGCTCGCGAATTTCGTAGTCCGGCTCGTTGCGGCCGAGTTCACTCGCGAGGTCCATCAGCACCAGTTCCGGAACTTTGAGCCCCAGCACGCGACCGATTTCACCGGCCACCAGTTCCGCCACCAAAGCGAGAGGCCCCTGTCCCGCGCCCCGAAATTTGAGCACGTAAAGACCGCAGTCTTCCGCTTCGACGATGGCTGGCAGCGAGCCGCCTTCGCGAAGCGGCGTTACATAGCGGGTTGCCCTGACGATGCGCAACTCAAATTGTAATCCGGGCTGGTATAGAATTCCTGCAAATGTCGAACTCTTCCTGGTTATCCCGCGCGTCGGGGCTTAACAGACGCTCGTTTTTGAGCGCAGCCGCCGCGGGCGCCGGGTATCTTTTCACGGGCGCTCACTCGAAGGCTGCCGCGGCACTGAAGAACAAGGTGAAGATTCGCGACGTCAAAGTCATGATCGTGCGCGGCACGTGGGACTGGAATCTTATCAAAATCGAAACCGACCAGCCCGGCCTCTACGGCATCGGCGAGGCGTATTGGGGACCCGGCGTTAAAGACCTTGTGCTGAACCAGCTGAAGCAGCATGTCATCGGGGAAGATCCGCTGAATGTGGACAAGCTTTACACCAAGATGCTGATGCGCAGCGCGGGCGCGGGCGCGATTGCGGGCACGACGGTGACGGCGGCAAGCGGTATTGAAATCGCGCTCTGGGATCTTGCCGGAAGGATTCTCGAAACGCCTGTGTGCAATTTGCTGGGCGGTCGTTTCCGCGATAAGGTCCGTTTCTATCGCACTATGTCGAAGCCTGCCCCGCATGTGGAAGATATGCAGTCCTGGAAAGATCATGTGGCGGCCGCGCGCGCTGAGAAGTGGGGCTGGACGGCATTCAAGTTTCAGGGCGACGGCATTCCTCCGAGCGCCGACCCGGAGTTCAAAGAACCCGGCCACGATCCCTATGCCCGAAACCTCAGTGCCAAAGACGTTCGGCGGATCGTGACCGCGATGGAAACCGTGCGCGAGCAACTTGGCCCGGATATCGATTTCGCGGTGGAAGCTCACTGGCGTTACGACGTTCGCGACGTCATCAATCTCGCGAACGCTCTGGAGCATGTAAAGCCGATGTGGCTGGAAGATCCCGTTCCGCCGGATAACATCGAGGCAATGGCGCGGGTGGCGCACGCCGTGAACGTTCCTATTTGCACGGGCGAGAATCTCTATACGCGCCAGGGTTTTCGCCGCCTGATTGAAATGCAGGCGACGAGCGGAGTGCATATCGATATTCCGAAATCGGGCGGGTTGCTCGAATCGAAGAAGATTTCGGATATGGCCGAGCTGTATTACATCTGGACCGCGGCGCATAATCCGGCAAGCCCCGTGGGCACTATTGCGAGCGCGCACGCCGCGGCATCGATGCGCGAATTCCGGGTGCATGAGCTGGCCAACTGGATCGACTGGTGGCCGGATCTGGTGGTTCGCGAAGGACCGTTTTGGGAGAACGGATATTTCTCGATTCAGGACAAACCGGGTTACGGAATTGAGTTAAATCCGGACGTAGCGAAGGCGCATCTTGCGCCGGGCGAAGTGTGGTGGGGGTAAAGCCATTTACATCGATTATTCGGGCTGCTCTGAAGCGGGTTCGAAGTCGATGGTGGAGTTGACGTCGGTCTTGCGGAAACCCGAATTTTTGGCGCTGAACGCGATGGTCCGCGCATACATAAACAGCACTCTGAGCTTGAGTTCGCCACCGCCGGTAACCGGGAACCAGACGCCCTTTTCGAAGCGCTGATAGGCTATCTTCACGCCAAGATTCGTGACGTTCGTGCCCAGCAGGACTTTGACGGCGGTGGGAATCCTGCACGACCATTCGCTTGTGACCAGCACGGGCTGAAATTCGTTCTTTTCCACGAGCACTTCGCCGCGCCAGCAATCGCCATCGTCGTGTTCTTCGTACTCGACTTTGAAGACGTCGAATTCCCGGTAATGTTCTTCGCCCTGGTAGGTGAAGGTCGCATTCCGCATGCGCCTTTTTGACAAAGGAAACCAGCCCACCATCGGGCCATTGTCGCCCTTCTTCCACATAAGTTCCTTAGCGAAACTGGTGGTAACCGCCTCGTCTACATCGGTGCCTTTGTAACGAAACTTCGGCGTCGTATAAGGGATTTCGCGTTTGCCGTCGACTATTTTGCCTTCGAGTTTCACCAGTTTTCTTGCGGCGCCCTTGGGTGTTGGGGCCACCACGTAATCGCGGCTTTCCTCGCGTGCCAGTTTGCCGTTGGCGCGTTTCAGGCGGACGAAGACATTCATGTCGTACACGTAAGCCGACCTTGCCTCCTGAGCGGCGGTCTGGTTTTCGGCGACGCGGCACATGATGTCTTCCGCTGTGGGGGCGATGCCCGGCAGCAGAGGGATCATCATCATGAAAGGCGCGCAGATCATTTCTTTTGCTCCACGGTTTTTTCCTCCACCTTGACGGCCAGAAGATTGAGACGCACGTCACGTTCGGCATCCACCGTCACTTTGTCGCCGTCATGAAAGTCGCGGGCTTTCGCGGGCTTGCCGTCCTTCACAAATTTCGTGCTGTGGGTCAGGTACATGCGCATGATGTCTCCGCTTTCCACCTGGATTTCCACGAACTTACCGTTGCTCGATTTGAATACGCCGTCGAAGGTCGCAATGGCCTGGGGGACCTGAAGCAGCGCCAGGATGAGCAGGATAGAGGAGAAGAATGTCATTCCTCATGATTACTCGTCTTCCTTCTTCTTTTCTTTGTCTTTTTTCCTGTCGAGCAGTTCCTGGCGGATATCCGGGATGCCCATGGTGCCGCTGAGCTTCTGGATATCTTCGGGCTTAATGTCGCCACTGATGTAGACAACGGTCACTTCTCTTGCTTCCGCAGCGATGATTGCGAGGCCGCCGACACGGCTTGCGGAGCGGGTTTGCAGGTAGATTTCGGAAACCTCTTTGCCTTCCCGGGATTCGACGATGCGGTTCCATTGCATCTGCTTCAGGTAGGCGCGGAGGGGATCAAGATCCGCTTCGTTGTACTGGCCATCCCTGTCGAATTCGAATGAGCGGATGTAGACGCCCTTGAGGCTGTCGACAAGAGGCTTAAGCGAATCGGAATCTTTACCCGACCCAAGGAAACCCGAAGCCAGTTTGAGCATGTCGCCGTCGAGCGTGATGTTCGTATGGTTCCTGGAGTTGGCTCCGAGCTTGTCCAGAGTTTTGAAATCAAAACCCTCTTGCGCGATGAGCGGCAGCGCGAGCGCGAGCAGAGCAAATGTCTTCTTCATAGTGTGTGCCTTGTGGTGCGTTGGATTCTTTGTCTTGTTTGCTGCAGTTTGACTCTGGTTAGCTTGAGCGCGATGAACAACTCGCGTTTTGCTTCGAGGGCGCGCGCTTCCCGTCTCCGCTGGTACTCCATGGCCGATGGAGGTACGATTGCCGCGATGGAGAGCCCCGCGGCCAGGGCCCATGCCGCCGGCTTGCGCCAGAGCGGCATGGCAATCACTTTGGTTTTCCTGAGACCAACGGTTTTCGCGAGGACCTTCGCCGCAAAATCGGGCGGGGGCTTCAGGCTCTCTTCGTCACGGCTCAAGGCCGATCTCATTAGATCGTCAAACTCTTTCATGAACAAACCTCCTCTTTCTGCAGGCGCGCTCTCAACAGCGTCAGCGACCGGTGCAGATGACTCTTTACGGTGCTAATGGGCATTCCTAAAACGTCGGCAATCTCGGTGGGGTCGAGGTCCTCCTGATAGCGGAGGGTGACCACCATACGCGCCTTCTCGGGCAGGGCGTCCACCATCTGGCGGATGCGACCCAGGAGCATCAGGTCGGGCGGTGTGGATCTGTCGGCCGGTTCGGGAACACTATCCAGCCCCAGACGGGGCCGGATTTTCCGTTTGCGCACTTCGTCGATGGACCGATGGCAAACGGTGCGGCGCAACCACCAGGTTGCGTGGGCGGGGGATTCGATCTTTTCCAACTGCTGATAGAACTGGAGAAAGACGTCCTGCGCGAGTTCCTCAGCGCCTGCGCGATCGCGCACAAAGCGCAACGCAAGACTGAAGACCATCGACTGGTTGTCTTTCAAGACGCCGGCGAAGTCAACCTTCACATCTGCTATTACGGGCAGGTTGGCCGGCAGATTGCAAATCGTTTATGGGAACAACGCTCCCTGGCAGTCGCGGCTGAGCAGCGAGCGCGTGCCTTGCTATCCTAACGGGCGTCGGTCTGTTGGTCCTGGCCGGTGTATTCCTCCGGCACGTCATTTTCGGGCACCTCTTTGGTGCGCACGGGGGCCTGGTCGGGGTCTGGCGCGTTTTCCACGCCCATAACTGCTTCCGCCTCCAGATACTGGCCTTCCTCCACCAGCTCACGAACGCTTTCAGAGCCGGATTGTTCGAAATCGGAAAGGCCCTGATCGTCCCCTGACATGCCTGCCGATCCCGGGCGGGGCTTCTTGCCGTGCGTGAATTCAGCGGGGTAAACCTTAAGCGTCGGGTCGTCTATTCGCCTCATGGACTCTTTACCTGCACGTCAGCCTCCAGCCGGAAGGTTAGTAGCCGTTCTACGTGCTTAGCGAGAATGTCGCACTCGATGTTGATGCGATCGCCGGGTCTTCGAACGCTCAGGTTAGTGACGACGGCGGTATGCGGAATGATCGCAATTGTCACGCGGTTGCGGTCGAGAGATGCAATGGTCAGGCTGATTCCATCGAGGCAGATGGATCCTTTGTAAACCAGCAAACGGCTGAGTTCTTTGGGGACCCGGACCGTAAGTTCGCCGCTCTCCCAGGATTCCAAAACGCCAGTGCCATCGACGTGACCTTGTACGATATGACCGCTCAGGCGTGTTTGCATTTGCAGCGGGCGTTCGAGATTTACCGGGTCGCCGGCTTTCAGGTCGCTCAGGTTTGTGCGGGCGACGGTTTCGGGCGCAAGGTCAGCCGTGAATCCGTCCGGACGCAGTTCGACCGCAGTCAGACAGACTCCGTTCACAGCGATGCTGGCGCCGAGGGTCATATCGTACATGACCGTGTGGCACGCGATGGACAGGCGTACACCGTCGAAAGTTTCTACTGAGCCAAGCTCTTCGACAATGCCCGTGAACATCTAGGCGTCCTTCCGGATGTAGGCCTCGACCGCGAATTCGTCGGGAGGGATGGCGTGAAGGGTAGTACGTTCCAGATTGATGGCGTCGCTGCGGCGGAGGCGACCGGCGCCGCCAGCCATGGGAAGGGATGCGAGTCCGCCGAGTATTTTGGGAGCGTAGTAGAGGAACACTTTATCGACAGCGCCCGATTCGAGAGCTGCCCAGTTGACTTTGCTGCCGGCTTCAATCGTCACGTTCAAACACTGCCGCTTGCCGAGGAAGGCAACCACGTCGCGAAGGTCCACGCGCCCGCGGGGACCATCGAAGACGACCACTTCGGCGCCTCTGTTTTCGAGAGCGCGGCGGCGATCTGGATTACCGGCCGAGGTGGTGGCGATGAGCAGATCGCCATCCGCGGACTGGACTAGTTTGGATTCAAGCGGCAGACGCAGGGTGGAATCGAGAACTACGCGGAGGAGTTTGCGTGCGCGGGGAAGACCGCTGCGGTCGGTGAGCAGAGGATCGTCGGCAAGGGCGGTGCCGATACCCGTGATCATGGCGTCGGTGGCGTGGCGGAGTTCCTGCACGTGGGCGCGGGCGCGTTCACTGGTGATCCAGCCGGAATTGTCTTCGGGGGCGGCGATTTTTCCATCGAGCGTAAGAGCGCACTTAAGGGTCACGAGAGGGCGGCCGGTGCGCATGAAGTGGATAAACCCTTCGTTGAGTTTCTCGGCGTCCGCCTGATGTTCGGGCGCGCCGATGACTTCGATACCGGCGGCCTGGAGGCGACGAACGCCTTCGCCGGAAACGAGAGGATTCGGGTCGCCTGAAGCGATGATGACCTTCGCGATTTTAGCGGCGACGAGGGCATCGGCACACGGGGGCGTGCGACCGGTGTGGGAGCACGGTTCGAGAGTCACGTAGGCAATGGCGTGTTCGGCGTTTGCGCCCGCTTCTTCGAGGGCGAGGATTTCGGCGTGCCGGATGCCGTTCCAGGTGTGAAAGCCGCGTCCGATTACTCGCCCGTCTTTTACGATTACGCAACCGACCATGGGGTTCGGCGTGGCGAGCGCCACTCCCTGCTTCGCGAGGGCAAGGGCCTGCTCCATATAGTCGGGTGTCATTTCGAAAAGAGGGACTCGATGAATTTTTCGGGATCGAAAGGAAGCAGGTCATCTACTTTTTCGCCGACACCGATGAAGCGAATGGGGAGGCTAAGTTCGCGGGCGATGGCGACGATGACGCCGCCCTTGGCAGTGCCGTCGAGTTTGGTGAGAACGATGCCGGTAACGCCGGAGGATTCGGTGAATTTGCGGGCCTGTTCGAGTCCATTCTGGCCGGTTGTGGCGTCGAGCACGAGCAGGACTTCGTGAGGCGCATCGGGAATGATGCGCGAAGCGGTCCGGCGCATTTTTTCCAGCTCAAGCATGAGGTTGGTTTTGGTCTGGAGCCGACCGGCGGTGTCGATGATGACGTAGTCGATGGCGCGGGATTTCGCGGCCTGGAGAGCATCGAACATGACGGCGCTGGGGTCTGAACCGGTGTTCTGACGGATGACCTGAGTGTCGGTGCGCTCGCCCCAGACTTCGAGCTGTTCGATGGCGGCGGCGCGAAACGTGTCGGCGGCGCAGAGGATGACGGAGTGGCCTTCGGACTTGAAGTGCGCGGTGAGTTTGCCGATGGTGGTGGTTTTGCCGGCGCCGTTGACGCCGACGAGCATGATGACGGCGGGAGGGTTGTCGACGGTGGCGAGCGGGCGGTGGTTGGCCTGGAGAATTTCGAGAAGGAACTCGCGAATGAGACCGCGGAGCTCGGTGGCATCGCCGACGAGTTTCCGATCGACGCGCTCACGGATGCGGTCGAGGATTTCCTGCGTGGTGTTGACGCCGATATCGGCGGAAATGAGGGTGTATTCGAGCTCTTCGAGCAGGTCGGCGTCGATTTGTTTTTTGCCGGAGATGACGTCTTCGATGGCGGAGACGAGACCTTCGCGGGTTTTCTGGACGCCGGACTTGAGCTTTTCGAGTAGCGTCGGCTCCTGTTCGACGGAACCGAAAAGTGTCTGAATCATAGGTTTGGGGGGTGTCGATAACTAGGGTATCAGTCAAGCATGATGGCAGGATCAACACGGGTGAAAACGGATGAATAAGTGGATTGCAGCAGGGTAATTGGCGACAGGATCCGCAGTTCCGAACTCTTGGCCTGAACCATTTTGTACACGCACCGCGCCGCGCCGAACCTGAGCCTGTTATAAGCGTCTGTCGCCGCTTTAATTCGGGCTCGAGTATCCTTGCCAGACGTACTCCAGCGCCTGGGGCAACGTATGGTTGATGACCTTTCTCTGCGTATGGCCGGCACCCTTCGTATAAACGAACTGATAACTGTAACCCTTGTCCTTAAGAATGCCGGCCAGTCGCGAGTTGGCGGTTACCCAATTTCTGCGATTCTCCGAAGGGGACTTAGCGCCGTTGTCGTTCTCGGATACCTGAATCCATAAACGCAAGGGCTTCTTCGCGGTATTTGGAAACAGGTGCTCAACATATTCGTAAGCGCCCATCGGGGCTTCCGGGCCCCGGCGCAGGTCGACAAACGTTCCCGAGTAAGAGAGGACGCGGTGATAAAGATCCGGCCGGAACCAAGCCATGGTAAGCGCCGCCGCACCGCCGGAACTACCGCCCAGGGTCATGCGCGCTTCGGGATCTTTGGACAGCTTTACGCTCGCTTCTTTCTCAGCGCGGGGCAGTACTTCGTCTTCGACGAATTGGACGTACTTGTCGGAAACGGTGTCGTATTCCATGCTGCGCTCGGATCCACCGTTGTCGATCATAACGGCGACCATGACTGGCAGACGCTGGTCGTAGATCATGTTGTCGAGAATCGTCGGCAGGTTGTACCGCATTCCATAGGCGTCGGCGGAGACAATGACAGGGGCGGCGGTACCCGGAACGTATTCGGCGGGAACGTAGACGCAGACGTGCCGCTGAAATCCGCCATTGGAGCCGGGGTAGAACTTGCTGCCGACGGAACTCATAACGAACTCGATCACCTTGCCCTCGGGGACGCCTGCGCGTTTGGCAAGTTCCGGGGCGGTCGGATAGCCCGGACCCGCTGAATAATCGCCGTCGGTGGCAGCGGATGTCCATGCCGGAAGATCCCTGAGTTTCGCGATTTCCGCGATATCCTGGGCGGACTGGGGCGTTTGGGCGCGAGGAGTCCGCGCCGGTCCGTTTGCTGTCGCCTGCCCGGCGCGGGCCGGTGGCGGCGATGGCGGCTGTATACAGGGTACAGGGGGCAGCAGCGTCTGCGCCAGCGCGAACTGCGCAAAGAAAAAGGTCCCAAACCAGAATTTCAACCGAATCTCCTCTCGACTTCCATGCAATTCTACAGGACCGCTCGGTATATAGGTGAGGGGTTTCAGAACGCGGCGTTTAGGGCGATCTTAGCGTTCATTTAAGTCGGCACGGGCAAGTCGCCATAGGGAAGTGCTTCTCCTTTGGCAACAATTTGTGGCCCAGCGAGATGCCGAGCCACACGCGCGGCCGCTTCGCGCGGCCCGCAATTCGGCCCCCGCATGTTCTGCGTAATGGTTTAGGCCTCGAGTTCGCGAACACCCGGGCTCCTGCCGGCAACTCCATTTCAATTTTCAGCCGCGGCATGAGGGTAACGCGGCAGGCGTAGCTTCTGCGTGGTCGTCTAAACGCGTGTCGCCTGAAGCAGAGCGATCGGCGCCTGGATTGTCACCATCCGGAAGTCGAGACGGGCGGAATGTGGGAGCGCTCGCGTCATCCCCAAAGTTTTTTCTCGTCCAGGCGGATCACTGCCGGCTTGCGACCCACTCGCGCGACCGCTCGGACGGGCGTGCCAGCGGTCGCGGGGTACCAGTGAAGGACGGCAGGACTGTGGTTAAAAGCAAAAGCTGATTTTAGATGCGAATCCGGTTCCAATGTGTGTCAAGATGTCCTAGCCCCACTATGTATTATCCAGAACAAAAGACAAAAAACTACGCTTGTCGCCGCGCTGTGTTCGTTTTGCTGACTTTGTCCGCTGCTTCCGTTAGTGCGCAGAATGCGTCGAACGGTCCGCTGGCTGGAATTTCGGAAGCACCAGAGAGCGCGGCAGTGATTTCGCCTTCCATGCGGTACCAAATGGATCGACCCGCCGCAATCGCCATTGCTCCTCTGACCGCGTCTGAGAAGGAACCTAAAATGCGCGGGCGCCTCCGCAGCACAGGCGTTAGCCGGCCGCTTCCGGCCAGCGCCAGATTCAGCGGCCAATGGACATCGGCTACACCGACGCGGCGAGTGTGGCGCGCCATGTTCACCTCTGCCGACGCGAAGGTGGTGCGCGTCCATCTCATAAATTTCCATGTGGGGCAAGGCACGGTGTATGTGACTAATCCGGACAGCCTGGTCCAAACGTTCAGGTTCATCAAAGATGGCCCGCATGGCGACGGCGAGTTCTGGTCGCCGATGATTCATTCGAATTCCGCGATGGTCGAGTGGGACCCCGGAGAGGGCGCGGAGACGACTCTCAGGCCGCCGTTCGAAGTTGCCGAGGTGATGCACATTCTGACTACGGCGGCCGCGCCCGCAACGGTTGCAGCCGCGGTGGCTCCGGGCGACTACGCCTGCTACGTCGATTACCTGTGTGGAACGCCTAACTGGGGCAGCGCCGAGGCGCAGCTCAACTTCATCGACAACGGACAGAGCTTTGTTTGCTCCGGCACGCTAATCAATCCAAAGGCCGCAGGCACAATCGGGACCGCGCCGAAGCCCTTGCTGCTGACTGCCAATCACTGTATTTCGAGCAATACGGTCGCGAGAACTTTGGTGGCGGTTCAGGGGGACTGGTATACCGCGTGTGGCGGAACCACAAGAGCACCGACATATCAGGTGCTGGGGCAGGCGCTGCTGGCCAACACCGCCATTGAACAGGGTGACCACAGTCTGATTCTTCTGGGAGCATTTCCGCCGAGTTCGACGTGGCAGTTATCCGGCTGGAACACCGGCGATCTCGCGATGGGCAGCGCGGCCATTGGGCTTAGCCACCCGGACGGACTGCCGCTGAAACTGAGCCTGGGAACGCGTATTGCCGATGTGAATGTTACCGTAACCGAGAATGATGTTCCGATAGGACTGGCTTCAGCCGGCGATTACTATCACATGAACTGGACTTCAGGGCTGATCGGAGGAGGCTCGTCGGGATCGGGTGTGTTCGATTCCAGCGATCACCTGTTTGGAACCCTGACGTGGGGCAATGGACTAGTGAACGGTTCGCAGTGCGGTAACGAGGGAGGCTACGGTAAGCTTTCCACCGGCTACGCTTCGCTGCAGCCATGGCTTGAAACCTCAATCGGAGGCGAGACGATATCTCAAATGATCTCACCGGCTCCTCGGGTCAGTCTGACAAGCTCATCGGGCACGTTTTCCTGGGGCGCGAGCGCCGGGGCAAGCGAGTATCAACTATGGATCGGGTCAGCGCCAGGGTCTGCCAATTACTTCACGCGAAATACGGGAACGGCGGCGAGTATCGTGGCAACGGGGCTTCCCGTGGATGGTGGAATCCTCTATGCGCGGCTCTGGACGCATTTGGCCATCGGTTGGTATTACTTCGATTACACGTACACCGCATTTTCCGCACCAACGCTGGTTCCGCTTAGTGTTACATCCAGTTATCCTCTTTCCGTGCCGGCGCTGAGCCCCGCACTGGATGTTACGGTTTACGGCGCCGGCTTCGCGCTGGGCGCGCAGGTGAAGGCGGCAAACGGAATCGCGAGCCTGGTTCTGAACGCCACGTTCGTGAATTCCACCACCTTAACGACCACGCTCCCCACCTCGATTCTCGCAACGAAAGGCACCATTACCCTGACTGTGGTGAACCCGGGCGGAGTGACATCGTCAACGTCCGCGACCCTGACCGTGAGCGCGCCCACCACCACAACTTACACAGATACGACAGCCCTGCCTCACTTCGCCGCTGGAGGACCGTTTGTCAGCGGTTTCTACGTTTTCAATAACAGCAACAACAGCGGTCAGTTCCAAATCTCGTTTTACGATGACAGCGGGAGGCCGATATCAATTCCTGTAACCGGCTTTGGCAGCGTAAGCCAGTTTGCCGATTCCGTCTCGCCGAATGGAACGAGATACTACGAGGCCGGCAACGGCTTGGCGGGAATTGCATCGGGGTCGGCTGTGTTTAAGTCGACGAGCAGCGCGGTCGCGGTGCAGGAGTTGTTCCGCAACCATGCGCCTGACAATAACTATTTTGAAGCCTCGGTAGGCGCAAGCCGCGGCAGCTTCGAATTCCTGGTGCCGTTCGACGCTACCGTGCTGGGGGGACGCAGAGTTACACGGGTTTCGCCATAGCCAATCTGGATGCGGCGGCAACGGCCAGGATCACCTGCACAGCGCGTGACTCTTCAGGCAGCGTGGTGCCGAACGCGCTTACCGTACCCGCGCTGAATCCCCTGGGACACTGGGCCGATTTCAATTTCCCGGCCATTGCGGGGACGAGAGGCACGTTCGATTGCACGTCGAATACGAAGATCGCACCAATCGCACTTCGCGCGCTGGGCTCCAGTATTTCATCGCTGCCGGTCACCTTGAAGTGACCCGGAGATCTGCTCTCCGGAGGTAATCTCGCGGCCGGCCGCGATTACTTCCGGGGCGCCAAGGCCCGCGGCCACAAAGGTCGCGGCAGTCGAAAGCAGGCACCAAAAGCAGAACGCCCGATGTTTGGTCCATTCGTCGGATGTGAGCTTCGCGGCGAGCGCCCCGTCAAGGGCGAGCTTCGCCCCCATAAAAAGTGGTATCCAGGGCGCAGTCCGCGCGCGATCGGGATCGCTCGCGCCGGCGAGGCATGCTGTCGCGGAGTAACTTATGGCTCCCAAGAGAGCATCGGGAGTGTGCAGGATGGAATATGCCTGGGCTGAACCGTTGACTTTCTTCGCATCGAAACGTGGCCATGGCGGTTCGGGCATATTGCGCAGAATACCCATCTGATAAAGTCCAATGCCGCCCATAACGACCGTGGAGAAAACGGACAGCCCCACTATCCAGCGCCGGTTCTTTACATACCGAACGTCGCTGGAACGCAGCGCACGGCCCAGCTCGGCAGGCCTCAGTGTGCCCAGCAGTTGTTTGCGTCTCACGCGGTGTTTGTTTGCAGATGGAGTGCCATTGCGCACAGCGCGCCCTGTTTTTCGGCACGATTTCTCCCGAAGGCTGCGGGCGTGCATCGTTCATGCGCGTGCGTCTTTCGCCGGGCGATCGCGCGTTCGCGCGCCGCGTCGCCATAGTCATCGCGCTGGGCGGCCTCTTCGCGCTGGTCTGCTATATGGCGGAGTTGCTGCTGCTCGCTTTTGCCGGCATTCTGGGCGCGGTGCTTGCGAATTCAGCGGCGAAGTGGGTTCGGCGCCGCACCGGGTTCGGCCAGCGACTCTCGTATTTGCTGGTGCTGTTCAGCGGCGTTCTCATAACGGCCGGCATTCTCTGGCTGCTGGTGCCGCGGGTAATTGTTCAGGTGAGTGAGCTCACAAGCGCGCTTCCGAAAGCTCTTGAAAATGCGCGCGCTTATCTGGATCGCTACGAATGGGGCCGCGCCATAGTCTCGCACACCGGCAACATCGATTTTGGAACCATCGCGACGAAGCTCACATCCGTCGGCTCGGCTTTGATGAATCTCGCGATAGCGGTCACAGTGATGGTCGTCCTGACAGGCTATTTGGGTGAGGATCCGGCTTATTACAAACAGGGTTTTATGGCGCTGCTGCCGCAATCGTCCCGACGCAAAGCCGGGGAAGTGCTGGGGCAGGTCGGCGAGACTTTGCGCTGGTGGCTATTGGGACAGTCAGTGCCCATGATTTCGCTGGGCATCTTCACCATGGCGGGGTTGCTGATCCTGGGTATCCCGCTGGCGTTCACACTAAGCCTGCTTACGGGCGTGCTGATTTTTATTCCATTCGCAGGCGCGGTGATCGCTTTCATTGCGACGGCGCTTGTGACCTTGTCTTACAATCCGTCTAAATTACTGAGTGTCACAATTCTGTTTCTGGCAATTCATTTCATGGAAGGCTATGTACTAACTCCGCTTGTGCAGAAGCGGGCCGTTTACCTGCCGCCCGCAATCACGATATTCGCGCAGGTAGTAATGGCAAGTTTGTTCGGTTTCCTGGGCTTGATACTTGCCACGCCGCTGGCAGCCGCGACACTGGTTGTTGTGAGGAGTTTGTACATGGAGCCGGGCGACGACATCACTCAGGCCCCCGGCGGGGATTCCGATTCGTAACACGGCCGCGATGCGGAAGCCTTAGTTTTAGCCTTTGGCAGTTACCGCTCCCGGCGCGGTCGCGGCTCTGTAACAAGCTGAAACTGCTGAGCCGGGCACGCAGGTAAAAAACGTTTAAAAGTAGCCCCTTCACTTTGGCCCGAATAAGGAGTAGTATCTCGGCCAGAGGAGTAGTTTCCTCGCGCCGTAAAAGGCGGGAAGCTTAGTGGAGGTCATAACTATGTTCGAAAGTCTTGACGATCAGATGAAGCATGATGCGATGGCGGAAGCATCCACCAAGGAGCGCTGGCTGAAATACATCATCATTGGCGCGGTTTCGGTGGTGGTGGTTGGCGGCATCTTTGCCGTCCAGTTTATTAAGTAAGCAAGCTGATTGACGTCCCGGCGAAATTCCGACGCGCCGCCCGAAAGCCGCGCGAGATAATAGTGGACCTTGGGACCTGGTTCAATCAGAGCGCCGTTTTCAGTTCGGGTGGCACTGCCGCTCCTGTGTGGGTTATGGCTTGCCATTCCGATGCCCGACCGCGAGGCCGCGGCGCAGCCCCGTCCGTCCGAAGAGGTTCTTGCCTCCGTCAGGATTCTTTTCGGCCTGACGGATTCCGTGCCCGCCAGATGGGACGGGGCCATTACAGTCCTCTCGCAGCCCGCTTCTCAGACGGGCCACGGCAACTCCGTGAAAGCGATCCAGGGGGTTCGTTTTGGCCCTGAGGACTCGACCGATTACGTGTCCTCATGGAAAGCCTCCACCCGCGCACAGGGTCAGGAAGTGCTTTCGAACGGCGTAATGGTCATTGTTTTGGCCCAGCCCGAATCCCGGTGGAGCGTGCATACTCCCCGAGGCGATTTCAGCTTCACTCTTGCCGATTTGAAATGGGGCGACAGTATTACCTTTCTCGATGGCGCTGTCGAAGTGGACCGCGTCCCCTCCACCGCCCAGCTCACTACGTCCGACGATGATGAGGATTTCCCCGCCATCGCTAAGACCGCCGATAAAGTCTGGCTAACCTACACACGCTTCTCTCATTCGGATCGTTCGCAGGAGTCGTTCGCCACCCTGTCCAATCCGCCCGCCGGCTTCGATTCGCTCGCCCGGCCCGCTGGGGGCGATCGCGTGTTTGCCACCCAGTGGCAGCCAGCCTCGAATTCATGGTCGAAGGCGGAACCTGTGTCGCCGAAGGGCGAAAACATCTCGAGTTCGGCCGTTGCGATTGACGGCAGCGGTCGCGTCTGGGTCATTTGGTCGGCTCAGAGGAGCGGCAGCTTCGATTTGTTCGCGCGTGCCGGACAGAAGGGAGATTGGGGACCGGAAATTCGCCTGACTTCGGCGAAGACTCTGGCCGGACCGAACCTGAACCCGGTCGCCGCCACGGATTCCTCCGGTCGCGTGTGGGTCGCCTGGCAGGGCTTCCGAAACAGTCGTTTGCAGGTGCTTACGGCGGTTCAGAACGGGGATTCTTTTTCGCCCGAGATTCCCGTCTCCTCCGGCGCGGCAAATAGTTGGGATCCGTCTATAGCGGCCGCGCCGTCGGGCGATGTCGCGATCGCGTGGGATACCTACGCGCGGGGCGATTACGATGTCTATTTTCGTCGCGCGCATTTCGACTCCGCCAAAGGCGCCGCGGCGCTCGAAGAACCAATCGCAGCCGCGGCCACTCCGCTGTTTGAGGCCCGCCCAACCATTGCGTTCGATGCCAGGAACCGGTTGTGGCTCGCCTACGAAGTGGCGGGTTCGCGGTGGGGCAAGAACTATGGGCAATACGAAACTGCGGGAGTCCCTCTTTATGAGGACCGCAATATTCGGGTTAAGGTCTTTGACGGGGAGGCTGAGCTTACGCCGTCCGCCGATCTGCTGAATGTTCTGCCGGGGAGTCCCATGGGGCCAAGGCGCGTAACCCCGGTGCCCGTGCGTGGCAGAGCGCCATTGCAGCCAAATGAAAACGCCGCGCGGAATCGGCGTCCGGGCCAGCAGCTCGGCCCAAGAGCTGCCCCGCTCAATGCCTTCCCTCGTCTTGCGATCGATGCGGCCGGCGGCGTGTTCCTTACGTTTCGTTCTCTTTTGACTCCCGTGAACATTCGATCGCCGCTCGGTTCCATTTGGGTGGAAAACGCCGCATATTTCGACGGCCATAAATGGATCGGCCCGATCTTCATTCCCCGTACCGATGGCACGCTCGAAACTCGTCCCGCGCTGGTTCCGCTCGCGCCCGGGCGCTTGCTCGCAGTGTCCGCAATGGATCACCGGCAGTCAATCCCGCAAGGGCTCGGGCAACCCGGCGCGGAGCGGATCAACAGCGATCTCTACGTGGCCGATCTACGCTTCGATGGCCTTTCCGCGCCCGCCCCGAACCCCGAACTCGCGCCCATTCCCAAACAAGCCGCCGCACCAGCCGATCCGCGCGCAATCGCTGAAGAAGCCCAGGTAGCGCTCGTGCGGGACTACCGGATCCCCGCCTCCGGCCGGCAACTCAGAATTCTTCGCGGCGATTTCCATCGCTACACTGAATACTCTCTGGGCGGCACCCGCGACGGTTCCCTTGAAGACGCATATCGCTACGCAATCGATGCCGCCGCGCTGGATTGGGGCGCGTGTTGCGATAACGATAACGGCGCTGGTCACGAATATTTTTGGTGGCGCGAGCAAACCGCCGCGGATGAATTTGATCTGCCGGGCCGCTTTGTTTCCCTGTTCGGCTTTGAGCATGAAGCGAGATATCCGGAAGGCCATCGAAGCATACTGTTCGCGAAGCGTGGTATCCGGCCCATGCCTCATCTCACGACGGTCCCTGTCGATTCGCCGCCATCGCTCAGCGCGCCCGATACGCAGACGCTCTACCGCTATTTGAAGACATTCGGCGGGATTTCCGTGCCCTATGGTTCCGCGACAGACATCGGCACGGACTGGCGCGATAACGACTCTTCAGCCGAGCCCGCTGTCGAGGTTTATGAGGGAAACCGGCAAAGCTATGAAGACGAAAATGCGCCCAGGGCCGCCCGCCCCGGCGACGCCCTCGGGAATTTGCGCCCTGCCGGATATATCGTTCGCGCGCTGGACAAAGGCTACAGGTTGGGCTTCACGGCGGGAAGCGATCACAACTCCACCCACTCGGCATTCACCAATGTGCTCGCGCCTGACGCGAGTCGAGCCGCAATTCTGGATGCGCTGAAGAGCCGGCACGTCTATGCATCAACCGACAATATCGTTGCCGATGTCCGTTGCGGCGAACACCTGATGGGCGACGATTTCTCCGTGCCGGCGGCGCCGCGGCTATCGGTGAAGTTAATCGGTTCCGCCGCATTCTCGAAGGTTGTAATCGTGAAGGACGGCAAGGAAGTCTCGGTCACCACTCCAAATTCCAAGGACGTAAGTTTCGATTGGACCGACAATGCCGCGCAGGCGGGCAAGGCTTCTTACTACTATGTGCGGGGCGAGCAGAACGATGGGCAGTTGGTGTGGGTGAGCCCAATGTGGATCACATTGAAGTAGATATGATGCGGAGCATTTGCGGGGATCCGGATCCAGCCGGGATGCCGATTCACCGGCTCCGCGTGGATTTATCAGCTTCATGTCGCACCCCTGAGATAAGATTTGGAATTGATGCACCGTCTTTTAACCATCCCTCTCGCAATCGCTATTGCCGCCAGCCCCGTCTTCGCCCAAACGCCCCCGGCCCCCGCGCCCGGGGCGGCGGGAGGTCGGGCGGCAGGAGGTCGCGCGCAGCGTCCAACCCCGCCTACCCGAGACCCTAAAACCCCCGGCTACGTCGATGCCAAAGAACTCCCGGATGGCACGAACCCACCCATCAATCAGGACGGGAACTTCATCCTCGGCCCCACCCATAACCCCGCGCCCGAAATGATCGCGCAGGAAGGCGTCCCCAAGGGAGCTGTTTACGAGTTCACCATGGAATCGAAGGACAGCAAGATCTATCCCGGCATCGCGCGCGAGTCCGGCACGTTTGGCACGCCCGACCCGAATGAGCCCTCGAAGCTCGACGTCACCACAAGCCACCCCGCCGCTTACACCAGGCGCGTTGGCGTGTACGTCCCTAAGCAATACGTTCCGGGCACTGCCGCGCCATTCATCGTGGGTGCGGACGGAATCGACCGCGCCCTCTTTGTTGCGCTCGATAATCTGATCGCGCAGCACCGTGTGCCCGCGATGATCGCCATTTCCATCGGTAACGGAAGCGGCGACGCGCAGGGCAGCGAACGCGGCCTTGAGTACGACAACATGTCCGGCCTCTATGCAGAATTCGTCGAGAAGGAAGTTCTCCCTCTCATCGAGAAACAATACAACGTCAAACTGACGAAGGACCCCGAAGGCCGGGCCACCATGGGCGGCAGTTCGGGCGGCTCCGCGGCCATGATCATGGCGTGGTATCACCCGGAGCTGTACCATCGCGTTCTGACATACTCGGGCACTTACGTCAACCAGCAATGGCCCTGGGACCCCAAGATCCCGCACGGCGCCTGGTCATTCCACGAAAGCCTCATCCCGAACAGCTCGGTCAAGCCGCTGCGCATCTGGATGGAAGTCGGCGACCGTGACCTTTACAACCCGAACATCATGAAAGACAACATGCATGACTGGGTTGTCGCGAACGAGAATATGGCCAGGGCGCTCGCGGCAAAAGGCTATCACTACCAGTTTGTCTTTGCGCGCAATGCGGGCCACACGGACCGCACCGTGAAACAGCAAACGCTGCCGGAAGCTCTGGAATATTTATGGCAAGGGTATTCCGCAAAATAAGTTAACCCCGTTTCCTAACTAAAGGCCAGGTAACGGCGCCGCTGCGTGATATAGCATAAATGGCGGGAACAAGAGAATCAGATCCCCCTACAGCCTTTAAGGACCAAGCCGAATGAAAAACGACAGCAACTACATTGCCCCCCAAAGCCGTACACAGCGAGCGGCCCGCCGCCTCGCACCCGGCGCTCTCTGCTTCATCGGCTTGTGCGCGGCGCTGCAGCCCAATGCGTGGGCACAGGGCGGAAGAGGCGGTGTGCCCCAGCCTCCTGGCCAGAATCCGAACGGGATGCATGTCTATATCTGGAGCGGCCTGAAGTCGCACGGCCCGGGCCAGCATGACTACCCTCAGTTCCTGGCCGACTGGAGCAAGATTTTGACGGAGCATGGCGCGGTAGTGAACGGCGCTCTGCACTTCCCGAGCAGTGCCGACCTCGAAGGCACTGACGTGGTCATCATCTACAAAGGCGATGCCGGCTACCTGAACGACGCTCAGAAGGCAACGCTCGAAGCCTACGTGAAGCGCGGCGGCGGGCTGGTCAACATGCACGATTCGCTCTGCGGCCCCGACCCGGCTTACTTCTCAACGTTCCTGGGAGCGGCGAAGAAGCACGGCGAAACGAACTTCACTCTGGAAGCTCCCATTCACTACCAGGTGGTCGATAAGACGAACCCCATCATGAAGGACATGACGGACCTCACCATCTGGGATGAAGCGTTCTTCCTGATGACCTGGGCGAAAGAGGGCGTTCACGCCCTGGCAAACGTGGAGATTCCACCGACTCGCAGCGCCGGCGAACACAAAGGCGAAGTCGTGCCCCAGATTTGGACCTACGAACACACCGTGCCCGGCGGGCAGCCCTCGCGAGCATTTGTTTGGATGCAGGGCCACACCTACGCGAATTTCGCCAATTACCAGATTCAAAACACGCTGCTGCGCGGGATCGCCTGGGCGGGCAAGAAACCTGTCGACGAACTGGTGAACTACGTGGCTCCCCCGCGGCCCGCGGGCCGGGGCGGTGGCGCGGGCGCCGCGACAGCGCGGCAGTAAATCCGGCGGGTCAGTACGCTTGCTAAACTGGGAGTTCCCCCCATGAAAGTCGGCGTCATCGTCTTCCCAGGCAGCAATTGCGACCACGACGCGTGGTACGCCATCAACAATATTCAACAGGCTTCGGCCAATTTTATTTGGCATGACAGCCCCACCCTCGGAGATGTGGACGCCGTCATTCTCCCCGGCGGCTTCTCTTACGGTGACTACCTGCGGTGCGGAGCCATCGCGCGCTTCTCCCCGGTCATGCGGGCCGTTAAGAAGTTTGCAGCCGATGGCGGACTCGTCATCGGCATCTGCAACGGTTTCCAGGTTCTCGTCGAAGTCGGTCTGCTGCCCGGCGCGCTGCTTCGCAATCAGTCTCTGAAATTCATCTGCAAAGACGTTGCGCTGCGCACCGAAACCACCAATTCCCCCTTCACCTCCACCCTTACCAAGGGACAAACGGTCACTCTGCCAATCGCGCACGGCGAGGGCCAGTACTTCGCCGACGCTCACACGCTCGACGAACTCGAAGCCGAAGACCGCGTCGCCTTTCGCTACATTGACAACCCCAACGGCTCCGCCCGCGACATCGCCGGCATCCTCAGCCGGGAACGCAACGTCCTCGGCCTGATGCCTCACCCCGAACGCGCCTGTGACCCGCTGACGGGCTCCACGCAAGGCCTGGGAATCTTCGAATCCATGCTCCAGTCGCTGGCGGTGCCAGCCAGGTGACCACTAACCAATCCCCCAACTGGAAAAACGGGGACAGGCGCCGAAATCCCGCCTTTGACTGCTGCCACACACCGGTTCCCGCCAAATAAATGACCATCACCCCCGAGCTAATCACCCAGCACCAACTCACACAGGCCGAATACGACAAAATTGTTTCTCTGCTCGGTCGCGAGCCCAGCTACACAGAACTCGGCGTCTTCAGCGTCATGTGGAGCGAACACTGCTCCTACAAGAGCTCCCGCATTCACCTCAAAACCCTCCCCACCGAAGGCAAATACGTTGTCCAGGGGCCCGGTGAAAATGCCGGCGTGATCGGAATCGGCGGCGGATGGGTAGTAGCCTTCAAGATCGAATCCCACAACCATCCCAGCTACATCGAGCCGTTCCAGGGCGCAGCCACCGGCGTCGGCGGCATTCTTCGCGACATCTTCACGATGGGCGCGCGCCCCATCGCGGTCATGGATTCCCTTCGTTTCGGCAGCATCGACCAGCACCGGATCCTCACCGGCGTCGTCGCCGGCATCGCCCACTACGGCAACTGCTTCGGCGTTCCCACCGTCGGCGGCGAGACGGTCTTCGAATCCTGCTATTCCGGCAATCCTTTGGTCAACGTCTTCGCGCTTGGCGTGTGTAAGGAAAACGAGATCTTTTACGCTCGCGCCTCGGGAATCGGCAACCCGGTCATCTACGTGGGAGCGAAAACCGGCCGCGACGGCATTCACGGCGCATCCATGGCCAGCGCCGAATTCACTGAGGAATCGAAACAGAAGCGCCCCAACGTTCAGGTCGGCGACCCGTTCCTCGAAAAGCTCCTCCTCGAAGCCTGCATCGAAGCCATGAAGACCGGCGCAATTGTTGCCATTCAGGATATGGGCGCCGCCGGGCTTACCTCCTCCTCCTGCGAAATGGGCAGCCGCGGCGGCGTGGGTATCGACATCGATCTTGACCTCGTCCCCCAGCGCGAACCCGGCATGACCGCCTACGAAATGCTGCTCTCCGAATCCCAGGAACGCATGCTTCTCGTCGCCGAAAAGGGCAGGGAAGAGGAAGTCTTTCAGGTCTTCCGGAAATGGGGACTCGATGCCGTCACCATCGGTAAGGTCACGCCCGATGGCAACCTCCGCATCCGGCACAAAGGCAAAATTGAGGCCGAAATTCCCAACCCCGCGCTTGCCGACGAAGCCCCTAAATACGATCGCCCCCACAATGTCAAGCCCTACCGAACCGCGCCTCTCGATGCCCCGGCGGTCATTCCGGCATCGAAAGACCTGAACGCGGACCTGCTGCGTCTCATCGGCTCCCCCGACCTCTGCTCCAAACGCTGGATCTGGCAACAATACGATTACCAGGTCCGCACCAACACGCTTGCCGGACCCGGTTCGGACGCGGCCGTTGTCCGCATCAAAGAGATCGGGCAGTCGGTTGCGATGTCCCTCGATGGCAACGGTCGTTACTGCTATCTCGACCCCCGCGAAGGCGCGAAATTAGCGGTCGCCGAATGCTGCCGGAACCTTTCCACCACCGGCGCGCTCCCGGTCGCCGCCACCAATAATCTGAACTTCGGAAACCCGGAGCGCCCGGAAATCATGGCCCAGCTGGTGGAGACTATCGCCGGTATCGGCGAGGCCTGCCGCCACTTTGAGACGCCCATCACCGGCGGCAACGTCAGCCTCTATAACGAGACGCTCGGCGAGGGTATCTATCCGACGCCCGTTCTCGGAATCGTGGGCCTCATGAAGACCGCGCCGCCCGTCCCCGTTGCGTTCCAGCGCGAAGGCGCGCACGTCTTCCTCCTCGGTGGATTTCGCCCAACCGACCCTCAGCGCTTCGGCTCCGGCGAGTACGCGAAAGTGATCCTGAACCAGCTTTGGGGGCTCCCCCCGATGCTCGATATGCACTACGAAAAGCGCGTGCATGAAGCCATGCGCGAAATCGTGGCGGCCGGGCTTGCGGAGTCCGCCCACGACCTCAGCGACGGTGGTTTAGCCATCGCGGCGAGTGAATCCTGTACTTCAGAGATCGGCGCAAAGCTGCATATTCCACAAGGCGTGTCACCGGAGCTTGACCTCTTCGGAGAAGCCCCTTCGCGCATCCTGATCACAACCGCAAACCCGCAACAGGTTGAGCAAATAATGTTGCGGCACGATGTGGAAGGCTGCGTAATTGGAGTTACAATAGGGGGGCAATTGCAGATCGGCTGTGAGGATCGGATGCTAGTAAACGTTGCCACGGAAGATCTGAAACGGGAATTCGAAACCGCACTTCCCAACCGGCTGGAGGCACATGCCTGATCCGTTCGACAAGCTTCACGAAGAGTGCGGGGTAGTCGCGATCTACGGCCATCCCGAAGCCTCAAAACTCGCTTACTATTCCCTCTACGCCCTGCAACATCGAGGTCAGGAAAGCGCCGGAATTTCTTCTTCCGACGGGCAAATCCTCCACACGGCAAAGGCCATGGGGCACGTCTCCGACATCTTCGGAGGCGACGTTCTCAAGAGTCTTCCCGGCCAACTCGCCATCGGGCATACCCGGTACTCCACCGCCGGAGACACCGTCGAACTGAATGCTCAGCCCTTTGCCGTTCACTGCAACAAAGGCCGCATCGCCGTGGCCCACAACGGCAACATCACGAACGCCACCGAACTCCGCAAGGAACTGGAAGACCGCGGTTCCATCTTCCAGGCCACCAGCGACACCGAAGTCATTCTTCACCTGGTCGCCCATTCGCGCGAAAAGACGCTTGCCGGCGCCCTGCGTGACGCGCTCCTGCAGTTGGAAGGCGCATTCTCTCTCGTGTTTCTGGCGGAGGATCGCATCATCGTCGCGCGAGACCCGTACGGCTTCCGTCCGCTTGCCATGGGGCAGCTTGAAATCGGCGGCAAACAGGCCCATGTCTTCGCTTCCGAAACCTGCGCTTTCGACCTTCTGAACGCCGTCTATCTGAACGATGTCCAGCCCGGCGAGATGGTAATTGTCGGACCGGAAGGCGTCACCCGCGAACGCTACGCTCCCGAAAAACCGAGATCGCAGTGCGTATTCGAGCACGTCTATTTCGCGCGGCCCGATTCACTTGTCTTCGGCCGATCCGTCCAGGTTTCCCGCGAACAACTGGGCGTTCTGCTCGCCCGTGAAGCGCCCGCCCCGGCCGATATCGTGGTGCCCGTTCCCGATTCCGGCAACTCCGCCGCGCTCGGTTATGCCGGCGAATCCGGTCTCCCTTATCGCCAGGCGCTCATCCGTAACCATTACGTAGGCCGCACGTTTATCGAACCCTCGCAGGCCATCCGCGATTTCGGCGTGAAGCTCAAGCTCAACCCCATTCGCAGCCTTCTCGAAGGCAAGAGCGTGGTGCTCGTCGACGACTCCATTGTGCGCGGCACCACCAGCCGTAAGATCGTCCGCATGGTCCGCAACGCCGGCGCGCGCGAGGTGCATCTCCGCATCTCCTGCCCGCCGACTGTCTCGCCCTGTTTCTACGGCGTGGACACACCGAATAAGAGCGAACTGATCGCCGCCAACAGCACCATCGAAGAGATTCGCCGCTTCATTGAAGCCGACTCTCTGGCCTACCTTTCCATGCCCGGTCTTAAGCGCGCGGTCGCCGACGACAAGCACGAATATTGCTACGCCTGCTACACCGGCAACTACCCGACTGACTTCGTCAACATCGATCAGCTCGTCCGCGCCGGCAAAAAAGCCGGAGCCTGAATCCCATGAAATTCCTGACCTTTTTCCTGCTCGCCGGTTCTTTGGCGGGGCAGCAGTACGATCTTGTGATTGAGAACGGCCACGTGATGGATCCCGATTCCGGTCTCGATGCGGTCCGCAACATCGGCATCTCGGCAGGCAAAATCAAGGCGATTACCGCGAAGCCCCTCAAAGGTAAGCAAGTCGTCAACGCCAAAGGTCTGATCGTGGCGCCCGGTTTCATCGATCTCCATTCGCACGGGCAGGACGACGAAAACTACCGCTACAAAGCGCGCGACGGCGTCACCACTGCCCTTGAAATGGAGGTGGGCGCCTGGCCCATTGACGCCTGGTACAAGGCCCGTGAAGGCAAAGCGGTGGTCAACTTCGGAGCCAGTTCCGGCCACATTCCCGCCCAGATGGCCGTCATGCGCGATACCGGCGGCTTTCTCCCGCGCGACAACGCGGTCAATCGCCCCACCACCAAAGCTGAAGCCAAACAGATCCGCGACAACGTCGGGCAAGGCCTCACGCAGCGCGCTCTCGGAATCGGCATGGGCATCGCTTATTTCCCGAAGGCCACCCGCGAAGAGATTTACGATATTTTCACTCTCGCGGCAGAACGCAAAATGCCGATCTACGTCCATATGCGGAACCCCGGGCCCATCGAGCCCGGCGTGGTGGACTCGCTGCAGGAAGTGATCGGGAACGCCGCCGCCACCGGCGCTTCGCTTCACATCGTTCACATCCCCAGCATGGCCTTCCGGCAGCTTCCTCTTGCGCTCGAGATGATTGATGGCGCTAAACGCCACGGGCTCGACGTGACAACCGAGTGCTACCCGTACACAGCCGGCATGACCCAGCTAGAAAGCGCCATCTTCGACCCCGGCTGGCAAGAACGCCTCGCCATCTCTTACGGCGACCTGCAGTGGACCGCAACCGGCGAGCGACTCACCGAAGAGACCTTCAGGAAGTACCGTCAGCAGGGCGGGGCAGTGGTGCTCCATCACATGCCGGAGAACATGGTCAAACTCGCTGTGACTCACCCGGGCGTGATCATCGCGAGCGACGGGTGGCTTCAGAACGGCAAAGGCCACCCTCGCGCCGCCGGGACTTATTCACGCGTGCTCGCGCGTTACGTCCGCGAGCAGCGCGCGCTCTCTTTAATGGAAGCCCTCCGGAAGATGACTGTGCTGCCCGCCCAGCGCCTGAACATGCCCAATATAGGCCGTCTTAAAGTTGGTGCGGACGCCGACATCACCGTGTTTGATTCCGCCAAAGTCGAGGACAAAGCGACCTATGACAAGCCCGCCCAATATGCCGAAGGAATTCCGTACGTAATAGTCAACGGAATCGTGGTCGTGAAGGAAGGGCAACTACAAGCCGGAGTCTTCCCGGGCCGCGGTTTGCGCCGCTAATGAGCCAGAACGTGCGGCGGGCGGCCGCTCGAATCCGCCCCACGCCATTCCCTAACGCCGTCGCGTCTTTCGATGGGCTCTAACCGCCTCGGCATACGCATCCACGCCCGCGTCCGTCATCTCCGTCCCCATCTTGCTCAGAATGCGATCCCTCACCCAGTGCGGATCCCACCATTCCACCGCGTTCACCTGCACGCCATCCACCTGCATCGTGAAGTGCAGATGATCGCCGCCCGCCATCCCCGTGGAACCGGTCTTCCCGATAATCTGCCCCTTTTTCACCATGTCGCCTTTCTTAACCAGAAACTCACTCAGGTGACCGTAGATCGATTGCAGGCCGAAGCCATGATCGATGACGACACAGTTCCCATAAATTCCGAGCAGTTCGGCGAAGATCACCCGCCCGTCATTCGAAGCCGGAATCGGCGAATGCGCCAGCTTGGCAAGGTCGAAACCAAGATGTGTTTGCTGATCGACCTTCTTCCCCTGCCACGTATACGTGCGGTCATCCGCAAAGCGCGATTCCACAGTCGAATCGACCATCGGCAGAAACGCGCCAGTCCAAAGGAACTTCCGGGCGGTCTGGAAACGAAGGTCCGAAAGAGTCTTGTTGTTCTCCTTTCGCATGTCGTTGTTGATCTTCACGAAGCGCTGCACCAGGTCGCCCTGAACCTTGTGCTCCGGATCAATCTGGTTCACCATCCTGTCCAGATTCATCGATTCCAACGCCAGCGTACTCTTCCGAAACTTCTTCGGAAACACCTTGTACCAAAAACTCGCCTTTGCCATCGCGCCTGAGGGATTCGACGCATACACATACATCGGCGTATCCACCGGCAAGCTCCAGAACATCGCGAAGAGGCTGAAATATTGACCGGGATGATTCGGCAACGGGAAGCTGCGGAAGGTATAATCGCCAACCTTCACGCCCGCTTCTGTCCAAGCGCCGCCGGGCGTAAACGTCGTCAATTCCGAGCCGCCCTGATTAATGTAGTGCTGCACTCCATCCGGCACGACGCGCGGCGCTTGCGTCATCACATCCACATCGAATGACACTGAAGAAGCCTTGCCCCGAAAATCGTTCGAGACGGCGGAAATCGTCACTTTTGCCTTTCCGTCGTGCAGTTCGGGCGTGGTTTGCTTGCCCGGATTCACAACCGCGTCGCGAGGCGCAACATGCCGCTCAGGAAAGAAATGCTGTTCTTTCGCTTGAAAAACGCGCGTCTCATGGGCCTTTCCATCCTGCTCCACATTGACCGCAATCCATCGCGACCCGTGCGGATTCTCTGTATGGATCTTGATCGGCGTCTGAAAACCGATCACCTTCGGCGTTTGATCCAGCTTTATCGTGGTTTCGGTGGATGACACCATCAATGCAAGCGGCGCTATCGCCAGCGCCACCACGAGCGCCGCGATTATCAAAATAATTTTCACTTTTTGTTAGTCCAGTTATCGATCCAGTCGAGGAAAGTCTTATACCAAAGCGCACTGTTCCGCGGCTTCAAAACCCAGTGGCCTTCATCCGGGTAAATCAGCAGTTGAGACGGCACTTTTTGTAGCTGTAGAGCAGTATAGAGCGCGAGTCCCTGCGTGTAAGGAATACGGAAATCGAGTTCGCCGTGGATCACCAGCGTCGGCGTTCGAAACTCTTTGACGAACTTGCTGGGCGACCACCGATCGTACACTTCCGGGTTATCCCACGGCATCCCGCCGAACTCCCAAATAGGGAACCACAATTCTTCCGTCGTCTCAGCTTCGCTGCGCAGATCGTAAACGCCCGCGTGCGAAACCAGCGCCTTAAATCGGTTCGTATGGCCAAGGATCCAATTGACCATGTACCCGCCGTACGATCCACCCGCCGCCGCCATACGGTCACCGTCCACATAGGGCAACTTCTCCACATAATCAGTCACCGCCATCAGGTCGGCATAGGGCTTGCCGCCCCAATCCTGATTGATTTCGTCAGTGAACTTCTGCCCGTATCCGATCGATCCCCGTGGATTTGGCATCACGACGACATACCCTGCCGCCGCGAAAACCTGAGCATTCCAGCGATACGTCCAGCTTTCACCCCACTCGCCCTGCGGACCGCCGTGAATCAGCATGAGAAGCGGGTACTTCTTCGTTGCGTCGAAGCCGGGCGGCTTTACGACAAAGCTCTGAATCTGTGCATTCTCAGCGCCCGCGACGAAGAATTCCTCAAGCGGCGTCAACTGATATTGACCCAACAGATTGTCGTTCAGATGCGTGAGCGCAACCGCTGCGCCGCCATTCGATGTGGCCCTGCAAATCTCCACAGGGCTGTCACCGCTCTGCCTCGTGAAGACGAGGGTCTTGCCATCCGGAGTGAACTGGAGATCGTCGAGCGTGTTGCTGCCGGTGACCGCGACTCTGACGCCGCCGCCTTCCACATTCACGAACTGAATCGACTGCCGGCCCCGATCGGTCACGCCGAAGAAAATCCGCTTCGAATCCGGTGACCAAACGAAGCTGTTCACCGCCCGGTCCACAGCGTCGATCGGCAGCGTCAGCTTGCCGCTCGCCCGCTCTAAAACGATCAGCCTCCATTTGTCGCTCTCATATCCCGCGCGTGCTTGCGACCGATAGGCCAGATACTTCCCGTCGGGCGAATACAGGGGTGAATTATCGGCCCCGGGGTTGGCAGTTACTTTCTGCATCTGTCCGCCCCCGATCGGCACTACGTAGAGGTCGTTGTTGGTGCTGATGGCCGGCACCGGGTCGGAGTTCATCGCGAAGCAGACCTCGCGGCTGTCGGGCGAAATCGCGTAGTCGTCGGGTCCGCCTAAGGAAAACGGCGGCACCACTTTATCGCCGGGCGAAAGATCCGCCACCTTGCCATCGGCGATCGAGACGGAAAGTAAATGGCTTCGCGTCTTGCCCTGCCAGCCCGTCCAGTGCCGGTACAGCAGGCCCGTAATCAGCCGGGCCTTCACCTTACTGTTCTTGTCGGCTTCCAGGTTCTTCGCGTTACACGCATCGTCGGCGCTGCACTCGGGAAACACTTCACTGGTTACCAGCAGATACTTGCCGTCGGACGATACGATCTCGCCGGAGGCTTCGGTCGAAAGCCGCGTAACCTGCGTTTGACCCGAGCCATCGGGGTTCATGCGCCAGATCTGTGAGGCGCCCCCGGACGTGCCCGTGTAATAGATGATTTTGCCGTCCGGAGACCAGCGCGGACGGTCGGCCAGATCGGCCAGTTTGCGAGGCGTTCCGCCCGCCAGCGGCACGCTCCAGACGCTGCGCGCCGCGCGATCATTCGGCATATCGGGCTGGCTCACCGCGAAGGCGACAGTCTGGCCATCGGGTGAAAGTTGCGGATCGCCCAGCCGCTGAATCTTCAGCAGCGCGTCCGCGGTGAAAGGCAATTTCTGCGCGGAAACCGGGGTAAAAGGGGCGAGCGCGAGGACGAGGCACGCCAAACTTCGCATAGGTCTGATTATCTCGCACCGCGTAACCCGCGGGCCGGTTTGGCGAAAGCCGGCCCGCCCGGCGCCCTTGCCGCGGAATCGGTTTCCGAGCGGTTGTTCCGCAATGCCGATTTATACCGGCCGCACCCGCTCGGCCACCACCGTGATTTGCAAATCGCGCGCCTGATCTACCAACTCGTTAACCTTCGGCGCATTCCGGGTGACGTACACCTGAGTGACGCCATTACCGCGCGCAAAAGCCGCAATAGCCTTCGCGGCGTTCCCCTTGCACTCGATCGCCGTCGCTCCGATTCGCAGGTTCGCACAGATATTCAGCCAGGGCTCGATCGCACCCTCCTCCTTCCTCACATAAACGGCATCGCACGGGCATCCGAGAAAGTCCGCCACGCGCCGTCCGCGGCGAATTAGCATTGCAGTGGAAGGGTGCGGCGTAAGCCACAGCAGAATCCGTTCGCGCTTTCCTGAAGGCGCCATTGCCGGCGCAGCCGCGCGGCGTTCTTCTTCCAGCTGATGTGCCGTCTGCCGAAGGGCCATTTCGCGCAGTGCCGTGAGATTCGATTCAGTGAAGAAATTCCGCAGCGCCTCGCGGGCTTTTTCCGGCGGATAAACGACGCCTCTTTCCAGGCGATGCAGCAGAGCCCGCGGCGTTAGATCCACCATCACCACTTCATCGGCTTCCTCAAACACCCAGTCCGGCACGGTCTCCCGTACCTTGATACCCGTTACCTGCCAAACCTGATCGTTGAGACTTTCGAGGTGCTGCACGTTAACGCTGGTCACGACATCGATACCGGCATCGAGGATCTTCACCACGTCCTGCCAGCGCTTGGAAAATTGTGAACCCGGCACGTTGGCGTGGGCGAGCTCGTCCACCGCCGCCAACCGCGGGTGTCGCGCGATCACGCCATCGGTGTCCATGTCTTCGAATACAGAACCGCGATACTCATACCTCCCGCGCGGAACGAATTCAAGGCCTTCTGTTTGCGCGATGGTTTCCTTTCGGCCATGAGGTTCGAAGTAGCCGATCACTACATCGCGACCTTCTTCTTTCAGCCGGCGGGCTTCGACCAGCATTTGATAAGTCTTGCCCACGCCCGCCGCGTAGCCGAGAAAAATCTTCAGCCTGCCTTTGTGTTTGCCCGTCAAATCAGCCCGCTTTCGTCTGAGGAAATAAGCGTACGTCAATCCCTTCGGCGGCTTGAATGAGCCGGTCTACAGGACCCGGCGTCCAAAACGCCCAGCGCTTCCGCTGCGTGTGGCCGATATACAACTGCGTGATTCTTTCCTCGTGTGCAAACTGAAGAATACGGGCGATTGAATCGGACCCTTCGAGCACATGGATTTCCGCGCCGAGCCTGCCGGCGTATTCCAGATTCTGTTGGAGGGATTCGTCGGCGGCGCGATCCAATTCGCCCTGCTTCACGTAAACCGCTAACATTTGACCGTGGAAACGTTGAGTGGCGCGCGACGCGCTGTCGAGCATGGCGCGGGCGCTGCTGCGGGGCGTAATGCACACCAAAATTCGCTCCTGCGCGCTCCAGCTTTGCTTGATGCCATGCGCTTCCATGTAACGCTGCAATTGCTCCTCAACCACCTGAGCGGCCAGCAAGAGCGCCAACTCGCGAAGTTCGGTCAATTGCGAAGCGCTCAGATCGCTGCGTTCTACTTCTTCGGCCGGCACATCGACAATCACCATTTCATCGGCCGAATGCATAAACCCGGCGGGAACGCCGTTACGCGCCCGGCGCCCGGTAATGCGCTCTACTGACCTTTGCTCTTCGCAAACATACTGCAGGTTCATCGCGCCGACGACGGTTATGCCTGCCGCCCGAATCTGCTCCACATCCTGCCAGCGCTGTCTGTTGCGTGACCCCGCGGGGTTTTCACGAGCGAGTTCGTCAACCAAACAGACCTGCGGATTTCGCCGTATGATCGCGTCCACGTCAATCGACTCCCGACCGGCGATAATCAGCGGCGGCATGACTTCGATTTCGCGAAGCATCGGCTGCAGATGTTCGGCGCCCTTGAGCTGAATAGCGCCGACCACCACATCCTGCCCTCGCCTGAGGCGCCTGATGCCTTCGTCGAACATGCGTTTCGACTTCCCCACGCGGGGCGCGTACCCGAGAAAAATTTTGAGCCGCCCCTTCCTGTCGCCCGTTTCCTGCGCCTGGATCCGGCGAAGAAGTTCGTCCGGATCAGGGCGGCAAAAATCTTTTGAAGCCATCGGACTCTACCGAAATTTCTCATCCAGCGCGAGGTTCAGTCTCAGAACATTCACGCGCGGCTCACCAAGAACACCCAGATCGCGCTGCTGCGTGTTCGCTTGAATGACCGCCCCTACCTTATCCGCGGCGACACCGCGCGCTGCCGCGACTCGGGCGGATTGGGCGAGGGCATTGGCGGGAGTGATCTCCGGGTCGAGTCCGCTGCCGGAGCTGGTAATGGCATCGGAAGGAATCGCGCCGGCGTAAGTTGGATTGTCTCTATGGAACTGCGCCGCATCTTTGGTCAGGCGATCCGAGAGCGCGGGATTCGTGGGCCCGAGATTGCTGCCCGATGAATTCGCGGCGTCGTAACCGGTGCCCGCCGCGGAAGGGCGCGGGTGGAAGTACCCG
>Ga0207695_10001556_pt1 | contig 37631 bp, 19 predicted proteins | sample KBSC54metaG_FD_184354 | JGI IMG/M metagenome (GOLD analysis project Ga0207695, IMG submission 184354) | Corn rhizosphere microbial communities from Kellogg Biological Station, Michigan, USA - KBS C5-4 metaG (SPAdes) (version 2) | ecosystem: Host-associated > Plants > Roots > Rhizosphere > Soil... | reverse complement strand
GGATCGCATCTCTTAAGCCCCGGATCGTGGTACCCGCCCACTCGACATCCGACGCCGACTTCAATCTGACCTCCGTTACCCATACCATCGATTATATCATCTTCTATGAAGACGCCCTGAAGCAATATACCACCTCGGAAAGCCTTGTGAATGCCTTAAAGCAAAAATATCCCACGGCCGGCTTTGAGACAGCCCTCCAGCTGGGCGCCAAGGTCAACACGGGCGAAATGAAATGGTAAACCGTCAAAAATAGACACTATGACAAACCTGGAGATCGTACGCAGCACCTACGAAGGAAAGAACTCCGAGGAGAACGGCCGAAACCTCTCGCAGCACGCCGGCAAAAACATCGTCTGGACGGAAGCCAAAGGCTTCCCCTACGGAGGCACCTATACAGGTCTGGAAGCCATCGGTAAGAACGTCTTTCACCGGCTCGCCACGGAATGGATAGATTACAAATTTACGCCCGAAGGTTATGTTGCCGAAGGAGATGAAGTGGTTGCTTATGGCACCTACACTGCTGTGAACCCAAGCACCGGCAAGCCCTTGACGGCGCGGGTGGCCCACTTGTGGCAGTTGAAGGACGGCAAGATCGTTTCCTTCGAACAGTTCGTGGACAGCCAGACGGTGAATGACACGTTCAAGGTTTAGCGATTGCCCCGATGAACCAGCTGCCGCCGCTGCATTTGGCAAGCAGGATAGACAAACGCTGAAATGTATTCATAGAAACCTCCTTCTACCTGATGTCCTTGATGACTATTTTTGAATAATAGTCGTGTTCCGGGCTCAGCCACGTGCCGGCCGCCCGCTTTAGCCGCGCATATACATCAGCACGGGACTGGGGTGTTTCCCATTCCACAAATAATAACGCCTGCGTCCCGGCGCCGGGCACATTTTCATACTTCCTGATAGTAGTAGCGGAGTCATCGAAAGAAAGAAAGATCCCTGTGCAGTTCACCCGGTCGCTGAAGCTACTGGTATAGGACTTGATAGGGATAGGCAAATCCTTTAGAAGAACCCCCAGCTCTTTATGGATGTAGTTCCATTTGCTTGCCATAATCCCGTTTATAATGGACGAGGCTGCTCCCTCTCCTAATTTTTCAGAAACCGTTTTTACATGCAAGGCAGCTTCCGCCAGACCAGGCGCACCTGCCGTAAGCTTGATCTCTCCGGCGTCGTGGGTACTTCTGATGACCACTAATGCCCGTCCATGCCATGCTTTACGCTCATCCGCCATATATTTGTCCGTGTCCTTCATATCGGCATTACCCACACCGGCAATGATACCGGGGCCGTCAATCTTAAACTGCAGCTGGCTGGCAGCATTCGGCTGGAATATTCCATTCGTATCCGTTATTTCAACTGTAACATAGATCAGGTCCTGCCCATTCGCCGCCATTTCCTTCCTGTCGGCGGTAAGCACTATTTTCGCCGGTGCGCCGGAAGTTTGCAGAACGGTGGACTGTATCTCCTTGCCATTATCCATACCTGCCGCTCTTAAAATACCCGGGGCATAGGGCACAGGGAATGTAGCCTTGTATTCCTGTTTTTCCGTTGTCGGCTTTTCACCGATGAGACTCTCATTAAGGTAAAGCCTTACCGCAGGATACCTGGAATAAACTTCCACCTGCATGTCCTTTCCTTCCCTGCCCGGCCACGACCAGCTTTCCCAGGTTGGCCATACGGACCACAACGTCTCCTTGATGCTACCGGTGTCCGGCTGAGGCTCGCGGACAGCCATATAAAGTTTCTCCGTGTTATTGTTCAGTACATTCCGGTAATGGGAGATCGGCTTTCTCCAACCCGTCACGTCGATGTCGCCGCAGTTGGAGCCATGCCATGGGAAAAGCTCCTGTTCCCAAAACTCTTTATCGGGTTCACCCGGATAAATGTTCCGCCCGATGCCCGACTCACCCAGGTAATCCATCGCGGTCCAGACAAAGTCGCCGATGATATAGCTGTTATGCCGGATGGTGTTCCAATTCACAAAAGCATCCCGGGGATAGGATTCCGTTTGCACAATGACCCTGGAAGGGACCCGCCGATGATCCGAAGCCGCTCTGAACAGCTGGTAATTATAACCGCCGATATCCTGTACGGCAAACAGCGGATCATACATCTCCCACTCTTTGTCCCAGGTGGTCATAGCCGAAGTGACGGGTCGTGTAACATCGTATTGATGGACGAGCGAAACCAGGCCCCTGGCTGTCTTGATGGCTTCCGGCGATTTTCTTTCCAGTATCTCATTTCCCACGCTCCAGATGATGATGGAAGGATGGTTACGGTCCCGCAGCACCATCGATGTAAGGTCCCGTTTCCACCAGCTGTCGAAAGATCTCGTATAATCGTATGGATTTTTTGCTTCTCTCCATCCATCGAAAGCCTCATCGATCACCAGCAGACCGAGCCTGTCACAAGCATCCAGGAACGCCATCGACGGGGGATTGTGCGAAGTCCGGACGGCGTTGAAACCGGCTGCTTTTAACAGCTCCACCTTCCTCTCCTCTGCCCGGTCGCAAGCAACAGCACCGATACAGCCGTTGTCATGATGTGCACAGCCGCCGTTGAGTTTTATCGATCGCCCGTTCAGCTGAAACCCCTTCTCCGTCGAAAATGCCAATGTCCGGATACCGAATGTGCTTATATACTGATCCTTTATTTTGTCCCCCTGGGTCAACGTCATTTTCACCCGGTACAAACGGGGACTGTCCACCGACCAGCGTAACGGTCTGGGAACATTTATCTTCCGGGCAATATGGCTTTCTCCTTTTGCCGCCGGCCGGAGGCTCGCCTTATCGCCGGCAACCACTTTGCCGTCCGGCCCCATGATCTCTGTAGACAATACAATACTCCCGGACGCATCCGAATCGTTTTTTAAAAGAGCTTCTACGTTGACGGTAGCTTTGTCGGCTGCGGCATCCGGAGTAGTGATCGCTACGCTCCATGGATCGATGTGGACCGGGTCTTTCACCAGGATACGCACATGACGGTAGATGCCCGAACCGCTGTACCATCTGCAATTTATTTGCGCTGAGTTGTCCACCCTCACGGCGATGACATTGTTCTTCCCCATCTCCAGCAAACGGGTTATATCATAGTAAAACGTCGAATATCCATACGGGTGAACGCCCAGGGATCTCCCATTGACAAACACCTCGGCATTCATATATACTCCCTCAAAAAGAATGGCAATTTCCTTCCCTTTCCAGGCGACAGGTACGGCAAAATCCTTCCGGTACCACCCTACGCCCGTTGGAAAATAACCACCCGCCCCTTTGGAAGGCGCCTGCCGGTCCGGGGCTCCTTCAATACTCCAATCGTGCGGCAGGTCGATGCTTCTCCAGGCCTTATCATCGAAATTATTTTCCATCGCGGTCTTATGATCGCCCAGCGCGAATTTCCAGTGGTCATCGAACAGCATGCCCATCGTGCTGTCGCCATGCTGGGCGCCGGCGGAATAAAAGCAGAGGATCAGAGATAACAAAATGGCGAACTTCTTATCAGGCATCATGATCGGTTTATTTCAATTCGATGAACTTGGGTCCCGTTGCAATATACCCACAAAACCGCCTCCTTTTGCCATGGAGAACCGCAGCGAAGACCCGGAGGATATCTTTCGTGTTCTTTTTAGCAGGTTTTGGGGATGGATGCCGGCATCCGCTGCATCTTCCCAGCTCTCCAGCCGGTACTCTCCATTGGGAAGGAAATCAAGGTTCAGCGTGATATCCCGTGCCTCTTCATTGGTCATTACTCCGATGAACCAACTGCCGCCGCTGCGTTTGGCAACGACGATATATTTGCCGGGATAGCCCGCCAGGACCTTTGTATCATCCCAGACTGTCTTTACCTGACGGAGAAAATCTGCGCCGGGCTGCCCTGTTATATGTTCGGGAGCGTCACAGTAGACGGTGAAAGGGCTCTCGTAGATAACGAATTTGGACAGTTCCGCCGCCCGGGTATTTTTTACCTCGGTAGGCGTGCCCTGGCGGAAGGCGTCGGGCGTGACGTTGATAAAGCCGCCCGGCGTGTAGTCCATCGGACCTGCCAGCATCCGGGTAAAGGGAAGCGTGACATTATGTTCGGGCGTTATCCTGTTGGAAAACTTGCTGTACTCCTCTCCCATCACACCTTCCCGGGTAAGTATATTCGGATAGGTACGGCTGATGCCATCCGGTTTGTAGGCGCCGTGGAGGTCAATCAGGAGATGGTGATCGGCAGCGGCCTTGATGATCCTGTGGTACCAATCGACCATTTCCTGGTCATCCCTGTCCATAAAATCGATCTTGACCCCGGCTATCCCCCACTTTTCGTAGAGGGCGAATGCCTTTTCGTAATTGTTATTCCTGTTGACGTCCGTGCTATACAACCAGAGCCACAACCTGACATGTTTACTTGCGGCATAAGCCAGCAGTGCCGGCATATCCAGCTGCGGTGCGGTCCTGGTGATATCGGCGCGGGGATCGTTGAAGGGGCCATACCATTGCCAGTCGACCAGCATATACGGCCAACCCTGGCGAGCTGCCAGATCGATATATTGCCTGATGGTCGGCATATCCATTTTGACCTCGCCGCTCCACCAATGATCCCATGCACTGATGCCGGGCTTTATCCATGACACGTCCTTTATGGCGCAAGGGGAATTCAACGTTTCGATGATGCCGGATTCAATCAGCCGTCCGGGGGTTTCCGCCAGCATGATCACCCGCCAGGGCGTATACACGCTGTCGTCGAACCGGGCCTTTAGACCGTCGGCCGGCTCTCCGGGCAGCGGCGCAAGCCGGGTGGTCAGCATCACCCGGCCATCCTGCAGGGAATCGCTGCCGATATAAGACCCGGGGTAATGATCGATCGCGGCTTCCGTGACGGCAGCAAAAACGGAGGTGTCCACTTCGATCAGCATAGGAAGAGCCGCTACCGTCTGCCGGGTAAGATCGCGAAGCCGGACGGGCTTGAACTCCGATTCCTGAGAGGTGGCATAGCCGCCGTATTGAGCCACCCAGGCTTTTGCATCGCCGGGGAATGGGAAGCCTGTCAATTCCCGGGTAATAACCCTGTTGCCTATGACGGCGGCGGCAGGCAGCTTATAACGAAAGGCAATGCCATCATCATAGGCCCGCACTTCCAGGTCCATGGACCGGCGCAGGCCTGTATCCTCTTTTAACGAGAGCCGCAAACCATTGTACTTGTCGTCCACCTGTGCTTTTTTGACACGGACCACAGGATACCAGGTGTTCCGCACAGCAAACGTTTCCTTCTTCACTATGGAAAGCCCTGCTCCCAAGGCCGGCTCTTTCATAAACTCAAAGCCCATGCGTCCCCGGGAAATGATCTCCTTTTGCTGAAAGTCGATACTGTAGACAAGGCCGCCGGCATCGCTGACCAGGTGAAAGACGATGCGTCCGCCGGGTGATGCCAGCGAAATGTCCTGGCCCGGCTGCGCACGGCCCGTCACTGTCGTAAAAATTAATAGAATAAGTGGCCACACAATCTTTCTGTTCATAAAAATGTTTTTATTGAAGTTTCACCTTCACGATCACATCTGTCCTGTTTTCTTTATTGACGATGCCATCCAATACAGTGTTACCCCCGCTTTGCTTAAAACTTACATTTACATTGGTTCCCAGATATTTTACAGAACTGATCTTTTGTGATACAAAAGGCAGGATAATTCTCCCGTTTGCGGGGACTCTCAAAACATGAACATAGATCGCATCATCGGTGAGGGTCGTCCCTCCCCAATTGGCATCCCAGACCCCGCCTCTTGTGTTATAAATACTTTCTCCAAACCTGGAAAGGAAATCGCCTATCTCTTTCAATCGTTGTACCTGCGCCGGTTCAATTTCGCCATCGGCTTTCGGCCCCACGTTCAACAACAAATTTCCATCCTGGCATACGACAGATACCAACAGACGAATGCAGCTGTCCAGCGTCATCATATTGTCTTTTGCAGAAGGAGTCCACCCCCATGCACTATTGCTTAGATTGGTGCATAATTCCCAGGGCCTGCTTTCTCTTCCCCTCAGTCTTACCTCCTGTGTGCTGAAATCCCCCATCCAGCCACTACGCGGATTGATCACGATCTTTGGCTGCAGCTCTCTTACCATTGTATTGAGCTTTACAGGCTCCCAGCTGAATTTTCCAGTGTAAGGTTTGTCGAAACCACGTGTATACCACCCTTTGCCTCCGTCCCACATCAGGCCTCCAAAACCCAGCCAGTTATCTTCGCCGCCATCGTACCATAAAATATCGATCTTGCCATAGTTGCTTAACAGCTCACGCACCTGTGTGTAGGTTTGCTTTTTCATCTCCAGCGCATTGGACTGATACAGGTCGGGAAAAAAGAAACCAGGGTACCGCCAATCCAGCGGAGAATAATAAATGCCCACTTTCATTCCGGCATTATGCGCTGCATCGACGTATTCTTTTATCAGATCTTTTTTTGCCGGGGCGTTCATTGAATTGTAATTCCCAAAGCTGGTATTGAACAGGCTAAAACCATCATGATGCCTCGAGGTGACTACCATATACCTGCAACCGGCCTGCTTTGCCACGTCTACCCAATTTTTCCCGGAGAATTTTGGAACAGTGAACGAGTCTTTTAATTTTCCATACTCAGAGGTATCCATTCGTTCGCTAAACATCGCCCATTCGCCATGTCCCAAAACAGCGTACAACCCAAAATGAATGAACAACCCGAATTTCGCATCCTTCCACCATCGCATATCTTTTTGTGAAAGCAACAATGAAGAATCTACCATTACCTGTCCGAAAGAATGACAGGTAATGACAACGAGTGAAAGGAGCAAAAAGGATTTTTTCATAAAGTTTAATTAAGTACCTCCGGGCAATTTATCTATCTAAAAATATGATGTATGAATAGATACAGATTATTGGCCCACTCTGTATCATCATGAGCATTGTCGTCCACATGCCATATATGCGGCACCCCTTGTTCTTTAAGGTGCTGGTGCACACGCTGGCTGACACTGATCAGTCCATCCTTGCTGCCACAGCCAAGCCACAGTACTTTAAGCTGCTCCCTGGCTGCCGCCACATCCGGCAACAGTTTGATATCAGAAAGCCCCCCGAATTCATTGGTATTCGGGGCGGACGAAAATCCACCGACATAAGCAAATGTATTAATATGCGAAAGGCCGATATTCAGGGATTGCCCACCACCCATGGACAGTCCTGCGAGTGCACGATGTTTGCGGTCGGAGTAAACCGAATAGTGAGATTCGATGTAAGGGATGATATCGTTGAGCAAATCATCTTCGAAAGACTTGCCGTAACCTTTAAACCCGCCTTTTCTCTCTTCCTGTTCATCAGGTTTGGGATTGGACACCGTTATATTTGTATTACAGTTGGGAAAGACCATAATGACAGGTCCGATCTTACCGTCGGCCAGCAGGTTGTCAATGACATTATCCGCATGGACCCAGTACGGCCATTGACCGGCTCCGGAATTGAGACCATGCAGTAAATAAATCACCGGGTACTTTCGGTGGGGTGAATAGCCGGGGGGTGTATAAACCAGCATCTCCCGACGCGTGGAGAGCGTTTTGGAGTCATACTGAACGGTAGCAATAGTACCGTGAGCAATATTTTCCCGCTTGTCCCTGAACCCCGCAGGTGGGTTGTCAAAGGCGGGCTTGTCATCGGGGCCCAGCTCAATGGGTCCGCCAAAGCCTGCCCTTCGGACACCAGTTGTACCATCACGGAACAGCAAGGGGGCAAACTCATGTAAGCTGCGTCTCCAGCTCTGCCATTCGTGCGCTGTATTCGGCGAAACATAAAACACGCCGTTGATACCAGCCTGCTTCAAAGCTTCGGTGTTTACCCTGGGATCACCGCCGAAAGCACTATGGTCCTTATCGAGTTCGCGGCTTCCGTAACCAACGAATACGAGTTTGACCTTTTCCTTAAACCCGGGGGCTTTATCTACATCGTTCATGGAGATGCTACCACCGCTAAAAAGACCAATATGCGAAAACGTGTTAAGGTTGGCCAGCGTGACACGCTTGGTCTGCATGCCTCCCATAGATAAGCCTGCCATCGCCCGGTGTGGCTGATCGGCTATTGTACGGAAATTACTATCGACGTATGGGATTACGTCCTCAAGCAGTATGTGTTCGAATATGCTCCAATCGAAACCGGCAAAGCCGCCATGTTTGCTCAAATCAGCTGTCGTGCCACCATTTTCCATCACTATTATAAATGGCCTGGCCTTACCTTCGGCAAGCAGGTTGTCCATGATCAGGCCCGCATGTCCCTGGTCGCCCCAGCCACTTTCCCCTTCGCGATATCCATGTAGCAGATACAACACCGGATAGCGTTTAGTTACATCCTTGTCGTAATCCGGCGGGGTATATACAAAACAGTGCCTCATCGCCTGACTGGTGTTCCCGTAATAGTGAATTTCGCGTAACTGGCCATGAGGCACATTTTTCAGGGCATAGAAGTCCTGATCGACAGCCGGGATCTCGATATCATTACGCCAGGCGCCGGACCCGAATATGAATGTACTGCCCGGATCGGGCACCTCGGCGCCATCAATAACAAGTCCGTAGTAGTGGTTGCCTTCGTCCAGCGGCTTCGAGTTGCCCATCCAATAGCCGTCCGCCTGCCTGGTCAAAGGGTATTTGACCCCGTCGATATCCAACTGGACATTATTTGCTTCAGGAGCCTTGATGCGTACCCTGACACAGCCCTGAGAATTAACCTGGGGGTATTCACTTCCGGTCTGATTGGTAGATGCAGGTTTGAAATCTTCTAGCACTGAAGGCTTTTGCGCCCACATGGCTTTGCCAAGGAGAAGGGAAGAGCATAAAATGCTCATTTTTGCAGCAACATACATTCGTTTGAACATCTCAGTACCTCCTTAATTAATTAGTTAGCGATCTGGCGCCCGGCCAAAGTCATCTATCTGGTCTCGATAAATTCCGGTTCATAGGGAGCCAGGGTGAAGCTGCCGGTATAGCTTCTGTCGAAAAGGATGCTCCGCGAGCTTCCCTTTCCGGGTATCTCGCGGGGCTCGCCGCTGACATTTAAATATAAAATATGATGGGGGTCTATCTGTCTCGCCATTACGCCCGAAGGTACATCAGGCCCCCGTTTGATGGAAAGCTCTTTTATCAGGTCATCCACCAGCGGACCCAGCACCTCGTCCCTGGCAGGCAATCCCACATAGATCGCCCGCCCCTTGCCATAAGCATGCGTGGTGATCACCGGGTAATCCCTGTCCAGGCTGGTGATCGTTGCCGATACCTCCGCCCCTTTCGGCTCGATGACATCAAACCGGGCCGATTCCGTTGCAATATCCGACCCTTTATACAAAAGATCCAGTTTTTTTCCTTTCATCTTCTTCCGGGATATCTCGTTCATCACCTCCGTTTCCTCATAGCTCCCCACCCGGATGCCGAACACGTCGCTCAAAAGACCGGGCCGCGTAGAAGCGAACACCTTTCCCGTCTCATCGACAACAGCTGAATTGCTGGTCATCACTACTGTCCCGCCATTTCTTACATAGTCCCGGACCCTGGCAGCCGTCGCCTGATCCATAACGGCAACGCCCGGAAGGAACAGCAGCTTATATTGTAAAGCGCTTTTTCCCACATCTACGATCCGCGTGTCCATATTCCTGTAAGCAAAGACATCAAAACATTTTTGCAGCTGCCCCTGGTGCTGTTCGGGGAAATAGCTGCTGGCTATCTGGCTGGGAAAGGAAAATGCCAGCCCGACCTCCGCCTGCACTTTGTAGGGAAAGAACCGCCCGATCTTTTTAAACTCCCCGGCGATCTTTTTATACTCGTCAAATTTCCGGTTGGTCACGCCGTCCCAATCCATCATTCCCTCCAGGTATTGCTCCTCCCCGCCATACATGCTTTGCCAGGTCCACCCGCACACCATCTGGTTGCCATACATCAGTGTGGCATAAGCAGATTTACGGATAGAATTCGGCACAGCGGTCATCGTCGTAAATTCGGTGCACCAAAAAGGATTCCTGCTTTCGAACTGGATCCGCCCAATACCGAACAAGGCATCCATGACCCCCCAGTTCGTCGTCAGCGACAGCCCGGGATAAAAACCGCAGCCTTCCCGCGTCATTTTGCCCGAATACGAGATGTCCGAATAATCGAAATATTTCATATCGCTGTAATACCAGGCGTTCGTGTTCACCAACGCATGAGGGGCGTTGGAATTCACCTTATCGATGACCTTAAAAAGGAATCCGTTGACCTCGTCAGACACAAAACGCCTGAAGTCCAGCATCCTTTCCGGGGCGCCCTTGACGGAGCCGGACACCGGAAGTCCCACCTCTTCGAGATCATTGATCCTCCTCGACCAGCGCTGCGTGGCCCATGCTTTGTTCAAACTGTCTACCGTGCCGTATTTCTTCCGCAGCCAGGCGATAAAGCGCCCCCTTGCCGTCTCCGAATAAGAGATAGGTCCGTCGCCCGATTCGTTGTCGATGCCAAAAGCCAAAAGCGCAGGGTGCCCGTTGTAATGCCTGGTCAGCGTATCCGCATACCGCAGCGCATATTGCTGGTACATCGGGTCGCCCACATCCTCCATGTAACGGTGGTTCGGGTACAACCTGTCCCCTGCCGCGTCGGTAATATCTATGGAGGGATATTTGTGATGCAGCCAGATGGGCGCGGGTCTGACGGCAATGTCCAGGATCACCTTTATGCCCGCCATATGCATCAGATCCATTACGCTGTCAAACCAGCCAAGATCGAAATGTCCCTCGGAAGGTTCATAGCTGTCCCATGCAAGATGCCCCATCCTGACAACCTTAAACCCCGCGGCTTTCATCAGGTCAATGTCACGCCCGATCTTCACCATGTCCTTATCGTCGTGCGGATGATAGTTGGTTCCCACATACAGCTCCTGGGCCTGCCCGCGCGCATGCAGTAAAAAAAGGATTGCAAAAAAGCTATGTCTAAAATTTATTTTCATAGTACCCTCTATTATTACAATGGCTTATACACAAAGTTCCTGAACGTAACGGAACCTTCCCCGATGGAGCAAAGCCCGATGCGCACCGCCATAAATCCACCCAATGCATTGTGATTAAACCCCGATATATCCAATGAGCTTTGGATCTTAATCCATTCCCCTCCCGTTGTCCGGTAGTACAGATCAACTATATTATCGACATTTCTAACGCGAAGGGATACCTGGTGAGTTACAGCTTTTTTCTCCGCAGGGTATTGCCATCCATTTAAATTTGCCAGGATGTCGCCATCTTTTGTAAGAATCCCCGATGCGGCTCTCTCGTTATAAAAGATGACCAATCCGCCCGTGGCCCCGCCTTCAACAATCAATTCCACTTCGGCTGTATAGGAGTGGTCGGACGGCAGGAAAAGCAAGGGTGAAGAATTTCCAATGGCATCTCCTTTTGCTTTAACGATCAGACCATTCTCCGTTGAACGAAACCTGGTGGTATCATATTCTCTAAAGAACTTCCATTGTGGTTCTAAATGGTTGCCGTCAAATTTATCGTCGCGTGCAAGATCAGACATGGAGACGGCAAGACCTGGTTTTTTGTTCGGCCGGTCAGCTTCCACGCCATCCGGCACCTTATACCATCCGTCTTTTGTCCATTCGACGGGGAGGAGCAAGGTCTGCCTCCCCAGGTTATAAAATCCTTTTTCATAGGCATGAAACACCATCCACCATTTCCCTTTTGCATCCTCAAACAATGTCCCGTGACCTTTCGACCGCCATCTGTCCGAGTTGTTTGTAGTTCTGATAATAGGATTGTAAGGTGAATTTTCCCAGGGACCGGACAATGACTTTGAGCGTGCAGAAATGACCATATGACCAGTTGCCGGGCCGGCAGTTCCTCCTTCTGCAACGGTGAGATAATAATATTCACCTCTTCTTACCAGTTTAGGGCCTTCCAGGCAAAAACATTCAATGGACCAATCGCGGGGGATTGGCCACCCGTTGTAAGAGCTCCTGATCTCTCCGGATACAGAGAGTCCGTCATCGGACAGAGGAACAAAGCCGCCGCTGCTAAAGAACAAATACCTCTTTCCATGCTCATCGACAATATGCCCGGGGTCGATGTTGCCGATGTTCAAGTTGACTGGATCGCTCCATTTGCCGTTGATGGAATCAGCCGTAACGACATAGTTGGTTCCACCGGCGGGGAAATAGATGTAGTATTTGTTTTTGTATTTCACCAGGTCAGGAGCAAACACGGAACCGACATATTTATACAAAGCATTTGTCACAGGCGTCCAGTTCAACAGATCTTTCGAGTGCCATATCAGCAGCCCGGGATAGTATTCAAAAGACGAATGCACCATGTAATAATCGTCCCCGTCACGAAGAATGCTTGGGTCGGGGTGGTCGCCTGGAAAGATCGGATTCTCATAAAAACCGGGGCCTTTTACTGCGGCTCTATTTTGAGCCGCAACGGAAAGAGAAAGGATAGAAACGAAGAAAAATACAATGGGTGACCTCATGAAAGTGAATATAAAAAAATGAGCCTTAAAGTTTGATCAGCTTCAACAGATAAACATCGTTCTCCCGTATTTCCAGCTCCTTTGAAAAAGGGGTCCCGGCTTTTATGGTAATGATCTCTTTCGCAACTGCCGATCCATCGTTCAGGTTCTTTACTTGTTCTACTTGCTGTCTGTTCAGCTGTGCAGGCCTGCCCAGCGACAGATAAGAGGAATAAGCATCATTGCACCTGTAGCCGACCTTATACAATTCGAGCGCATAATTACCGGCAGGAACATTCTCAACCCGGACTTTCACCGTGCCTTTCGGTTTTGCAGGAAGGTCCCGTATATAGTAATCCTGGTTATGTACCGAATCGCCCGGATGTGTATTGGTGAAATCCCATATCAACGCCTGGATGTTGCCTGAACTATCTCTGCATACCCATGAAGAGGAATCTCTGTTTACCAATTCAACATTCCCCAGCTGGTTCATGAACTTGTAGGAGTAAAATACGGGCTTATTGATCCCCTGAATGGTCAGCATCCCAAATCCTCCATGAAAGGGTGTAAACCGGGGACCGGGCTCTTCAAAAATATCCGTAAAAACCCAGTATGACATGGAATTGGCGGCTTTGCCCACCTGCTTGATCTTTTGCAGCACGTAAGACGCCTCATGATAGCTGTCATGAATAGGATCGGCAGGCGTATAAGATGCGCTCCACTCGGTGTAATGCAGTTCCAGGCCCGGCATGGGAGACTGGGCAATTTCCTTGCGGGACTGAAGCACATCTCCGCTGAGGCTCATAGGGTTTTTATCGAGCACCGTCCCGGCATTGCCGAACTCATCGAGGTAGCCCTGCTTTACACCATATGCATGGGTGCTTATAAAGTCCAGGGGCACGTTGTTCTTATGACAATACGCGATCATTTCCGGTTCCCATGCAGCGCCGGCGGTGGCCGGCCCGCCTACCCGGTAAGATGCATTTACGCTCTTGATCGCCCTGGCGCTGTATGTATACAGCGAAAAGTAATCTTCTTGTGTACCTGCCCAGAAACCGTCAAGGTTTGGCTCATTCCAAACTTCAAAATACCACGTCTTTACTTCATCGGCGCCATAACGTTCTGTAAAATGCTGTGCCAGGCTACGCACCAACCCTCCCCATTTCTCGTAATCCTTCGGGGGAGTTACGTTACCGCGCCACCAGAAAATAGTCTTGTTGCCGCTGGCAAGCCAGGAAGGCATGAAGCCCAGCTCGACAAAGGGCTTCATGCCGATGCTGTGCAGAAAATCGAATAAGGCATCGATGTACATGAAATTATACTGTGGTTTTCCGTTTTTATCTTCCTGGTAAACTGCCATGTCGTCCGTCAGCAATCCGTGCATACGGATATATTTGAAGCCACACTCCTTTCTTACGTACGCCAGCTGCTGCTGCCAGTCGGCCCGCAAACCTTCGTTGGCCCGTCCGGCTCCCACGCATTCGTTGAACATGGTATGCATCTTCCCTTCAATCCTTGTAAAGTCTGCATTTATCAGCCGCTGCGGCATCACTGGGCAGCAAGAGAACAGTGCCGCAATGAACAAAAGAGTTCTTATCATCTTATTTTATTTAAAGTCCGGCGCCGGTCCGTAAAGAATCCAGGAGCTGCGTATCGTATACGACGTTGTTCTTCCGGTCAATGAGATCATAGTAAGCGTCCCAAATGAATGGCGGGATACCATTCTTCTTTGCGGACTGCGTGACGTACCTGTAAAAATGCGCCCTGGAATTCAATGACAGGATAGAATCCTGTGGATGACCCGTCAACGTGGCATTGTGTCGTGGAGCACCGTATTCACCGATCAAAACGGGCACATTCTTATCTACAAACGTCCTTTTCATATAGGCCCACGTACTATCGACATGGGCTTCTTCGGTATTTGGCGTAGCGTTCCTGGCAAGGTCATCTTTCGAGTGGTAATTGGCGCCCCAATAACACCATTCATTGCCCCAGGAGGCATCCGCTGAAAGGATGGCAAAATTGGGCGGCGAGTACCAATGCACTTCCATTACCAGCTTATTCGGCAACTTATCCACGGGCATACCCGGTATGGCAGTAAAATAATCGGCCAGATCGACGGATGTGCTGGGCGCCTGAATGATCAGCGTACGAAACGCATTCTTTCCTCCGGTGGAGCGTACCGCATTGATAAATATCTGGTGATAATCTCTCAATAGCGTGCTGGAAGCGAGGTCGGTAGCATTCGGTTCGTTTGCGCTGGCCAGCATCAGATGTTCGTCATAATCCCGCATTGCCGTAGCGATCTGTTCCCAATATGCCTTTTGCTTCGCTTTGATGGTATCCAATTTCGCCCCGGTGGCGGTGCAATCCAGCCATCCGTCATTAACGTGATCATTCAGCATGATATACATGCCGTCATTGATGCAATATTGTACTACTTCCTTCACCCTGCGGAGCCAGGCTGTATCGATGGCCCCTGTCGTTGGGTCGGCGTGAGAGTTCCATGCGCATGGGATGCGGATAGCATTGAAGCCGCTGCTCTTCACCAGGTCTATCAGCGCTTGCGTGATGACGGGATTACCCCACCCCGTTTCGTCACCGGGCGCTTCCAATGAATTGCCGATATTCCATCCCAATTTGATATTTGCCACCAGTTGAGCAGCGGTGCTGCCCATGCCTGCTGCATCGGCGGCAGCAGGCGATGTATTGTAAGAGGGGAAGATCCGGGGAAGCTGTATTACAGTGATCCGTCTGTCCTGGCCATTGCTGAAATGTATGTTTAAAAGCGTTGAACGGCTGCTGCCCGATGAATTGGTATCTGCCGTCAGGTTAATGGTTGCCGGACCGTTATTGCCTGAGGTATGGCTTATATTCAGCCATTTGGCGTCACCGGCGGCCAAGGTCCATGTAGCATTCGAATTAAATGACAAGGCTACGGTTCCGCCATTCTCCGGTATGGTATCCGTTATATTGCCAAGCGTAAGCTGTGAGCCCGTTGTTTCCGTCTTCTTGCAGGATACGATAACTGCAATTGCAATAAATATTACCAAAAACTTATATAGAGATTCCTTTTTCATTAAGATCGTTTTCATTCGGTTTGTTTTATTATTTGATCTTTACAACCCTGAAATTATCGATGGCGACAACAAGCCCGGTGGCGGCAGGGGCCGAGCCATCGTTCATGACATATGCGTTTATGCTGCCGCTGCCCGAACTGCCTACTAAAGTAGTCAGGTCCGGCGCCATGGTACCTGTGCCATCCTTTCCATTATCAGGCTTGGTAAGAAACTGAGTAAGGGGTATCGTCACCGTCTGCCATCCGTTGGTTTTAAACGGAGCTGTTGCGCCGTTGGCGCCTTTCCAGGGTTCGTATCGGGCGAGATATTTCCAATCACCATTATGGACTAAAAATATCGAACTTCCGTTCCAGGGACTGGCAACGCTGACCTCAAATTTCAACGCCCAGTTGCCCAGCGGGTCACTTAAATTGGACACCGGGATCCATTGCGCGCTGTTGCAATTGATGCTCCGGCCGCCGTTCCACCAGCCGCCGTCGCCATTGGTTAATGGGCCACCGGTGTTCAGGATAGCGTAAGTGCCGGTATTGCCGGGATAATCGGTGCTACTGCTACCAAGTCCTGCGCTCCACCATTGGTAGGTCATTACGTTATCAAAATTGCACAGTACGCCGGTGGTAAAATCCTCTACATTGAACGGCGTAGTAGTCGTTCCGGATTTGGTTGTGATCGAGAAGGGTCCGCCGGCACTGAACTGCGGCACGACAAACGCGAGGGAAGTGCCATCGCTGGAAACGTTAAACGAATCGATCTTCACACCGGCAAAGCTGACATTGCTGATGAGGAAATAGTTCGCTCCTCTGATCCAGACAGAATCGCCCGGGTTCGCCATTTCGTCCGAAATGCTTGTAATAGCAGCGGGAGGGAGCACTATTTTGAAATTAAATGTAACAGAACCGCCGGTGGTGGTATATTTTATTGTGTTGTTATCGCCGTCCGAAACCGTATTGAAGGGGATCACGGAAGGCATCTGCACAACCGCGCTTGTATCGGAAAAAAGTGCAGGGTTAATGGACGCCGGCACGCCGTCGATCAATATCTGTACGGCGTTCTTCAAATTATTTCCCTCCAATACCACCCACTGTCCGGTGGGCGTAAGGCTGGCCATGGCAGTATCATTAGGCGCGGGGGCGTAATACCGGACGCCTGTCAGCACAGGAGCGGATGCCCCTGTTTTTTTACAGGCGGAAAATAGTAACAGGGCCGCTGCACAGGTGAGCAACAACCTTTGGCAATGGGCATATGATATATTGTACATATTGTTCTCTTTTTAAATTATTGCATTAATAATAGGGCACCGGTGCATCGGCCAGCTTGGGGTCGGATGTCAGCTCGGATGACGGGATTTGCAATGTAAACGCACTGATGGTGGCGGGAAGAATAGTCGGAGCAGTAGTCGTATCCCGCGTGGCCGTACCGGTAGCAGGATCGTAAGAAAACGTCATCCGTTGCTGATGATTGATAATGAACAACGCCCTGTCGGGGTTATAATAAGAAAGCCTCACAAGGTCCAGCCAATATTGTCCTTCAAATCCGAATTCGATCCTTCTTTCCCGGAGGATAGTGTCGGCATCCAGCATCGGTGCGGGATCCACGCCGGCCCTGGCGCGTACTTTGTTAAAATACAACAGCGCATCGGCGTCGACGGTGCTGGGGTTATTGCCTAAAATAGCTTCGGCATATACCAGGTATACATCGGCCAATCGAAGAATTGAATTGTGCTCGATGGATGACCAGATATCCATTGTCGGCGCATTATTATCTTTCTCGTTGCCGATGATGTGCTTTTTCATCGAGACCCCGTTTGCCTTATAGCCACCGCCGGCTGCATTCAATTCGGGATAATAATCCCCATTCATCATAAAGGTGGCTATGCGCCGGACCGTATCTTTCCATGTATAGTTCAGATACAGGTCGTAGGTGGGCGCCAAAGGCGTCCATGCGCCGTTCTTTTGGGGATTTATATCGTTGCTGGGTGAATAGGTCAGCCAATCGTTGCCGTTGCCGTAACCTACACCCGCCGTCCACTGAAGGGCAAACAGCGATTCGGGATTGTCGTTGTATTGCGCCCTGAAAAGGTTATAATAGTTGGGCAGCAATGACAATCCGCTGTTCCTGCACACATTGCCGGCATATTTTTTGGCGCTGTCCAGCAATGCCTGATCCCGTGTGCCGCCGCTCTGCCCCCAGCCGGCTTCTGTCAAATATACCTTGGCAAGCATCCCTTGCGCCGACCACGTGGTCAACCTTCCGGTTGCATCCGTATTGGGAAGGTTTTGCACTGCAAAGGTAAGGTCGTTATTGATGAATTTATAGATGTCCGGGACGATATTCCTGTTCACCAGCGGATGATTGATCAGCTTGGTATTATCCTCGATGATCGGCACAGCGCCCCATAATAAAGCCAAATGATAATACGCAACGGCACGAATAAACCTGGCTTCTCCTATGGCAGCATTCTTATCGGCGGCCGGAATAGAGGAGGAAGCCTGCTGCTGTATCGCATTGATCACCGTATTGCATTGTGCGATGACATTGTACAGCCCTGTCCAACCGCTCGACACAATGCCGTTTTGACCTGTGATCGTGCGCGTAAAGAGCTGAACGAGATCGCCGTAATAGGGGAAATAAGCATTCCCGCTCAACACATCGCCCAACGGCAGCAAAGCGCCATTGTGCCATTGCCACCAGGGCGATCCGCCATACAGGCTTGCGGTAGCAAGCCGCAGATCCGAAGTGGTTTGGTAAAAATTGTTGGAACTTATCTGCGAGCTTGATGGACGGTCCAAAAAGCTCCTTTTACATCCTGCTATTGCTGCTGCAAATAGCAAAACGGTTATTATTTTATAAGCTGATCTCATAATTTAGCTATTAATAGTGATTTCTTTATTTCGCAAAGCCGATGTTCGCGCCGATAGTATACATCCTTGGCTGGGGATAATATCCCTGGTCCCACCCTGCCTGAAGGGGGTTCCACGATCCTATCTCAGGGTCCATGCCGGAATATTTCGTAATGATAAAGGCATTGGTAACAGTAGCAAATACCCGGAATGACTGCAGGTGTACCCTTGACAATATACTTTCAGGCAATCTATAACCCAATGTGATGTTCTTGCACCGCAGGAACGAGCCGTCTTCGATAAACAGGTTGGAAGAACGGTTATTACTGTTGGTGTTATCGTTCCGCAATCCTACCACGCTCGTGTTGGGATTAGTAACATACACATTGTTGACATCGGATGCAGAGCCATTGGGATTCACCAGGGCCAGTTTTGCATAATTCAATACCGACGTGAAATAGCTGGTGTTATTCTGCGAGTTCGTATGTGCGATCGCGAGCTCATTGAATACCTTATTGCCGACGCTGCCGCTGAGGAAAATATTCAGGTCAAAATTTTTGTAGTAGAACGTGTTATTGATACCGAACTGGAATTTCGGGATCGGAGAGCCCAAAAAGGTCTGGTCTTTTGTGTCGATGACACCGTCGCCATTCAGATCCTTGAACATCCGGTCGCCATACCAGATACCGCCTCCCGCCGGGGAGATTGGGTAAACCTTCCCGCCTTGATCCACCGGCAAGGCATGTTTTTGGAAATCTGAAGGTTTTGCAAATACGCCATCGAATAGGTAACCGTAAAACTCGCCAATGGGCTGACCGACCACCGTCTTTTCGGTGATATCGTTGATCACATAGGATTTTTGGCTCAGGTTAGCCTGGTCTCCGGCGCCTAAATTGAGCACTTTATTGATATTCCGCGATACAGTGACATCTGTCTTCCATGTAAAATCCCTGTAGTTTATGTTGGTAGTGCTGATCCGGAAATCAAATCCTTTATTGCTGACAGCGCCGACATTGACATAAGGCGCCGTCATCGATCCGGGAGAAAAGCCGGCGGTAGTGCCGGAGTACAGGGGAAGCGGGACCTTTAACAAAAGCCCGTCTGTTTTACGATAGTACCCGTCGAACGAAAAACTTATCCGGCCATTGAGCAATGTTCCATCCAGGCCCGCATTATAGTAGTTTGTTTTTTCCCAAGTAACATTTGGATTTGCCAGGTTGCTTTGGAACTGGGCTATACCCGACAAGCCATTAGCCACCGTCGTAAGCTGCGTTGCGAAAGTGTTGCCCGGGATGCCCTGGTTATTGGTAAGGCCATAACCCAGCCTCAATTTCAATTCATTGATGACCGTTATCGTTTTCAGGAACTCCTCGTTATTGATCTTCCAGGCAAATGCTCCCGACCAGGTGGTCACCCAGCGGTTGTACACCGGAAAATTCGAAGAACCATCGTTCCTTATATTGCCCGTGAGCAGGTATTTATCGTTCCAGGTAAAATTAATGCGGCCGAACCAGGACTCCAGTGAAGAGCCGAGACCGTTGTCGCCGGAGTTCTTGGCGGTGGTGGCATCGCCGGCATTGATGGCCTGCACATTGTTCGAAGGGAAATTGGATCGTGAGCCGCCGGCAGTTTCGTAGTTGGATGACTGCGCTTCATGCCCTGCCACTGCATTGAGATTGAACTTCGTGAAATAATGGTTATACGTCAGATAGTTGCGTAACACCGCATAAATGTTGTTGTTCATAAGGGTGGAACCGGAATTGGTCCCATTAGTGACCTTGCCAAAAGTATAGGTTGGCGTAAAATTATCCTGCGTATTGAAATCGAAATTGCCCGATACTTCATTTCTCAATGAAAGGTCTTTGAAAAAAGATATTTCAGCATACGCATTTCCGTAAGCCTGATTCCTCTTTCTTTGGTTTTTGACAATTTGCGCTATCGCCACCGGGTTGACGATGCCGGGTACCCAGCCGCTGGTGTTGGTAATACCACCCCAGGAGCCATCGGGGTTCTCTACGGGGATATCCGGCGTAAGGCTCAGTGCGGAGTTGATAACGCCCGAGGCGGTGGTATTCACATTTTCAAAGACATGCGCCAATTGAAGACTGGTTCCTACCTTTAGCCAGTTAGTGGTCTTGTTGTCCAGGTTCAGCCGCACGGAATACCTTTGAAAGTCCGAGCCCTGCGCCATGCCTTTTTGCCGGAAATAAGAGCCCGATAACAGGTACTGGGTCCTCGTATCGCCGCCGCTGACCGTAAGGGTATGATTCATCTCCGGCGCATGTCTGAACAATGCTTTCTGCCAGTCGGTGCCGTCGCCTAGGTACTTTGGATTTACGAATTCGGGTCTGGCATCGAAGCCCCAAATCTGCGACCTGTCATTGAGAAAACCGGCAAACTGACGCAGGTTCATGGTAGGAAGTCTTTTGGGTATTTCCTGGTATCCGGCATAGGCATCATAATTTATCTGCGGCGCGGATGCCCTGCCTCTTTTTGTAGTAATGACGACAACGCCGTTGGTCGCCTGTGACCCGTATATGGCGGTGGCGGAAGCATCTTTCAATACGTCGATCGATTCGATTTCAGAAGGATTGATGGTGTTCAACGGATTGGAGCCGTTGCCCGGATCATTGACGGGCGGGATAATAACCCCATCGATTACATATAAGGGAGAATTGGTGCCGGTGATCGAAGACACGCCCCGTATTTGAATGGATACGCCGCCGCCGGGCTGTCCAGAGACCTGCTGCACTACCACGCCTGCGACCTTTCCCTGAAGGGCCTGATCGAAGGTCGCCGGCTGGGTTTTCATGAGCTCCGCGCCGGAGATGGAAGAGATAGACCCGGTCACATCTGTGCGGCGGGCTCTGCCATACCCGATGACGACGACGTCATTCAGCCTGCTCTTATCCTCCAATGCGAGACGGATGATGGTCGTCTGGCGGGCTCCCGCCCTAATTTCCCTGGGCGAGTACCCTATAAAGCTGATGACCAAGGCATCGCCCACCCTGGCATTTAAAGTGAACAGACCGTCTTTGTCCGTTTGTGTACCCGCGGTACGCCCCTTGACCATGACACTGACGCCCTCGAGTGGTTTGTCATCCGGCCCAACCACTTTTCCGGTGATTTTTGAAAAGCCGGGCAGATCTTGCGCATGTCCGCCGGCTGAAAAGAAAAGAAAGCTGAGCGAGACCCATAACAGGCATATCATCGCTCTTTTGAGATGTTGCTTTTTCATATTGCAATCGTCTTGGTTTAAAATTTCGATATAAGATGCTACTTCGTTTTAACGATCTTCAACGACCGGGAACAGTTTGCCGTGCGAACCTCTACGACATACATACCGGGCTGCAGGGAAGCGCCCGCTGTTATTTGAGCCGCAGGCGCCGGTTGCGGGATCACCTCCACCAGGCGGCCGCCCAGGTCGGAGATCCTGACCGATTCTACTTTAGCCGGGCCGTCAACCATAATGGTAAACGTGGATCGAAAAGGATTGGAAGATATCCGGATCCCGCAATCCTGCGTTCCCGCAGTCGAGCTATCCGTGAACAGGGCGCTCTGGCCGGCCATTACTGTGCTCTTAGCCGCTGCTGTCGTCAGGCCGGTGGTATTCAATGACCATTGCTGTGCATCGCTGTTGCTGTAGCTCCACTGTCCCAGGTCCGAACCATTGGAATACCTGTATACGCCATCCAGGTATTGTCCCGTGGCCTTATTCCTGAGCCTTATATAGCTTCCGGCAGGCTCTATCGACCATTGCTGGTTATCGCTGCCGCTGTTGGTCCACTGACCGGCGGCATCTCCATTGGTATGGTCGCCCAGGCCGTCGAGGTACAGGCCGGTAGCCTTGTTCTTTAGTTTGACATAGCTGCCCACCGTCTCCATTTGCCATTTCTGGGCATCGCTGCCACTGTTGCTCCACTGACCCGCAGCAGCGCCGTTGGTGGACCTGTACATGCCATCTATCAGCAGACCGCTGGCATGGTTGACCAGGGAAACATAAGCGGAATTCGCACCCTGGTTGATCGCATTGATCAGATCCCGGTCCAGCACAGCCCCCGTACTACGATCGAACATTTGTCCAGGGATATCCCAGACGATGGGGATGAGTCCCTTGCTCTTTGCCGAACCTACCAGGTATCTGTAAAAATACCGGCGGGAAGCAAGATGCAGCTGCTGGTCCGATGGTGCAGTGAGGTTGTGCTTTATCGACGCAAATTCCCCGATGATCACCGGGATGCCCTTGTCGATGAACTTGGACTTCATCAGCATAAAGTTGGAATCCAGATAAGACTCCTCCCCATAGGTAGCATTGCGGCTGACGTCAGTGGTGGAGTGATAGCCTTTGCCCCAATAGTAAAACATATTCCCCCAGCTGGCGTCCTGTGTAAGGATACAGAACTGAGGGGGGTCGTAGTAGTGTATCTCCACCATCATCCTGCCTGCAATTTGATCCGTCGGCAGCGTGTTCATCAGCGTATTGGTCAACCCTATATTCGTATTCGGGCCCTGTACGATCAGCGTCCGCGAGCTGTTATTCCCGCCCGTCGCCCGGACGGCATTGACAAAGGTCTGGTGATAGGATAATAACACCGACATGGCGGTGGCATCGCTGGCATTCGGCTCGTTGGCGCTGGCAAAAAGGAGGTGCTCGTTGTATCCCTTAAAATAATTGGCGATCTGCGTCCAATAGTTATTTTGCTTGGCGTTGACAGATGCCTGTGCGCTCTGGGTGACATTGTTCTCCAGCCAGCCGCCGTCCCAGTGGATATTCAGGATCACATACAGGTTGTCATTTATACAGTAATCCACCACCTGTTTTACACGGGCGATCCACGCAGGGTCGATAACGCCATTGCTGGTATGACAGTCCCAGGCGCAAGGGAGCCTGATGGTGTTGAAGCCGGCAGCCTTGACGGAATCGATCAACCGCTGGGAAGTAACAGCGCCTCCCCAGGCCGTCTCGCCGCATATGGCTTCGAGTGTATTGCCAAGGTTCCAAGCAAGCTTCATCGAGCCGGCTATGGTTTGAGCCGTGGGTAGCTGGGCCCAGGCATTAAACGAAATAACAAACCCCAGCACGCTGCCAAAAAGGCGTACCAGGGTTCTTTGGATAAGTTCATTCTTCATATGCAATCGTTTTTTGTTACGCTCCAAAAATAATCTGCGGTATAAAAAGCGAGGGTAGCCCAACCCACAAATAAAGGGGTCGAAATGTTACCCCCGAGGGTATAATTCTGATATTTTAAGGGTAACAACGGTTCACTATCCGGGCATCAACCTTTTTTCCGCCATTCCGCCTGATAGGCGCTGGGTAGCTTGCCGTAGACTTCCTTGAAATACCTTGCGAAATATTTAGGATTATTGAAGCCTACCATATAAGCGACCTCGGCCACATTATGCCGGGTCTTTTCCAATAATTGGGCCGCCCGCTTCATCCGGAAATTGCGGATAAATCCTATCGGGGTGCTCCCTGTGGCGGACAATATCCTTTTATATAGTGTGGTTCTGCTCATGCCCAGCTCGCGTGACCATTCATCCACTGAAAAATCCGCATTGGCGATATTTTTCTCCAGGACCTCCACCGCCTGACGGATGAAGTCCTCCTCTGTCTCCTCCGGCCCCGCTTCGACCTCGCCCGGCTCTATATGTATCCTCTTTTTAAAGATCTCTTCGACGGCGCCCCTGAATTCCAAAAGATTCCGGATCCGTGATATGAGTATCTCCACATTGAAAGGCTTGGAAATATAGTCGTTGACTCCCAGTCCCAGCGCTCGCAACTGGTCCTGTTCACCCGAAAGGGCGGTAAGCAGAATGATAGGGATATGACGCACCCGTTCGTCACCCTTTATTTTCCTGGAAAGCTCCAACCCGTCCATCAATGGCATGTTGACATCGGAGACCACCAGGTCCGGCTGTTCGGCCAGCGCCTTCTGCCACCCCTCCCTGCCATTGACAGCCTCCAGTATGATGAATAAGGCCGCAAGATTATCCTTCAGGTAAAACCGGAAGTCGTCGTCGTCTTCCACCAGCAGGATTTTGAATCGCCGTTCTCCGCCGGCTGAAGGGAGTAACGGTTGTACCGGCAGCTCCCCTGCCTTTGCAGCGCTTTCTCCATCCTCCTGGACCACCGGGGACGGGGGATCCAAAGATGACTCGGGAAGAACGGTCACCGGCAACAGCACCGTGAAGCAGCTGCCCTTATCGGGAACGCTGTCAACCCGGATACTGCCTCCATGCATTTCCACAAATTCCCTCGTGATAGCCAGCCCGATACCGGTGCCCTGGTTCCGGATATGGCCGGGCGATTCTCCCTGGAAAAATGATTCGAAGATCTTCGCCTGCAGGTCGGCCGCGATACCTATGCCTGAGTCCTTAACCTTCAGCTCCAGCAGGACGCCTTTCTCGTCCCGCGCCGCCACTGTAAGCCTGACATCCACAGAGCCGTCCGTCGAAGTGAATTTAAATGCGTTGGACAACAGGTTGAAGATTATCCGTTCTATTTTATCCTTGTCAAACAGGGCAGGCAAATGCTCCAGCTGCGTCTCGTAGGTAAGATCGATACTCCGCTCATCCGCGAGGTCTGTAAACGAGTCCACCGTCGCCCTTATAAAGGCAGCGATATCTCCACGATGAATATTGAGCTTGAGCTCATTTACCTCCATCTTTCGCAGATCAAGCAGCTGGTTCACCAGGTGCAGCAGTCTTTTGGCATTCCGCTCGATCGTCATCGCCAGCTGTCTCCGGCCCGCATCATTCAACTCCCGGATCAATTTGTCCACAGGCGAAAGTATCAGTGACAGGGGCGTGCGGAATTCATGGCTGAGATTGGTAAAGAATTTTATCTTCATCCTGTCGAGCTCGTGTACCCGCATTGCCTCGCGCCTCTCTTCGGCCAGGGCGAACCGGGCTTTGGCCCGGCGGATGATCTGCATCCTGCCGGCATACAACGCGGACAAAATGATAAGGACATAAACAAAATAGGCAATCCCTGTTTTCCAAAAGGGAGGCTTGACCACGATCCGGATCGTAATCCCCTTGTCGTTCCATACACCGTCGCTGTTGGAGGCCACGACCCTGAAGTCGTAGTCCCCCGGGTCGATATTGGTATAGGTGGCACGCCTGTTCCTGCCGTCCGTCCCGATCCAGTCCTTGTCGAATCCCGACAGCTGGTACCGGTACTGGTTCTTACGCGCATTGATATAGCCCAGGGCGGCAAACTCAAGCGTAAAATTGTTCTCGTCATAGGAAAGTACAAGCTTGCGGGCCGTAAGAAGGGACGAAGGCAACGGCACCTCTTTATTGTATAATTCCAGCCCTGTCAGGACTACAGGCGGAACATGTTCATCCCGGCCGATGAGCTCCGGTCTGAAAAGATTGAATCCATTAGCGCCACCGAAGAGCAGCTCACCTTCCCTGGTACGCAATGCCGCGTACTCATTGAATTCCCTGCCCTGCAGGCCGTCATATTCATCGAAATTCATGCATTTGATCCGGCAACGCCCCCGGTCTTCAGATACGGCGATCTTGGAAATGCCTCCGGAAGTGCTCACCCATAAATAATGATCACGGTCCTCCAATATGCTTTGTATCGTGTTGGAAGGAAGGCCATCCTTTACGTGAAATACCTGGAAAGTATCCTGCCCCGGCGCCATGACGTTCAATCCCTGTCTCGTCGCCACCCACATGTTCCCGTTGTGATCACACATCATCCCATGAACCATATTGTCGCTTAACCGGTCGTTTTCCGAGGTGAAATACCTATACTTACCCGTGCTGCGGACCAATACATTGATGCCGAATAGGGTACCTACCCAGAGATTGCCGGCCGAGTCCTGCACAAGCGAGGATATATAATTCGAGTGGAGAGAATATGGTTCGGAAACATTGCTGTGAAAAAATTTGCCGCTTGTTTTATCCAGCCGGTCCAACCCACTTGCCATGGTTCCCACCCAAAGATCATCATTTGCATCTTCCTTGAGGGCAAATATCCTGTCGTCCGAAAGGCTGGACGGGTCCGCGTCCCTGTGCCTGTAGTGGATGAATTTCCGGCCGTCATAACAATCAAGTCCACCCTGGTAAGTGCCGATCCAAAGGCGTCCGTCATGGCCGATGGCAAGCGACACCACGACGTCGCGCGAAAGACTGTTGGGATCCCGTTCATCGTGCCGGCACCTGGTAAATGTATTTTTTACCCTGTCGAAATAAATAAGACCGCCCCCATTGGTGCCGATCCAGATGTTTCTCTTCCCATCTTCGGCAAAGCAGTTCACGTCATTGTAGGGCAGGCTCGCCGGCTGCCCGGGCTGCCGCTTGTACAGGGGGAAACGAAGCATGTTACGCTGATAATAGCTGATGCCATTTTTAAAGGTCCCCAGCCAGATCGTACCCGTATTGTCTTTATACAGGGTCGTTATCACGTTCTCGGCAATGCTCCTCTCTTCGTCCGAATGCTGCAGGCACCTGACAGTGAGCTTCGCCCTGTCCAGCAGATCCAGTCCGCCCTGGTCGGTGCCAATCCATATCAATCCCTTGTCATCTTCCGTAACATCGTTTACAATATCGCTGCTTAACCTGGCTTTGCCGGAATCCTGGCTAAAATGCGTCAGCTCACCTGTGTGCTGATCGAATTCCCATAACCCCGAAAGACTACCCGCCTGAAAAAGCCAAAGCTTATCCCGGCTATCTATGAACAGCTTGTATCCATACGGTATAACCGAACCTTTTCGTTGCAGGATATCCGTGGACATTACGACCTTGTTGCCTGCCAGGTCGATCCGCTCCAGCAAGTGGTTGTCATAAGTGAGCCAAAGCCCCCCCGAGGTATCCAATGCCGCATCTACGATGCCGCCGCCAGCCGGGCCTCCGCCTCTCCGTACAGGCCTCACCCGGACGCCTCCCCTGCCGGGATCGTAGCGCAATATCCCGGAATCACTGTAAATAAAATAATAACGGTCGTCTTTCCTATGAACGATCCTGACCAGTCCGTACCGGGGCAGATGGCGTGCCTGCAAAAAGGAATCCATACCAGGAATGAACCGCTCCGTCAACGGATCGTAAATATTGATGCCGCCCGTGGTGGCTATATATAATTTGTCCTCCGGACCCTCGAAAATATGCAGGACATTGCCATCCGACAAAGAAGCAGGATCCCCGTCATCATGCCTGAATACTTTGAATGAATAGCCATCGTACCTGTTCAATCCGGACCAGGTACCGAACCATAGATAACCCCGGCTGTCCTTGAAGATGGCATTTACATGGTTGTCCGATAAGCCGGCCTGGATATCCAGGCCGGCAAATGGGAAATCCTTCACCTGGCAAATGCCGCAAAAGCAGGCCAGCAGCAAGCTAACGAAGACAAACCACCTGATGATCATGTTAATCCGGCTTCCATGCTACCTAGTGTGTATTGTAGTAGTCCTGGCTTACGTAGTTGTATATGCACCAATTGTTAGCATCCTTCAGCGCAATAATTTCCAGCCCGTCAGCCGTCAATGATTTTATGGCCATTTTCGCGTACCAGTTGGCAATGTTGGGGCCCTGGTTCGGATCATGAATCAGTTGTGCCCCGATCGTGGCGAGCTGGTTGGTAGCCGTGTAGAGCATAAATTTACCACTGGCTTGTCCCAGGGCCGGCAGCATTTTATTATTGGAGCTGAAATTTGCATTCCCTATCAGATCAAAAGTCATCGATCCGTAATCACCCAGGGGGCAGATCCAGGAAGCCCACCCGGCATCCCATTCCCAGCCCGTCCCGCCGAAGTAGATAGGCCCATTGAATAGTTTACTGGTTCCCGTAGGAGTTATATCCAGCACCCAGGTTTTCGACTTTCCATATCCGCCTGTAAGATTGGTCCACTCAGGGGTGCTTACGGCCAGGGAGTCGAGCGTATTTATCGTTACGCTCGTCGTGTCGGCCTGAACGAATCCGCCGGCGCTCTCCACCCCATATACAAATTTATATTCCCCGGGAAAAGGCACATTGATCGTATCCTTCACCCGCTGGGATTGACCGAAAGGCGTAACCCACAACGGGATAACACCGGGTGTTGAACTCGTCAGAACGATATTATTGGGATTTGTCGACGAAGGCGCAATGGTGAAGGATAGTTTACTTTTATCAGCCAGCGCACCCAATTCATATTTCTGCTTGGTGCAGGCAGCCAGCAGCAGTGCGCATCCGATAAACGCACCGGCACTTTTTATTATATTTTTCATGTGTATGCTATTTTTGATAATTAGATAATTATTACCACCCGGCGTTTTGTTTCAATACACCGGACGACAATGTGATCTGATCGGAAGGTATCTGCTGAAATCCACGGGTAGCCGTAATATTCGCCTCCAATGTCGCAGCCGACGGCTGAGTACCCGTGCCATCGTTGATCAGGGATAGCGTAGTATTGGCTGCGATGGTCGAGGCAGCCGTAGCAAGCCCCTGGCGTAACAGATCCCAGTACCGGATCCCCTCCCCTACGAATTCCAGCCGGCGTTCGGCAAGGATATCGTCTTTGGAAACCGAAGTGACAGGGACCGCGGAAGGAATGGCCCGCTGGTGTACCTTGTTGAAATAGGTTACGGCATTGGGGCTTCCCAATTCAGCCGCCATCAACAGAACATCTGCATAACGAATGGCGAAATAATCCTGGCTTTGCGCAACCAGATAATTGTTGGCGGGCAATGGATTGTTGAGAGAGTCACAGACGGGGCTATATTTTTTCATATAATAACCCGTGTATTCGCGATTGGCCGCCGCCTTGCCGAAAGAAAGATTTTCCCCGGCCACGTCTGTAATGGAAGCGAAATACCTGCTGTCGTTGTTCTTGTCGAACATTGCGACCAGCTTCGGGTCCACCGTACAGCCTCCCCAGCCATACCCATAGGGATAAACGCTCTGCTCCCGCATGCCTGTCATCACCATCCAGCCGTTGCCGGTGATGTTCCCATTATAGTCGCCCGTAGAAGAATATTTGATCGAAAAGACCACTTCCTGGTTGCTCTCTCCCGCATAGGTGACTTTTTTGGCCAGGGATGCGGCAGGCCATAGAGTGGTAAAGTCAGTGACGAGATCATGTCCGCTGTGAGCGATCACATCCTCGACGGCAGCCAGTGCGGTAGCCGCCGTTTCATCACCGATGGACGTTTTTCCATAGTACCCCGAATAGAACAGGTAAACGCGAGCCAGCAAAGATTCCGCCGCCCACTTTGTCACCCTCCCCGTGGGTACGCTGGTATAAGCCGCGGAAGGAAGACTGTCTACCGCAGAACGCAGATCGCTCATGATCTGTGCATAGGTGGAATCGGGACCCGACTGTGGCACATTTGCCGCTGTAGGCGTCGTCAGCAACGGAACTTTCTCAAACAGCCGGACCAGGTCGAAATAGCAGAAGGCGCGGATAAATTTAGTCTCCGCCGTGTATTGTTGTTTCAATGTCGTGCTGTTGCCCCATGCCACCTGATCCATATGCTGAAGCAGCACATTACAGCGATAGATCGCCTGGTAATATTTTTGCCATCCGCCGCTATGCATGGCTACGTCGGAGGGAGAAATGGCCTTATTGAATTCATCCAGCATTTCCCAGCCATATCCGTCCGAAGCGCCCGTGGCCCCGAAACAATTATCCGAAAAAACCTCCATCATCGGCGGAAGGGCTTCACCATTATATATCAGGTTCAATCCATTATAGCATCCTACCAATGCGGTAAAAGCATCGGAAGGCGTTTTATAAAAGGAGACGTCTGTCTGCTTGGCATCGGTGAGTGTCGTAGTCAGGAATTTTTGGCACGAATTCAGAAGCACCATGGCCATAAGCCCAATCGTTATACTTTTATATCGTTTCATGTATCTTTTTTTTTAGCAATTAGAAGATAATACTGACCCCGACCATCGTCTTTCTCGGGCGGGGATAATATCCCAGGTCAACGCCTTGTCCAAAGGAATAAACGCCCGTGGCATCGTAGCTGGAATACCCGATCTCGGGGTCCATGCCGCTGTATTTGGTGAATGTAAACAGGTTCTCTCCTGCCACATACAGGCGGAATTGGCTCAGGTTTTTCCACTTCACCAGTTTTGCAAAATCGTACCCCAGGGTAATATTTGAAATTCTCCAATAGCTGCCGTCATGAATATAGAGATCGGAAAAATCGCTCCAGTTGACGTTATTCCGCGTCACGCGGGGCATGGAATTGGAAGTCCCCTCTCCATGCCAGCGGCTCAAAATATCAGCGGTCCAGTTACCATAAGCGCTTGGTGCATCTCTATACGACTGAACGATCTTATTCCCTGCAACGCCGTTAGTTGTTATAGACAGGTCGAAGTTTTTATACCTGCCGGAAAACCTCAATCCAAAAACATGGTGAGGATTAGGATCGCCGACGTTCGTCTTGTCATCGGCAGTAAGGGCGCCATCCCCGTTGATATCCACAAACTTTAGGTCACCCGGATGAGCAGAAGGCTGAAGAGGCCCGTTCTTTCCCTTCCAGTTCTGCACGTCCGCTTCCGTCTGGAAGATCCCTGCTGTTTTATATCCCCAGAAAAACCCAATGGGGTTTCCGGACGAGGCACGGAAAAATTCAGGAGCATTCACAAAAAGGCTGTTCTGGCTGCCGTGAATGATCCCATCCGCCGTCGGAATATTATTCACAGTATTCTTGTTATAAGCGTAGGACCCGGAGACCGAATAAGAGAAATCTTTTCCGATCGTATTGTTGTAAGCCAATTGAAGCTCTATGCCTTTATTGGTGACGTCACCGCCATTGATGAATGGATTTATCGCAACGCCCGCCGTCGCCAGTAAAGGCGCCGCAACCAACCAGTCCTTTGTTAATTTATTATAAAGATCGATGCTTGCGCTCAGCTTATTGTCCAGCAGCTGGGCGTCAATTCCGATATTGGTCTGACGGGACGTTTCCCATTTTGTCTTTTCGACGCCGAGGGTGGAAGGATAAGCGCCATTGGTCAGGGTAGAGTTGCTGCTGCCAAAATTATATTGGGCATTTGCCAGGTTGATCAAAGACAGGTAATTGAAGGGAGTAATGCCGTCATTGCCGTTGGACCCCCAGCTAGCCCTTACTTTCAGGAAATTCAGCCAACGTTTGTTCGATTCCATAAAAGACTCTTCACTGACTACCCAACCCACAGAAAGTGATGGAAAGTGGCCCCATTGGTGATCTTTTGCAAACATGGTGGAGCCATCCGCACGGAAAATGGCGGAAGCCAGGTACTTTTCCTTATAGGAGTAGTTGATCCGGCCGAAGAACGAGGCTTGTGCATAAACGGCATTGGCGTTCCCATTAAGCGACACGCCGTGCGATACGTTCTGCCTGCTTGTATCGTCGGGGCTCATCGGTATGGTCGTGAGCTTCGATGTGCTGAGATAGCCGCGATCAAATGTGGCGAATAAAGTGGCTCCTGTATTAGATCCGCCTACAAACGATCCCTGGTACTTACGAATGGCGCTGCCCGCCAGGAAATCAAATTTATGTTCTTTGATCTTCAGCAGGTAGTTGACCGTATTATCCCAGTTCACGGTATAACCCACGGAGCTTCCCTGGTTAATCGTCTCGTATTTACTGAATGCATAGGTCGACAGGTTCGCATACACAGGGGTATAGCTATGATTGGCCGAAGAAGAGTAATTCAAACCCAATGAGGTCCTCACCTTTAAATTTTTCACCGGCTGCAATTCCGCATATGCATCTCCGAACAGCTTCTGCGTTTTGGTGCTATTTTGATTATTGTAGACCGCTAAGGCATAAGGGTTCGCTTCGCCGGTATACCATGGGCCGCCGTTGTATACGGTGGAGTTAAGGCTGCTCAGGTAGTTTCCGGCCGAGTCGTACATAGCCAGCAAGGGGCTGGTCTGAAATGCGCCGCGAAGCGTGTTGCCATAAATCCCCCCGTCCTGGATCCCGTATTGATTGATAAAGGAGAAGGTCAGGTGCTCCCCTATTTTCAAAGCTCCATCATACAGCTTACGCTCGGAATTCGTGCGGAAGTTATAACGCTCATAGTTGGAGAGCTTTTGCCCGCCGACGATGCCGCCCTGCTGCGTATAAGACAGCCCCAATGAGTAGGCCGAAACATCCGAGCCTCCGCTGGCAGATAAATTATAATTCTGCACCGGCACATTGGAGGCAAACATCTGGTCCAGCCAGTTGGTGCCTTTGCCCAACGCATTTATTTGCGCCTGGGTAAAAAGAGCGGTATCATTCGAATTGAGCGCGGCCTCATTCTGCATCACAGCATATTCTTTAGCATCCAGCATGTTTGTTTTCGGAGGGGCATTCTGATATCCATAATAGGCATCGAATGAAACCTGTCCGCCTCTACCGCCTCCCATTTTCCCGCTTTTGGTAGTGATCAGCACGACGCCGTTTGCTCCATTGATACCATAGATCGCGCTCGATGCGGCATCTTTCAATACGTCCACAGAGGCTATGTCCGCCGGGTTCAGATAGGTAATATCGTTGGTGATGACACCGTCTACTACATACAGGGGATTGGCGTTCCCGACGGTGCCGGCGCCCCGGATATTTACCTTAAAACCTCCGCCGGGCTGTCCCGAGGTCGATGTAATATTGACACCGGCCGCCTGCCCCTGCAATGCCTGCAGGGCATTGGTGGTATTCAGCTTGGCCAGGTCTTCGCCTTTGACGTGAGCGGTAGCGCCCGTCACCGCTTTCGACTTTTGCGCTCCATAACCCACTACCACGATATCCTCCAGCTTTGAAAAACTTTGATCCAGCTGAATATTCAGGCTGCTTGCCCCCGCTCCTATTTTAACTATTTGGGGAACATGGCCCACTGAGCTGATCTGAAGGGTTTCACCTGTTCTGACGGTAATGGTAAATACACCGTCGCTATCGGAAGCCACGGCATGTTGTCTGCCTTTAATGATAATGGTGGCATTTGTCACAGGCTGTCCTGTACCGGCATCGGTGATCTTGCCTGTTATTTTCCGTTCGTTGGTCTGCGCAAAATTGTGCGCGCTTAGCAGCAGCAAGGTCAGCAGGATCAGGATCGGCCTTGACCCCTTACGTTTGATTTTCTTTTCTCGCATAAACAAGCAATTTTTGGTTATATGAATAAAAAACTACTTCAGGCTGAGTGTCTTTTCACCGCCCGTGTATGTAACGACGACTGTGTGTTTGCCTTTCCCGCCGGCAGGCAGCTCCTGCGACCTGTCGACGCATTCGATCCTGAACGTCCTTTTGAGCAGGAGACCAGGGAATGAACCATTCCTCCGGCCGATGGTAAGCGTTCCGGCCGCCTGGTTATAATGAAAGCCAATGGTGGAAAAAGCGCCTTTTTCATAGTTGTAATTCGTTCCTTCGTCCTCGTACAGGGTGAGATCAGCGTCACGGCCTGTGTACACATATAGTGTAATAGTGTCGGCGGGCCGCTCGCCGGTGTATTGCAGGTCAGGTCCCAGCGGGAGAATAGATCCTTCTTTCACATAGACGGGCATACGCTCGTAAGGCGCCTCCGCGGTGATCTTTTGTCCTCCATCCGTGATCTTGCCTGAATAGAGATCGTACCAGCCCTGCCCGGCGGGAAGATAGACCTCTCTTTCCCTGGCCTTGTAGCTGGTGACAGGGGCCACCAGGAGGGAAGGGCCGAGCATGAATTCATCGTTGATGTTATGCACAGCTGTATCTTTTCCAAAATCCATCACCAGCCCCCGCATGATGGTATAGTCGTCTTTCCAGACCATACCGGACAGGGAATAGAGGTAAGGCAGCAGGCGGTAGCGAAGCTTGTCATAATACAGCATGCTCTTGTAGGCAGGATGATCTTCCGGCGCCACGTTGTATATTTCGCGGTAAGGGAACTGTCCGTGCACGCGGAAGAGCGGACAGAAGGCGCCGAACTGGTACCACCGTGTCATCTGCTCCCTCCATTCCTCCAGCGTCTCTCCCTTTGCCTGCTCATACCGGCGCTCTACGGCAAAGCCGCCGATGTCCATCGTCCAGTAAGGGATACCCGACAGGGAGAAATTGATGCCGGCCGCGATCTGGTCCTTCATATCCGTCCAGCGGGCGGCAATATCTCCGCTCCATACGGCGGCTGCATACCGCTGCGAACCCGCAAAAGCGCTGCGGGTCAGTATAAATACACGCGCATCGGGATTGGCGGCGCGCTGCCCCTCATAAATGCCTTTTGCATTCACCAGCGGATAGGCATTCAGATATTCGGCTGCCGGTCCGATCGCCGTAGGCGTCATCTGCTCCTTTCTTTTTTCGGGGCTCACGTTCGAAAGGATGTCCGGCTCGCTGGCATCCATCCACCAGGCATCGATGCCTTTGTTATAAAGTTTTTTATTCAGCAGGTCCCAAAAGCCTTTGCGCGCCCCGGGATTGAAGGCATCGTAAAAAGTAGATACATAACCTTTGCCGATCCAGTCACGCTGACTGTCTGCGACATTCCTTTTATACAGCCAGTTCTTTTCATTAAAGTCCTTATAGGCGGGGATCCCTTCATAGAATTTCGGCCACACGGAGATCATGAAGTGTGAATGATATTTATCGTGCAGCACCCGGATCATGCTGTCGGGAGAAGGAAAACGGCTGGCGTCGAACTCCTGGCTGCCCCACGCATCCTGCCGCCAATAGCTCCAGTCCAGGACAATATTGTCCAATGGTATCCGCCGGGCGCGGAACTCTTTTACGGTATTAAGGATCTCTTCCTGGGTCTTATAACGCTCCCTGCTCTGCCAGAGCCCCATCGCCCATTTGGGGGCGATAGTGGATTTGCCCGTCAGCTGCCGGTAGCCGGCAATGACCTCATCCGGGTTCTTTCCATAGATAAAATAATAATCCAGCTGATGCCCCGCCTCGGAGCTGAAGCTGACATCATTTTGCTGTCCGGCCGGCAACGGGTCCAGCCATTTCACGGACAAATAAGATTCACCACCATCCGGCGCCCATTCTATCCGGATGGGCACCTTTTTATCCTTTTCCATAGGCAGGTCCAGGATGGCGGAACCGGGGTTCCACGCTTCACGCCACCGGTCAAGCCGCAGCTTGCCGTCGACATACACTTTCAGATACCCCCCGTAGGTCAGATGAAAAACATGCACTCCGGTGATGTCCGAAGCCAGAGAACCTTCCCAGGTCACCGATCCCGTCGCGGGGGTGAATTCAGCCGGCAGCAGTCTTTTCGAATCCCCCAGGTAAGTATAATTAATAATGGACTCCGCCTTCTCCAGGTTGACTACCTCGGGATGGAGCTTGTCATTATGATACGAGGCCGTCAGCCAGCCCTGGTCATCGTGCGCAGAATACAATCCCAGGGCGGACAATTGCTTATAGGGCCGAACGTCCCCGACAGCGGTAAGAGAATAATTATCCCAGAGAATGCCATAATTCCGGGAGGAAAGAAGAAAAGGAATGGCTACATCCGTATTGTTCTGAAAAAGATTGACCTGGTGTCCCTTATAGTTGACCAGACCCTCCTGGTGCTGCCCCAGTCCATAAAAAGCTTCGTCATCAGTGGAAGTAAAGGTCTGCCGGATATGATAGCTGGGCTTCCCGTCAAAGACGGCCGCCTCAAAGCTACGTCCGCCCGCCTTCTTCTCGGCCAGGATAGACTTGCCTGCCGCATCCATAAACCGCACCGTGCCTGTCCGGGACGCAACGGCCACCCTCAGCAGGCGGGTCGTTAACACTACTTCGCTGTCGTTTTGCAGCACATCCCACCGTACGGAAGTATCTTTTTCGTACATCGTAATGAGGCTTTCCGTCTGTCGTACCGGCTCAGCAGCCTCCGGGTCAGCCACCACCCGGATGATCCCATCGGAGATCACAGACAACCGCACCGCAGGCAAATGGCCGGATAACAGGTCATCAGGATAAACGACGATCCCGTCCGCGGCACGGGTATAATGTCCATTGGCTTGGTGATATGGTCCATTGGCTTGAGCACAGGCAATTGTCAGCAGGGATAAAAACAGGAGAGAAAACAGTTTTGTGTAGTAATGCATTGCAATCGGTTGTAAGACTCCCCAAAAGTAACTGCTCATTCCAAAGACCGGGGTAGGCTAACTTGCAAATCATGGTGCCCGATTGTTGACGGGAGGGGCATAATTCTGTTATTTCTGGGGTAAAAATTGTTCATGACAGCCTAAGCGCTCGTTATATTGTATTGGTTATCTGGTTTTCGTTATTTTTACCTTATTGGTTAATGCTTATAATCTTGCCCCCCGAATCGATTCATAATGAAATGGATTTGCTGCGGCAAATCGCAGACGGCAGTGAAGTAGCTTTTCGACAGTTATTCGATACCTACCAGCGGCAGCTTTTTACGTATGTATATAAGGTAACGCATTCAAGAGAGCTGGCGGACGATGCTGTACAGGAGATCTTCCTTAAGATCTGGTCGATGCGGCAAAAGCTGCCAGCCATAGAGAACATCCAGGCGTACCTCCGCCGGATGGCGCACAACCAGGCGCTTAAAGGCTTTCAGGCCGTGGCAAGGGAGGGCCTGGTGGAAGATCGGCTGGCAAGCCAACGATCAGCCCAGGAGGCGGCTGACGACGGACTGCTTTCCAAAGAAATTCAACGTTATATCAACCATCTTATCGATCAGCTCACTCCTTCCCAGCGAAAAGTGTTCTTGTTAAGCCGGGAAGAAGGCCTCAAACAACAGGAAATCGCCGATCGCCTGGGATTGAACCTCGTTACTGTCAAACGCCACATGGTGGATGCACTGAGGGCCATCCGCGATGGTATCGCCCAAAACTATGGTACACAGTCTATTGCCCTGTATATAATCTTTCGGTTAAGCGAGCATTAAAAAAAAGTCATTTTTTTCTTCGCCTTCTTCCTATTTCCTGTATCATATATAGGTAACCTTACCAAAATTCAAAATTCCACCTCGTGGCTATGTCGGAGCGATTCACTTATTTAATAACCCGTTGGTTGGACGGCACAGCCTCTAAAGAGGAGCGGAAAGAGCTTTGGGGGTTGTCGCTGGAGGCAGCCCATCAGGACCAGTTAAACACCGAACTGGAAAGTGCCTGGACTATGGTAACAGCGGAAGAAAGTATGTCCGTCGAAAAAGTGGATCAGTTATTTGAAAAGCTCGGTAGTGAGCCGGTCAGGGTGATCGATCTGGAGCGGAAGCAACAAAGAAAACGGCGCCTCTTCTGGAGCATGGCTGCGGCAGCAGTAATTATCCTGGCCATCGGAGGCGCAAACTGGCTATTGAACCCGCCTGTTCAGCATAAGCCGGTAGCAGTACAAGACAC
>Ga0207695_10001554_pt1 | contig 37695 bp, 17 predicted proteins | sample KBSC54metaG_FD_184354 | JGI IMG/M metagenome (GOLD analysis project Ga0207695, IMG submission 184354) | Corn rhizosphere microbial communities from Kellogg Biological Station, Michigan, USA - KBS C5-4 metaG (SPAdes) (version 2) | ecosystem: Host-associated > Plants > Roots > Rhizosphere > Soil... | reverse complement strand
GGCAATACGGTCTTCAGCTGTGCTCGCAGCTCCTCGATGCTGATCACGCTCGAGGGCTCGGCCGGGGTGACGTAGGCCACCAGGCGCTTGTCCCCTGGGACATCATGTCGTGCGATCACGACCACTTCTTTCAATTCCGCATGCCGAGCAAGTTGCGCCTCGATCTCACCCAACTCAATCCGGAATCCGCGGATCTTCACCTGCTGATCATTGCGGCCCAGATACTCGATGGCCCCGTCGGCGCGCCAGCGGCCCAGATCGCCGCTTCGGTACAGACGGGCCTGGGGATCGGTGCTGAAGGGGTCGGCAATGAAGCGCTGGGCCGTCAGCTCGGGTCGGTTCAGATACCCTCGCGCTACTCCGGCGCCGCCTATATAGATCTCTCCCACTACCCCAACGGGTACCGGCTGTTGATAGTCAGTCAAAATGTAGATCTGACCATTCGCAATGGACCCGCCGATCGGGACCGAAGTCGCCTCCGGAGCGATTTCGTGGATCGGGTATGTGGTAGAGAGCGATGTGCATTCGGTAGGACCGTAGGCATTCAGCAAATGCGCAGGCGAACTGTTGACCAGGACGCGCCGCATCGCCGCCGGATCTAAAGCATCCCCGCCCACGAACAGATACCGCATCCCTTTGAACGCCTGTGCAAGTGACTCTGTATACCGGTTGAAGAGTCCCACAGACATGAGCATCACCGTGGCCCGCTCCTGTACCAGCAGGTCACAGAAGCGATTGGCTTCGAGTACGACCTGCTGAGGCACAATGAGCAGGCGTGCGCCATTCAACAGCGCTGCCCAGATCTCAAATGTGGAAGCGTCGAATGTGGGGTTGCTGATATGGACAACGCAGTCCGTCGAACTCACTTGGAAGTAGTTTGTATTGATCACGAGGCGGCTGACGCCATGGTGTTGAACGACAACTCCCTTTGGAACACCTGTGGATCCTGAGGTGTACATGACATAGGCGACAGGAGGCGTGACGAAGCGCAGGCTCAGATCATGGGATGGCTGGCTGGAAATCACGTCGGCCTTTTCGGCTTCGGCGATGTCAATCCAGCGCGGTCCCGTCGACGCCGCATCTAACGACTGCTGATGATCCGCGAGGATCCACCGGGCGGTGCAATCCTTGATCATGAAGGCTTTGCGCTCGGCTGGAAATTCAGGGTCTATGGGTACGTAGGCCGCTCCGCATTTCAGTAAGGCCAACTCCGTGATCAACATCTCAACGGACCGTGACATCAGCACCGGCACGTAATCACCCTCTCCGATGCCGAGGGACTTCAGATACCGGGCTAGCTGATTGGCCTTCGCGTTAAGTTCAGCATACGTCAGTGGTCCGCCCTCAAAGAGCGCCGCAGGCGCATTCGGTGACCGTGTGACCTGCTCCTCAAAGAGCTCGTGAATCAGCTTTTCTTTAGGGAAGGGGCGCTGGGTCGAGTTGAACGCCTCAATCACTTCGTGGCGCTCATGGTCAGGCAATATCTCTAACATCAGCGCCAACGTATCGGGCGACTGCTCCAATGCATTCACGACGGAAGTAATGGCCGTCTGCAAATACCCGGTGACTCGATTCGGATCGATTCGCGGATCAGTCTGGGCGGTGAGGGCCATTCCATCGCCCTGGTCATCGACAGAGATGACGATCGGGTAGTTCGTTCTCTCCTGGCCCGCCAGAAACTGAACGCCTTCAGCGCTCGACCATTCAGCCGCCGTGCTCGGAACGCTATGCCTGTAATTCAGGAGTGAAGTGAACAACGGAGTGGAGCCATTGATTCCGCTGCATCGTTGCGCAACGGCCAGGGAAGCCTGCTCATGCGCCAGCAGTCCGACGAGCTCTATGCGGGCCTGCTCTATCAGAGCCTTGGTGCTGACACTCCGCAATCGCAGTCGTAAAGGCAGGGTGTTAATAAACATTCCCAGAACATTCTCAGTGGCAGCACTTCCCTGCAGCCTCCCAAGCAACACACTTCCAAAAACGATGTCATCTCGGCCGCTGGTACGGGCGACGACCAATCCCCACGCCACATGAAACAGGGTCGCTGCGCTTACACCCAGGCGTCTGGCCTGGGCTCGGATACGGCGCGCAACTTCCAACTCCAGGCCCAGGCGTGCCTCTCGAACTTGCGACCCATCGCCGCGAATATCCAACAGCCCAAAGGGTGCGGTCGGCTCGATGACGTCCGCCAATTTGGAGCGGAAGAACTCTTCCGCGTCGTTCTTCTTGGCGTAGGCGAGCGCTTGAGCGACATGATTTCGATAGGGAGCGGGTTTCGGGAGAGATGCCTCCAGCCCGCGCAGGTGGGCTACGACCTCGGAGGTTATGATCTCCAGTGTCATGTGATCCGAGGTAATGTGGTGCAGTTGTATGAGCGCGTACCACTGTTGGCCGTCGGGATGGCGCGCAACCCGCAATCGCATCAGCGGGGCGCGATCCAGGTCCAACCACTGATTTTCGGTCTTGATCGAGGCTCTTACCCATTCAGCCGGGTCGTCATCCATGGGAGTCTCATCAACCGGCAATTTTGCCTGGCGGCACACCACCTGGACGGGCTTAGACAACTGCTTCCAGAACACCGCAGTTCTCAGGATGTCGTGGCGATCGATCACCGCCTGAAGTGCAGCGATCAACTGATCGAGTCGCTCGCGCGAAGATAACGACAACACATTGGGCACGAGGTAGGTATCGGCTCCCTGCTCATTCAGGAGGTGATGGAACAGAATGCCTTCCTGCAGGGGAGCCAGTGGGTAGATGTCCTGTATATTGGCCGCGCCGCCAGGAACCGACTGTGTGATTTGATCAATCTCACGCGCACTCAGATCCACCATCGTCAGCATTTGCGGTGTGATGCGGCTGGAACTCGAAGGGATGAGGTTGGGTGGTATGTCAACTTCACCGGAGCTTCCCGTATGGAGCCGCTCAGCCAGGTCGCGCAGGATGGGGTGGTCGAAGACAGTCCTGACCTCCGTCGATAGACCGACACGACGTAATCGCTCCATCATCTGCATGATGAGCAGCGAATGCCCGCCGAGCTCGAAGAAGTGATCTCCGCGGCCGACCTTTTCCACTCTCAACAGATCCTGCCAGATCCAGGCAACGGTCTGCTCGAGCTCTCCTTTCGGCGGCTCGTACTGCCGGCTTGTGTAGGCCTCCTGGCCTGGTATCGGCAGGGCCTGCCGGTCTAACTTTCCGTTTCTCGTCAGGGGAATACGGTCCAGCACCACGAATGCGCTGGGGATCATGTATTCCGGCAGTTTTGTCTTCAGGGACGATCGCAGGTGCTCGGTCTGCAGAGACTCCGTGTCTTTCGCCGTGACATAGGCTACGAGGCGCTTCTCGCCAGCAGTATCTTCCCGGACGATGACAACGGCCTCAGCGACAGATGAGTGCGCAGCCAGTTGGGCCTGGATCTCTCCAAGCTCGATTCGAAAACCCCGCAGTTTGACCTGGTGGTCGTTGCGCTCCAGGTATTCGATGGCACCGTCGGACCTCCACCGAGCCAGATCTCCGGTCTTATACAACCGACCTTGCGGGTCTGGGCTCAGAAAATCCGGAATAAACCGTTCTGCCGTAATTTCAGGGCGGTTCAGGTAGCCGCGGGCGACGCCGGCGCCACCGATATGCATCTCACCCGCCACTCCCACAGGTACGGGCTCACCCTGAGCGTCCAGGATATAGACGCAGCGGTTCTCCATGGTGTGGCCGATGTGCGGCGCTTCGGCACTCGAGGCCACCTTCGTGTAGGTCGTGTCCACGGTGCTCTCGGTCGGACCATAGACGTTGTACGCCGAAAGCCGCTCAAATTGCGCCAGCCTGCTCCAGAGCTCAGTGTCAATGGGCTCACCCCCGATCAGGGCCAGGCGCAGGGGATGCACGTCAGATTCGAGCAGTCCTGAAGAAATCCACAACTTCAACTGCAGTGGGGTGCAATCAATGGCATCGAGCTGGGATTCATCCAGGAATCCCACCAACCGCTGAGCATCCAGGCGAATGTCCTGCGGCACTACGACGATCGTCCGGCCGGAGAGCAGTTGGACGAACTGCTTTACGGAGGCATCGAAACTGATGGAGGCGTTCATTCCAACACGAGCGCATTCCGGGACCGCCCGGTAGATAGGCTCAAGTCCTTTCCACAGGCTCAGGACACTTCGATGCTCAATCATGACCCCTTTGGGCTTGCCGGTGGACCCTGAGGTGTAGATCACATAGGCGAGGTGGTGGGTATTCAGGCCGAGATCCCGAGGCGGCAGATTGGTGGATCGCTGGTTTCTCAAGCCGTCTTGATCGAGCTCCTTGAGCACGATCACGGGCTTGGCATCCTCAATGATCTCGGCCACTCTTTCCTCAGGATATGCGGGGTCCAACGGAAGATAGGCGCCGCCGGCCTTCAATATGCCCAGCATCCCGACAACCATATCGACGCTGCGCTCCATACACAGCGCAACGAGCTTGTCAGGCCCCACGCCTTGGCTCAAAAGGTAACGGGCAAGTTGATTCGCGCGGCGATTGAGCGCTGCGAAGGAAAGGGTCTGCGTCCCATAGATGACGGCAGTCGCATCCGGTGCTCTCTCCACCTGCTCTTCGAAGACTTCATGAATGAACTCTTCGTCGAAAGGCTTCCCGCGGATGGCGTTGAAGAGATCAAGAACCTGCATTCTCTCCGCTACGGGCAGTATCCGCAGAGAGGTCGCCAGGCGCTCTTCGGCCTGCTCCAAAGCATCAACCAGTGACTGAATAGCGGTCGAGGTATAGCCCAACAGGCGCTCAGGATCGACTCGCGGATGTGTCTTCACGGTCAGTATGAAGCCGGCACCCAGATCATCCACAGAAAGCGTGAGCGGATAGTTGGTTCGCTCCTGTTTGGCAACGACCTTGATTCCGCTGGCGCTATCCCACTCTGCCTCTGGATTGGGAATGCTATGACGATAGTTGAGTAACGATGTGAACAGCGGTGCCGTCCCTGAAAGCCCGCTGCAGCGCTGAGCCACCGCCAAGGAGGCCTGCTCGTGTCCCAGCAGTTCCACCAGCTCCTTTTGGGTGTGCTCAACCAGCTCTCGCACGGTCATCCCGCGGAGCCGCAAGCGCAGCGGCAGCGTGTTGATGAACATTCCCAATGTTCGTTGCGCCCCCGCACTTCCCTGCATGCGACCGAGTAATACGCTGGCAAACACCACGTCATCACGACCACTCGTGCGCGCGACCACTACACCCCATGCTGCATGAAACAGCGTCGCAGCACCAACATTGAGCCGTCTCGCCTGCGCGCGAATCCGCCTTGCCAGCGTGTCGTCTACGGGCCGACTCGTTTCCAGAATGCCGCTACCGTCTCCATGCACATCCAACAGTCCGAACGGTGCGGTCGACTCATCAACCGTCTCGAGCTTACTGCGGAAGAAAGTCTCCGCATCGCGAGTACTTGCGTACGCGAGCGCCTGCGCTACATGACTTCGATAAGGCGCGGATTTCGGTATCAGCTTCGCGCATCCCTCGAGGTGCGCGACAGCCTCCGCAATGAGGATCTCCATTGTCAGATGGTCGCAAGCGACGTGATGACATTGGAGCAGCACGAGCCACTGAGAGCTGTTTGGATCGGGCGCGATCATCAGGCGCATGAGCGGTGCCTGTCTTAAGTCCAGTCGCTGCCTGCGTGGCTGGACCCATTGCTGAATCTGCTCTTTCAGGTCGACTGCCGGATCCAGCGCAATCTCGTGCACCGGTAGCTTCGCCTGCCGATACACCACCTGCACCGGACGTGGCAACGACTCCCACAACACCGCCGTGCGCAGGATGTCGTGCCGGTCAATCCCCGCCTGCAGTGCCTGGATCAGCTCCTCCAGCCGATCGCGTGAGGACACCGCCAGCACCGTCGGCAACACATACGTGTCTCCGCCCTGCTGATTCAGCAGGTGATGAAACAGAATGCCCTCCTGCAAGGGCGCCAGCGGATAGATATCCTGGATATTCGCCGCGCCCCCCGGAACCGTTTGTACGATCCGCTCGATGTGCTGCGCCTCCAGCTCCACCAGCGGCAGCATCTGCGGGGTGATCTTGTCGCACCCGGCCGGGATGAGATTCGGGGGGACTTCGAATTCCTCCGTGGCATCGCTCCGGAGCGCGCTCGCCAGGTCGGCCAATGTTGGGCTTTCGAACACGCGACGGACTTCCACACTCAGTCCTACCCGGCGCAGCCGCTCCTTCATCTGCACAATCAGCAGGGAGTGCCCTCCCAGCTCGAAGAAGTTATCCCCCCGGCCCACCTGCTCAACCCCGAGCAGGCCCTGCCAGATACCTGCCAGGATCTCTTCCACCGGCCCTTGCGGGGCCTCGTACTGCTTGCTGCTGTACGCCCCCAGCTCGGGAGCAGGTAGTGCTTTGCGATCCAGCTTGCCGTTCGAGGTCAAGGGCATGCGATCCAGGACCACGATCGCGCTCGGCACCATGTATTCCGGCAATACGGTCTTCAGCTGTGCTCGCAGCTCCTCGATGCTGATCACGCTCGAGGGCTCGGCCGGGGTGACGTAGGCCACCAGGCGCTTGTCCCCTGGGACATCCTGCCGGGCAATGACCACCACCTCTTTCAACTGAGCATGCCGGGCCAGTTGGGCCTCGATCTCACCCAACTCGATTCGGAATCCGCGGATCTTCACCTGCTGATCATTGCGGCCCAGATACTCGACGGCTCCGTCGGCGCGCCAGCGGCCCAGATCGCCGCTTCGGTACAGACGGGCCTGGGGATTGGTGCTGAAGGGGTCGGCAATGAAGCGCTGGGCCGTCAGCTCGGGTCGGTTCAGATACCCTCGCGCTACTCCGGCGCCACCTACATAAATCTCCCCTACTACACCAATCGGTACCGGTTGCTGATGTTTGTCCAACAGATGAAACTGCAGATCCGGAATCGCTTTGCCAATGACACTGCCGCGCTCTGAGGCAATCTGATGCTCAGTGAGTGGGCAATAGGTCACGTGAACGGTAGTTTCCGTGATGCCGTACATGTTGATCAGTTGGGTCTTGTGCAGGCTGTTGACGGCGACCCATGGCTTGAGTGTTCGCAGCTCCAGTGCCTCGCCCCCGAAAACCACCGCCCGCAGTGAGTGCGTGTGGCCGGTTTCGGTTTCGCTCTGCTGTGCCTGAATCAACTGAGAAAATGCGGATGGGGTCTGGTTTAAGACCGTGACTCCTTCCTTGCACAGCAAATGATAGAAGTCTTGCGGAGACCTCGCGATCAGGTAAGGCACTACGACGACGCGCCCGCCATATAGCAAAGCGCCCCACAATTCCCATACGGAGAAGTCGAATGCGAAGGAGTGGAACAGGGACCACACATCAGTCTGTTTGAAGTGAAACCAGTGTGCCGTCGCGGAAAATAGCCGCGTCACTTGTCGGTGCTCGACCATGACCCCCTTGGGGTTGCCCGTGGAGCCGGAGGTATAGATCACATAGGCCAGATGGTGAGGCTTCAAACCGGGAACTCGCGGGCTCTCTGGCCTGTCCGCCGGCTCCAACTGTTCTACTGAGACCACGGGAATCGTCAAGGTGGGCAAAATGCTTGCCATACGCCCCTGGGTCACCAGGACGCTTGGCTTCGCGTCCTCGAGGATGTACGTCAGGCGCTCGGGCGGATATTTTGGATCCAAAGGCACATAGGCGCTGCCGGCCTTCAAAATGCCCAGGATGCCGATCACCAGCTCCAGACTGCGATCGACGCAAATCGCAACGCGGTGATCGGGGCCCACACCTCGGCTGCGCAACTCGTGGGCGAGCTGATTCGCCCTGACATTCAACTGCTCGTAGGTCAGCTCCTCGTTCTCACAGGTCACAGCCCGCGCGTGCGGCGTACTCTGGACTCGCTCCTCAAATACCTCGTGGATTAGCTGCTCCGCTACTGCAGGCACAGGAGCACTGCCGGCAGTGCGCAATGCCAACATGGCCTCTCGCTGAAGCCTGCTGAGCAGCGGTAACTGGCTGACAGTCAACTGAGGACTGGTTGCCATTGAATCCAGAACGCACTTGAGCGAATCCACCCACCGCTCAATCGTTTCCTGGTCAAACAGGTCAGTGGCGTAGTTGAGGGCCCCGGAGATCGACTGCGATGATTCCTGCAACGACAGAAGCAGGTCAAACTGCGCGGTCTGCAGTGCCACGCTGTGCTGCTTTATCGTGAGGCCTGGGATGAGGGCCAGGTCACGTGGCTCGATTTGAAGCGCGAACATGACCTGAAAGATCGGACTGTAGCTCAAGCTGCGAACGGGCTGCAGCGCCTCCACAACCTGCTCAAATGGGGCGTCCTGATGCGCGTAGGCCTGCAGCATCGTGTCCTTGACGTACCGAAGCAGATCATCGACCTGAGGATCAGAATCCAGTCTGAGGCGAATGGCCAGCGTGTTAACAAAAAAGCCGATGAGTCCTTCCAACTCGGTGCGGCGCCGGTTCGCGACCGGCATTCCCACCACAATGTCATCCTGGCCACTCAATCTGGACAGCACGACGCACCAAGCGGCGTGTAAGACCATTGCCACTGTCAGATTCAGACGACGCGCCAGCAGCCGAATCCTGGCCAGCAACTCGCCCTCTATCTTTACCGGCACGTCCGAGCCGCGATAGCTCTGCACAGAGGGCCTTGCTCGATCGGCCGGGAGCTCCAATCGAACAGGGGCTCCTCGTAAGTGCTCCTTCCAGAACTGCAACTGCTCTCGAGCTCCAGGAGCGGTTGACTCCCGTTGCTGCCATACCGCGTAGTCGGGGTATTGAATCGGAAGACTGGGGAGCGCAGCGGGCCGGCCGCTCACCGCTGAGGCGTATAAATGGCTCAGGTCGCGAATAAACAGGCCAGTCGACCAGCCATCAAACGCGATGTGATGGACGGTGACCAGAAGGATGGACTCTCGGTCAGAGAACTTGAACAGCTTGCCTCGGATCAGGGGGCCGGTGGCCAGGTTGAAAGGCGCGGAGACTTCTTCCCGTGATTGACGCAACCACTGGCTGTCCCGCTGGTCGGATTCGAGTGAACTCAGATCGGAGACTCGGAGTACGAAGGAGGCGTTGGAACGTACGCGCTGAGTGGGCTGGTCCTCGTGTCTTTCGAAGACTGTGCGCAGGGCGGCGTGGCGCTCGAGGACTTGGTTCAGGGCTGCTTGCAGGGCTTTTTGTTCAAGCTGGCCTACCAGGCGGAGTGCAACTGGAATGTGATAGGCGGGACTGCCTTCCTCGAGTTGGTCAATGAACCATAACCGCTGTTGCGCCGGAGACAGTGGTGCGGCCTCAACGTGGTCACATCTTTCTATGGATGACGCCGAAGAGTTGGCATTGGCCAATCGACGGGCAATGTGCTCGACACTGGGCTCAGCGAAGAATTCGTGCAGGGGAAGCTCAAGTCCCAATGTCGACGCAACCCTGGCGGCCACTTGAACGGCGGCCAAGGAATCGCCTCCCAGCTCGAAGAAATCGTCTCGGGCGCCGACGGTGTCCAGATTGAGGACATCAGCGAAAATTTGTGCGATAGCGGCTTCGGTGGGATTCCGTGGGGTGGTCAGCTCGAGGTCGCTCGCGCGTTTTCGCCGTGATGATCGGCGGATCTCGCGGGTGATGTCTGATAGACGGCGCAGGCCATGAGCCTGCTCGTGCCAAGTCCAGGTCGGCGCCTTTTGCGTGGGCGATGCGGTGGGGTCTTTAGGCTCTTGTGGCGTTTCTTGCCGCTGGGCTTCTGAAAGCGCGTGCGGCTCTACATGCTCAGCGACCCTTGCGGGGACTGTGTAGACAGTCTCAGTTGCCGCTACAGAACGGTCAGCCGGATGCGTCAGCCATGACCCGAGAGACTGCTCGAGGAACTCTCTGGCTGGTGCATTTCGGGCGCTATGTCGACACCTGAGCTCAATGCTCTGGAGCCCCTCTTTGTCGGCCAGTCGTCCTAACTCATTGACGATCCGATGCTCGACGCCCCGGCCCAACACGCGGCAGCTCAGAACGAAGGAGTCTACGCTCAGCGTATGGTGTGTCACTTTAAACAATACAGCGCCAACCAGTCCGTAGTCGCCGTAGCGGTCCTTTACACGCACCACCAGGCTGCGGAGCCCATCAGAGGCGCAGAGTGACTCTATTTCGGTCGCGCGATATCGGACTCCGGTCAGATTGAACTGGTTGGTTCTCTGAATCAGCTCTGCCACACGTGGTAACGCATCCGCTGGCATGGCGGAGATGTCCACTTTCAAATCAAGCGAGGCAATGAAGTCTCTCAGGCTGCCGGCCGCCTGCCACGCGGCCTGGCGCTCACGATTTTGCCGATACAGGCTGGTTCGTCGCCTGGAGTCCTCAGTGACCTCGACATGGTCAAATGCCCAGATGTGATCGACGAAGTGCTGTATATCAGTCAGCTCTTGGGGAAACTGCAGAACCAACACCTCGGGGCAGTGCTTGCGCACTTCCGCGCATTCCACGGGACTGTCATCAATAAAGACAAAGCTATCGAGTGACAGGTCGAGCTCCGCGGCGAGGGAGCGTAGATTTTCTGACTTGGCCGTCCAATTGACGCGCGAGCTGATCACATGCTCCTCGCGGAGAAGCATCTCAGAGCGGGAGTTGAACACCGCCGTGACATCGGCGTCGTTGTTCTTACTGCAAAGGCACAGGAGCATGCCGGCGTCGTGCTGAGCGACTAACGCGCGCTGAAAATGCAGGTATTCCTGTGTGATTCCAACGTTCTCGGCCCCTTCTTCGCCGCAGATACCTCGCCACAGAGTATTGTCGCAGTCGACCACAACGACCTTGTGCCGCAGCTTTACCGTGGCAGCAATTCTCCGCGCCAGCAATGTAGCGATCGCTACAAAGTATTCCTCTGTGTACGGAATGTGACCGAGCCGATCGGTTTGGGGATCCTCGTAGTCTTCTATGGGATACAGCTTGGTGAGATCGGCGTGAGCAAAGCATTGGACTCGGGAGACTCGGCTCAACTGCCGGTACAAGTCGTTCTGCAAACTGTCGAGCGGCGCCCGATATTTTTCCTGCAGAGTTGAAGAGAGTGGGCACAGATAAACCAACGTCCATGCATTGTTTCTGCCTCGAAATACTCCAATGGCTGAAACGAGCTCTGCGGCAATCTGGGCGAGATGAGCGACACTTTCTTCCACACTCGTGTCGGATGGCTGATCACGGATCCAGTCCTCAAGACGAATGACGAGCGCATTTATCCCGGTTTTATTGCGGGAAAACACGCTCTGCGGGCTAAGCAGCTCCTGCATCACCTGCGCATAAGGCGCCATGGTGACGTGCGACGGAATCTGCAGCCGATCCATCCAGAATTCGAGCGAGCGTGCTATCGCATCAGCGGTGAAAGTCGATGCAACTGCCAGATGGGTGAGAGGAGCGTGGTTCGAAGTTGTTTCCGGCGTCCTTGACGGTGTCAAAACTTCAGCAGTCAGTCGTTCCATCGACGTTTCCCTCGGTCGGCAAAAAGTTGTCCTTTCGCAGCACAAGCCGCGGCCGGGGGATTCTACGCATTTTGGGATCTAACGGAATGTCGGATTCGGCCGACTTCGATTCAAGGTGGGGGCAGTCAGTTGCTCATTGGGAATTGGAGTCAGCAACCTGACACCAACACAAATTCCAATGTTTGAGAAGAAACGACTACTGCGAAGATCTAGAGAAGGCGTCGCAGTGCATCGAGGAGCCGATCCATATGCTCGGTGGTGTGATCGGCAAAGATCCCGCAGCGAATGACACCGGCATTTCCGGCTCCGACGTAAGTCGAGTGGTAGATGAAAATCCCTTCGGCCATCAACTCCGCCTTCAGAATTTGCATCGACTTTCCTGATCCGGGAGTAAAACTTGCAACGGGAGCCAGAGTATTGAGTATATCGAGGCCCAATGCACGCAGTCCGCCCTTCAGATATCCAATGTTTGTCCGCAGACGTTGTAAGAGCTCTGGATGATGACGAACATATCGAAGGCTCGCGGCACACATCGCGGCGGCGGCAGGCAAGCCGGCCGTTGCACCTCTACCGGCTCGGGTCATCCGAAAGGCACTGACTTCATCGGGACTCGCGGGAATGATTCCGCCTGAGGTACCGAAAGCTTTGCCAAGGGAACCACCGATCAGGGTCGGTACTCTTATGTTGTGGTGCTCAACAGCTCCGCGACCCGTCGGACCCAGGACGCCAAATGAATGAGACTCGTCTATGAGGAGACGGCCTCCATAGGGGCTGAGCACTGTCGCAATCTCATCCAGGGGTGCAATTTCCCCAAGGCTCGAATAGAGGCCGTCGGACATGACCAACGGCCTCTGTGAAGATTGCAGGTGCTTCGCCAGCTTTACCTGCAGATCGCCCGGGTCGAGATGACGATAAGTGTGCGACTCCAGTCCCGATGCGGCGATGGCTTCCCGGAATGAGTAATGCGTGGATTCATCGAAGAAGATCACGTCAAAGCGATCTTTCAGCACTCCCAGCGCGACGAGGCCGAAGAGATAGCCATTCGCGAGAAACAACGCCGAAGGCAAGCCGAAAAAAACGGCAGCCTCGGACTCGACGGCCAGATGGGCAGCCGTGGCAACGCCATGATCCCGCGGAATGGGGGTTCCGGATCCACACTCGCGCAATGCCGCCATTCCGGCCGCAAGAACCTCCGGGTTCGACGCCATGCCCAGGTAGGATGATCCGCCGAAATTCACGTAGGGCCGGCCGTCGATCTTGATTTCCGCGCCAACCGCCGATTGCATGGTGGCGGTGGATGGATGTTGCTCTATCCCCATAACAACTTCTCCGGGGGAAACATCTGACTGCCCTGGTAGTGAATCGCGTGCGGCACATCCGCCTTTGCGAGCAGGGGGCCGTCAAGATCCACAAAATCACAGAGCTGTCCAACAACGAAGGCGGGGGCCATAGAGAGAGAGGAGCCTCCCATGCAACCTATCATGACCTTGAACCCTTGTTCTTTTGCAGCGCGGGCCAAATCCAACGCCTCTGTCAGCCCTCCGGTTTTGTCCAACTTGATAGCGATGTATTCGTACTGTCCTGCCAGGGACGGTAATGATTCCGTGGTTTGGCAGGACTCGTCGGCGCAGAGTGGGACGGGACTCCTGAAGTGTCGCAGTGGGCTATCCTGACCTATGGGCAAGGGCTGCTCGATGAGCTTGACTCCGAGCTCTGCAAAACGGGGGGTGAGCTCATGGAGCTGTTGCTCTGACCAGGACTGGTTGGCATCGACAATGAGATCCGCATCGGGACGGGTCTCACGAACCGCAACCACGCGCTCGAGGTCATCGCTGCCGGTCAGTTTTATCTTGAATAGGGAGTTTTTCGCGGCACTCGCTGCGAGCTGGGCGATAACTTCAGGCGTGTCTACACCAAGTGTATACGCTGTAGTAAGGGCCCGAACTGTGGGTAGCCCCGCGAGCTCCCACACCCGGCGCTCTTTCTTTTTCGCTTCAAGATCCCACAGTGCGCAGTCGACGGCGTTACGCGCGCCACCGGGTGGCAGCAACGCCCTCAAATCCTCTCTTGTGATGCCTTCGACGACTTTGGGCTCGATCTGAGCGAGCTGGTCGATCAGGGTGTCAACCGTTTCGCGGTGATAGGAAACTCCTAATGCCTCGCCTCGTCCGACGATTCCCTCATTGTGTAGCTCGACCTGAATGGTCTGTGCATGGGTTCGCACTCGATACGCAATGCGAAAAGGCCTGGCGAACTCCCAATCCACGCGCCTGACTTTGATTTCCACTTCAATCTCCGCGCGGCTGCATTCCCGCCAGATCGCTCATTTTTTTCCAGGTCTCAGTGAACGAAGGGTCCTTTGTTGTCTCTTCGTCGCTCATACGAGCAATCCATTGTTGCTCTATTTCGGCCGCTTCTTGCCAACATTCGGCTATCGCCCGTTCGCGGTCCTCTCGGGTTCCCCCGTTCAGAACGGCGCTCAGCCGCGATCGGAAGCTCGCCTCCAGCGCGTCGCGCTCAGGCTGAATTTCATGGAGGAACTCGGAAAAATTCCCCAGTATGGCGGCGCGGTGCAAGCGCTCATGCTTCCACCATAGTGAATTCGGATCGTATCGGTCGCTGGGACGCGCGCCGTGTGGCGGGATGGGCACGTCCATTAAAAGAGGCTTGAATATTCCGATACAAGGAGCGGCGGTCGCGGTCACCCAGTGCACGGACTGTCCGGGAGTGAGGTCGGAAATCATAGAGCCTACGGTCTGTCCGGCCTGATCGGCTGTACCCGCATGCATACACACGGTACGCCTGGCTGAATACTCGGGGCGCCATTCCGGATGGCGTTCACCACCCTGCCCGTGATCACGAAGTATGGCCATCAGGTCTGCTACCTCCAGATGGCCCTCCGCCTGGGCCAACAGTGACCTGCTGGTCGCACGACGCCCCTCGGCGTTTCCAATATGCTCTTTGTGGGGATCGGCGATTACCTTTGATAGACGGGAGTCCTTTTTGTCGTCCCAGCCCCACTCACGGATCAGATCCGGCAGACCGGAACTCATTTGGTCCGGAGGTCGGTCGATGCCGTACGTGTTAGAAATTGATTGGACTTTGTTGACGCGCTCAATGAGCCATTCCCGGCCGACGGTTTCCAATATGAACGCCTGTTTGGCGTCGGCAATCAGAAAAGAATTGTTGTAATAGGACGGGGTGAGATGTCCGCTATTGCCGCCTTGACCGTATTTTTCCAGTAGTGAGGTAATGACCGTCACCGCTTCGTCGGCCGTGGCCGACCGCTCGAGTGCCAACCGCAGCAGATCCATTCCGATCAGGGATTTCGCCTGGTTGGCAGGCTGTCGTGCGTGGACGGCTTCGTTTCCGATCGCGACACCATGCTCGTTGGCGCCCATCTCGGCACCCCAGATCCAGAACGGTCGACAGAGAATCACAGCGTGAGTGTGCCGTACCTGGGGGATCGTAATGTAGGTGCAGGCGAGTTCAGCATCCCGGTCGTGATCGCGGGACGGAAAGGACTCGACGACCTGGGCTTCGTTGCGCTGGCGGTCGCTGTTCTTGCCAAACAGCATCGCGCGGCTCGCGGTGCCGTTGGGCGGGGCTACGAGGGTATCGCACATGTTTAAGGCTGTCCTAAAGGAACATACAGTGCACTAGGGTGCGATGCGTCGTGAAACAGTCTCACAGTAACCGGACGCGCACAGTCTATGGACTCATCGGCCACCACACCGCCGCTGTTGAAATTCCGCTGTACATAGATTGAATTGATGGGCGCAATCACCAGGCGAAGGAAATGACCTTTGGGGATCTGCCTGGAAACAAAGGTAAAGCGCTCAAAGTTGTAGCACAGAGGCTCCAGGGTATCGACCAACTTCTCCTCGTAAAGGCTTTCGCGATAGCGCGCACGCATCCAATCCGATGTGAGCTGGAGAGCCGTACCGTCGAGCCCGACTTCGTATATCGAAACGCGGAAGTCGGTATCCGGCTGATCAATGGCTATCCAGGCCAGGAGGCGAAAGAAACCCGTGACCTCGGTATCTTGCTCGAAGCGCTCGCTGTGGTAGACGAGTAACTTTCCGGCGGACGCATGGATCATGCGATGATCGGTGCGGATGTCGGGGTCAATTGTGCTCTCAAAGGTAGCGAGACTTACATCTCGCGGATCGTAAACGTAGCTGTCTGGTTTTGGTTCGCTGCCGCGTGAGCATAGGTCCTCCGCGATTAGAGACCCAGCTTTGAACACGTCCGTAGGATTCGCCGCAGACGCCAGATATAGCGGAGTCGATCGGGCCGTCACTTCGTCCAACGTATCGGCGTAGCGCCACTTGTCGGCGCCCATGACGTAGTAGGCTACGTTTTTTTTCAGGAAAGACGGCTTTTCGCCTCGCTGCAGGGCCCAGGCGTACCAGTCGAGATGCAGTTTGGGAAGATCAACCAGACTCGCAGGCCCCACCTTGACTCCAGCGAATTCGAGTTTGGGAATCCGAGTACCCGCATGATCCCACGGACCAATGACCAGATAGTGTTGGGCGCGGTTGGCCGGAGAGGCATTCTTCATATGCTCCCGATAGTGGAGCAACGCGCCGGTCTGATTTCCGTCGTAGGTCCCCGTGATGGTGAGGATGGGGATGCTCAAATTCGCATACTGTGCGGGTGTGGGGTTGCCAGCATCCCAGTAGGCATCGCGGTAAGGGTGTGACACCCACTCTTGGAAGATTGGAGAGGGACTCCCCAGAAAGACATCAAGCTCGCGGAATGGCCTGCCGGCTTCAAACCACTTTCTGAATCGCCTACTCCAGAGTTTCTGATCTGAAAATACACGGTCGTGTGATGTGCGGCCCCATAGGTAGGTAAGCCACTGCATGGAATACGGCACAAAGATGTTGGTGCGGAGTGGGGAATCTCCGCCCCTGAATGGAGACGCCACGGGGACGAGACTCCTCAGGTGGGGGGACCCTTCTTTGGATGCGGCCCATTGGGTGTAGCCCATGTAGGAGCCTCCCCACATCGCCACCTGACCGTCGCAATACGGCTGTTGGGCTATCCACTCGATGATGTCGTGTCCATCACGAGCATCATTGAAGATCGGGTTGAATTTGCCTTCTGAATCCCCTCGCCCACGAACGTCCACACTGAGGAAGGGAAATCCATGTGTGGCGAAATAGATCCCCTGCTCGTGGTGCGTTTGGGCGACGTATGGAGTTAGAGTAAATATCGCCGGTGAGGGTGTGTTGTCGCCGTCCGGCCCCGGTCCTGGTCCCGGTAGATATAAAATCGCGTTCAGCCGGATTCCATCGCGCATTGGGATCCGGACGCTCAAACACACCCTCACATCATCGCGTGAGGATTCCGTCATTTCCATAAAGTGAGGCTCACAAAGCGCACGGGCGGGTCAACCATCTGGCCGGCCAGACGCGGATCCGCGCTCACGCCACTCGTTTTCATCTGATGAATCGTGCGAACGATCTGCATTCCCTGCACCACTTTTCCAAACACTGCAAATCCCTGCTTGTCCTCGTGACGAGAACCGCCTGCATCCAGACACTCCTGGTCTCCAATGCAGATAAAAAACGCTCCGCCTGTCGCGGTTCCAACCGCACCCCGGGCGAGAGACACCGCGCCGTCTACGTGCCGCAGTCCCGTCTCGGAGGTTGGCTCGTGTCGGATTCCGGTCAACGGCCTCGGGCACTCTCGCACGCCACCTTGAAGAACGTCAATTGATGGGATTCCCTTATCGTTCTCATTCTTACGAACGGATCGATAGAACGTGCCATATTGAGCGAAGCTTCCGTCCTCCACCAATGAGAGGAAACGGGCCACCGAGGCAGGAGCTTTGTCAGGATACAACTCGATGGCAATACTGCCGAATGAGGTTTCGAGCAGCACTTCAATGGGGAGGATTCCGGCTGAGACGGAGGAACTCAATTCCGTGTGCCGAATACGGCCTTTATTCCGTGGATAAAGGAGATGGGCCACGCTGTCATGTGCGTTTCGCCCGTCAACACTTCGGTTGTCAGCTGCAAGCCCGGAATGGCTGCCCGGCGCATCAGCGCCGCCATCCTGTAGAAACTGCTGGTGAGCTGCCATTGTGACAGATTCGGCTCAAACTCCTCCTCGGAGCCCACCGACATGTAGACCTTCACGCCCGTCAGAGGCTTCTCTGAGGCAATAAATCGGCGCGCCTGGTCGAGAACGAAGTCATAGTTCTCATACCGGATTCCGGCGGTGGACTCGCCGTGATAAATGAGACCGGGACTGCTGGCGATATAGTTCTTGAAAAGCTCGGCTTGGGTAAATAACGTGAACAGCCCGAATCCTCCTCCAGCGGAATGACCAAAGTAGGTCCGCTCGCCCGGGAGGGTCATGTATCTTTCGTCCATGAGCGGAATCAACTCGTGCCGGATGAACTGCTGAAAATCCTCTGCGCCATAGAAATCCTTGGCGCCTTCCCTGGGCACCAGCACTCCCTCCACTGGAGGAGGCTTCAAACTCAATTTCGGATAATGCGGAAAAGTAAGGTCTCGAGCTCTCAAAATGGCACCCGCCAACGGGGAGTCATCGGGATAGCCGATTCCGACCACAATGAAACGCCGTGCGTCGCGCTCCGATTGTTGCATGCCGTAGGAAATTCCCTTCAGCACATCGAACGCGAAATTCCCATCGGTTGCGTAAACGACGGGGAATCGTGTGGTCTCTCCTCTTTTGATCGCCGGCAGCATGACCTGAATTCTGAAGGTCTGCGCAACCCGCCTCGAGCGAATGAGATGGGTCTCGATGACCGGGTAGTATTCGCGTCCCGGTTCGGTTTTGAGCCGCTCAGTCTCTTTGACGGTCATGGCATCAGCTCTTACGGCATTAATTCTTTGGGAATGTATCGACGCCCGATCACGAACGTCAGAGCGCACAACACACTCGCGGCCGTGCACACCAGTGTCAAAGACGTTCCGATCATTGCGGGCCCTCCCAACACTCCCGCAATGCCGCTGACCATCAGCGGTGCTGATGCCATTCCGATGATTGAGTTGGCTGCGGCCAGGATCGACAGGCACAGCCCTCGCAACTCATTCGGAATCACTATCGTGAAAAGGGTGGCCGACATCGCGACGGTGGCGCCTACGATGGTGATACACGCAACGAGCAAACCGCTTGCGGGGGATACGCCCGGCATGATGGCGAAAAGCCCAGCGGGAGCGCCTAAAAGAGCCAATCCAGCGGATGCCAGCATGGTCCGCCGCGGGCCACCCGAGCGATGGCAGAGATCCGCCAGACTGCCGCCCATAATGGGCCCCAGGATTCCGCTCACCATGGTCGCGGTGGCCAGAATGGCACCCACCCGTGTTGGGGGAAGAGCGAAGCCTCGAGATAACGCCGGCGCGGCCCAAGCGTTGATGGCGAATAGGGGAACCTCGACGAATACAATGCCCGCGGTCAGAGGAAGCACCAGCGCACGCGTCTGCCACAATTCCGCAAAAGTCTGTTTGGAAGACCGATTCCGACTGACGATCCCCGTTCGTGCAGGCTCGCGCATGGCCAGCATCAGCAGTGCAGCCAACGCCAGCATGGGAATAGTCAACCAGAACATTGCCCACCGCCATCCGTCTGTTGAGCCGAACTGAGCGAGTAACGCGCCTCCGAGGGCAAAAGCTGCAGACGTCCCTCCGTATTGACCCATCACCAAGACCGCTTTTGCTCTGCCGCGTTGTGCGGGGGGGTAATAATCGGCCAACAACGAGAAGCCAGCAATGATAATGGTCGTGGAGGTCAGACCAATCAGGCAACGCGATACAAAGAGCGTTGCAAAGTTAGTCGCAAATGCTGTGGTCAGGCTACCCACAATTTCCAGCAGGGCGAACAGAAAGAGGAGCCGAACACGGGAAACTCTGTCTATTAGGAGTCCTATTGGAATTGCGGCCAGCACAACCGGGATGGCTAGCGCGGGCCCCTGGAGCAAGGACATTTGGTTGTCGCTCAACTGGAGCGATGCCCGCATCGTCTCTTGAAGCGGACTGACCGCGCGTGCAGCCAATGAGGCCGCGGCGGCTGCGGCAACCAGCAGGGCGAACTGAAAAGCTCGTCCCTTCGAGTTGGCAACTTGTGTTGCTTCCGCGCTCAAGGACGATGCAGAAAGATGATCAGCTTCCGTAGCCATGGGATCCGTTGGCCGGGGGTGTGGGCCCCCGGCTTGCCTCGCTCGGGTTGCAACTCAGAAGTTCTTAGTCAGATTCATGCCAATCGTCCGCGGTTGGACATAGACAACGGAGTAAGGGGGGTAGAATCCGATGCCGCCCGACAGCGGCGCGCGCTTATCCGCTACGTTGTTGGCGTAGAGGCTCAGCGACCAGTCCCCTCTCTGCAGTCCTCCTCGCACGTCGATCTTGGCGTAGCCGGGGTATTCGGCTCGCGCCGCGCTCGGCGTGAACAGTCCCAGGCGATTTCCCACATATCCGACCGAACCGCCGATGGATCCGACGATCTCGGCAGGCAGGTTGAATTTCTGGTCCACGGAGAAATTGCCGGAGAACCGACTGCTCAACGGCAAGCGGTTGCCCGAAACGCCATACAAGGGTCCCGCTGGGAAGTCTTTCGTTAGCTTGGCATCGTCCCAGGAGCCCCATAGCGCAATGCTCATTCCCGTCACCGGCCGCGATTCCAGAGAAAGCTCGACGCCCTGACTCTTCGCACGGCTGCCGTTGGTGTTGAAAGTGGAACCTGATGCGGTATTAAACGCCTGAAGCTGGATGTCCTTCCAATCGATGTAATACACCGAGGCATCGAAGGTGAGCAATCGCTCCAATACATCGCCTTTCATTCCCAACTCGTAGTTGAGTGTCTTGTCAGGACCATATTGGCAGGGGAAGCCATACAGGATGCACTTATCGGAAGGTCCACTGGTTCCACCTCCACCGGCCCGGTATCCTGAGGCCAGTCGCGCGTAAACCATCAGATCAGGCGAGAAGGTGTACTGGGGCGTCAGCAGATAGGTAAATACATTGGCGGCGTTCGTGCGCAGCTCGGGGCTGACTGAGGTCGATCCCAGTACGACGTTGTCGGTGGGTCCGCTGTTTTGCTCCTGGCGACTTTCACGTCCACCGAGTTGGACTTTGAATTGGTCGGTGATTTTGAAAGTGAAGTCGGTGAAGCCCGCGTACTCAGTCAGGTGAAAGGGCTCCGACAGCCCGATGTATTGCCCCTTGACGATCCCCGTCGCGGGATCGACCGCATCGATGGCCTGTCCAAATCGGGTGCGCTCATCAGCGTAGAAAAGACCACCCAGCCAGTCGATGCGATCGCCAATCGGGGCCGTCACCCGAAACTCTTGGGTGAACTTCTTCGTGTCGTAGGAGCTGAACACCGGGCTTCCGGATACACCAAATTGCTTCGCATTGACCTTGCCGAAGGCATAGGTGTAATCAAAGCTGTCGGTGTCCTTATTGATGCCGTAGGCGCTCACCGAGGTAAAGTCGAATGCTCCTGCCTTGGCCTTGACGACTGCGCTGTAGAGCTGCACCTCTCTGTCGTCAGTCCCGGTGTTGGTCAGCCTGCTCTGCTGGAGGTCCCCGAGGCCAGGCAACAAGTCCACCTCACCGGCGCCTTCGGCGTGGGTCTTCTGCAGAAGACCGCTGAGCTTGACCGAGAAGTCCGACGAAGGCTTCCAAAGGACTGTCACCCGGCCGCCGCTGGTCGTGGACTTGTTGACGCCGTTCCGGCCGGTCTCGACATTGTCGATGTAGCCTGGATCGAGGCGAGTAAAAGCGCTGGCGCGCACTGCCACCGTATCCGCTAAAGGAACGTTCACTGAGCCACGAACGTTGTATCCGGCCTGGTCGCCGTTGTGGACCCCGTCAATGCCTGCTTGTACCCGCCCACTCACCCCGGCGGTCGACGGATCGACGGTCACAAACTTGAACAATCCACCCATGCTGCTGGCACCGTATAGGGTACCTTGAGGCCCTCGTAAAACCTCTATGCGTGCCAGATCACTGGGATCCAGATCCGGTACTTGTAATCCACCGGTGACACCGAGTGAGGAGCCGAACGGCACGTCATCGATAGTGATGCCCACTGTGGGATTGGCAAAACCCGTCGTGATGCCGCGAATGGACAGGTTCTGGGCTGACTGCACGGAGGGCGTCAGATTCAATCCCGGTATTTCGTTGTAGTACTCCTGCACTCGGACGTGGTTGCTTTCAGACAGTGCGTTCGTGTCCAGTACCGTTACCGGAACAGGAACGTCCTGTAAGCGCTCGTCGCGCTTTTGGGCGGAAACAATCACTTCCGACATGTCGCTACTGCGGATTCTGTTGCCAGACTCATTGTCTGTGCGCGCATCGGAATTCGCATCGTTCGCATCGGATGAGCTCGCTACTCCGACATCCGCATTCGAAGCGAAATTCACGGGGCGCAATCCACTCGTGGTCATCGGCGTATCGGGGCGAATGGACACCGTGCGGTCGTTGACAAACTTGTAAGCCAGATTGGTCTTCTTCAGGAGCTGGGCTAATGCTTCCTCCGGAGTGTAAGTCCCGGTGACCGTCGACGAGTGGATCTTCGGGCTGACATTACTCATGTCAAAGACCAATTGAAGATTCGACTGCGCCGCGAACTGCTTGAGTGCCTCCTGAATCGGTTGCGCTTCGATGCGGAACTCGATGGCCCCGGACTGCGACGTTGGTGTGGCGGCCTGGGCCAGGGTAGCCATCGCCAGAGTTCCACCCAACAGTCCCGCCGCCGCGAACACGCACCGATCACGAACCCAACCTTTTGTCTTCTGCATAAAACGACACCCCAACAGTTTAATTTTTAAACCCTCCCTTTTACCGCCCGACGCGAAATCCACTCCGCTTAATGAACTAGACGGCAGGAGCGGGCAGAATTCCGCATTAGAATTAGATGCGGAATGATGGCCTCGAAACCGGTCCTAGTGGTTGGGTGAGGTATTCAGGCCGTGCGAAGCGATGGATACGCAGTCCTTATCAATTGAAGGCAACGTTCCACCCGTCGAGAGTCCGAAATGAGTTGGGGGTATAAAAATCGTCAGGCCGCGCTGATCGCGGAAGTCCAACGCTGGGAGCGCATCCTGGAAGATGGCTCTCCCGGCCGGGCTGCTGAGTTTGCTGCCTGGATCAAGCGATCACCGGAACACCTGCAGGCCTATCTGATGCATCAGGCCTTGAAGACGGAGCTCAAGAACCTCGATGCGGAGCATCGCTTCGACGTCGATGACCTCATTGCACGCTCCTCGGGCAAGGTCACAGAGTTGTTCTCCGCGACTCCGACGATCCCCGCAAGAGTCGCTGATCGTGATCAGCGGGTTTTCTGGACCTGGATTCGAAAGACCTTTTTCATCGCCACCGCTGCCACCCTGGGACTGGGCTTTCTCGCAGTCAGTTACTTAGGACAACAAAATATTCAGGACTATGAGACGGGAGTCGGTGAGCAGCGACGCGTTCTGCTACAGGATGGCTCGGTCGTGGAGCTCAACACTCAGACCCATATCCGTGTGGCTTTGCGTCGAGACCGGCGCGACGTTGATCTACTCTCTGGAGAGGCTGTCTTTTCCATTAGAAGGAACAGCCGGCGCCCCTTCCGTGTTCATGCAAACGGGCATGTCATCGAGGATCTGGGAACTGAGTTCGAGGTCTACATTCACCCCGACGCGAGCACCACTGTGGCCGTACTCGAGGGTCAAGTACGCATTACTTCTGAAGGCGTGGGATCGGTCCCGGGGCTGGGCTTGGGAACTGATCCTCTAACGAACAACCCCGCTTCACCTCCTGCTCACCATCACTCTGTGTCAACCGAAGTCAAGGCGGGTCAGCAGGTCAGGATTGCTCGAAGTGGGGACCAGGTGACACGGGCGACGGTGAATGTCTCCAATGCCGCACAGTGGCGCGAACATCGGCTTTCTTTCGAAGGCGCGTCACTCCCGGAAGTCGTCACGGAGCTGAACCGGTACAACCATCGGCAGATCATCCTGTCGGATGATCCGGCACTTGGGCAGCGCCGATACACGGTCATCGTGGATCCGTACGACCCGGATTCATTCGTCGAGGCTTTGCGCGGAGATCCGGGCTTGATCGTCCATTCCGACGAGCAACAAATCGTGATCGGTGTGCGCGAACCATCGCGAGAGCCACACTGAACAAACTTTCAGCGCTACATATATTAGGAGAACGAACTATATATCAGCGGAATAAATGACAGATTGATTGCAGAACTGGTGCTGCGGTACGTCTAATAGGTGGGTGTGCGATTATTTTTGAGATGGCATGAGCTTCCTCAGACCTGCCCTAAAGGCTAAGGCAACTGGCGTCCTGTCCAAGTTCGCCGGCGATGCGGCCAAAAGCTACAGCATGGAGCTGCATCGCTTTCTGGCGCGACGAATGCATCGTCCGCAGGATATCGAAGACTTGATCCAGGAGGTCTACATCCGGCTCCTGAAGATCGAAAATGCTGACTTCATCCGTAACCCTCGCGCCTACATCATGACGACGGCCGCCAATGTGGCGAACGATTTCATCACGAAGGCGCGTCGTGCTCAGGATCACCTGGTCGTGGATTCTGCCGTGGTGGAGCATGTCAGTGAGAATCCCACTGACTATCCGACGGATCGATTGGCTTCACAGATTAGTACTCAGAAGCAATTGAGTAATGCTCTGGCGAAGCTGCCTCCCATCCATCAAGCGGTGTTATTGATGCATGCGCGGGATGGGTATAAGTACGAGGAAATCGCCGCGCGACTGAAGGTGTCGATCCATCAGGTAGAGCGGTATCTGGCTAGTGCTAAGCAGGCGTTGATGGAGGTGGATTGGGGGAGGGAGTGAGGCTAGGGGGGTAGCATTCGGCTCAATGAATGGGCCTCCATGATCTTCGGGATGATCATCCCGCGTCAGGCTCACACTGCTGAGGAGCAGCACCTCAACCCTCACATAAAGGCTGGAGGAGCGGCTATGCGCATTGCAAGAGGCTACCAAATGAGCAGAACCTTGCGGGGTTCGCGTTCTCAATAGGAAAGCGAACTGATGTCAAACGGTATCGTCCTCTCACATCAGTTCAGACCCAGTGAGTCCGTCCGGTAGGGATCAGCATTTTCAGGATCGTACGTCGTCGCGTCCACTCCCACCGCGATGACAAATTCAACCTCAATGCGAGCGCTGCCGGATGCGCCCCAAGCGGTGGCCTGCAGCAAAAATATGGAGTGCATGCACCGAATGCATGATATTGACTCCTAATTAAATGTATCTCGACACGCCTCAGACGTCAGACGCTCATCAACGTGCCATTAAGTGCGGAAAGAAGCGATGATGATCTCGTCGGCAAGTTCCAGCGCGATTACGCAGGCCAATCAGAACACGCCCCTCAAGTCAGTGTTTGAGGCACATCACTTCGCGTGAGTGCGCGCGGCCAAACCTGCCGCACGAATTCAACACTCAGCAGAGCCAGGGACTTAGCTTGAGCTGAACGATCCCGTTCCGAGCATTCTCTTCTAACACACTAGCCCGAAATTCTAATGTGTGCGAATGATGCCGAAACCCACGCACAAAGATGTCTTTATATAAGAACTATTCCACACGCGTCCACGTCACCACGCTCACTTTCCCCGCGTTCATTGCCGCCTTCTTCACGGTACCCTACTCGTCAGTAGCATGCACACGCGCACGCACGCACAGACGCCGAGGGGGCAACATGTCAGAAGCCGTTGCGTTCGATGATAGAGTGACAAAAACCATGCCACATGACGACCAACGTCGCGCGGATCGGGACGACTCCGATGACACGCCATCGTCCAGCACTTTTCTGTTAAAAGTAGTGCACCTCGTCTGCCAACAGGTGCTGAAACTCTTCTTTCTCCCATACGGGCTGCGGCTGTTGCGCCCCAATGCCTGGCAATGGATCGTTTCGCAATGGACACTGGCCATCATCATGGCAACCGTGGAAGGCGCGACGTGGATGAAACTCATGTCGGTCTATCTGCCCGCGCAGTATGCGCGGTACGCCATGCTCATCGGCTCGGTGTGGGCATTGAGCGTGTTCATCCTCGACGCAAGCTTCTGCACGCTGGACGTAAGCGTGCGGCCGGCGAAAACGAAGAGTCCAGCGAGCTCCGCGGGCCTACAGGCAAAACAATTGGGGCTGGGATTACGCGACAAGCGCGTGCTAGGTGTGTTCGTTCGTGCTGTGATCATCATTTTGTCCTTATTGCTCACTGGCCCATTCATGGCCAAGACGCTCGACGAGAAGCTCCTGCTGCAGACCATGTCCGCCCAGAATGACCAGGCCATGGCCAGTGTTCGCCAGAAGATCGATCAGGGCAGCACCGAGCGGATCACCGCGCTCGAGAAACAGCGCCAGGAGTTGAGTCAGCGCCTGAACGATGAGACCGCCGGGAAACTCGGGTTACCCGCCGGACACGGGCCGGCGGCACGGGCGGTCGAGCGCAATCTGCAGGTGATCGAGGCGGCCATCACGGACGAGAAAGCCCGGCATGACACAGAGCTCCACAGGATCGACCGCGCCAGCGCACAGGAACTCACGCGAGTCTATGGCGTGCATATCCTGACAGACAACCCCGAGATACGAGCGAGGCTGCGCGCCGAGCTCGATCACAATGCGGTCGACCGGGTCCTGGGATTGCCAGGGCGGCAGGTCGTGGTGTCTGGCCTGCTGGTCCTTTTGTTACTGGTCATGTTGTCACTGAAGCTATATCAGCCAGAGTCGGTGGCCATGTACTATTCAGACCATCTGCAGGAGGCGCACTCCAATTACCGCCGAGGCGATTTTGATTCGCTGCCGTCGGGCGTTCTGGAACCCTCGTACCGCTCGCGCGGGCCCTATGTCATGGATGGCCTGCAATTCGAGGTATGGTACCAGCACCGCTATCTCCCTTACCTGGAGGCCATCGACACCGAGCGGGAGCGGGATGCGGAAACGGAAATGCTCCATAAGGACATCGAGCGCCTCAAAACCACCCAACGCACGGTGGAAACGCGCCACGCACAGATTGACCGAACCGTGCAGGCCGACACCCAGGTGCGACAATCTTATGTGTCAGAGCGCTCGCGTGTCGGTCTCGAGGCGCAACGGGTAAACCAGGGGTTGTCGGATACCGAGAATGCAATCCGCTCGGCTATTCGCAAGGAGATCGTGACTCGACTCGATGACATTCGGGCGCGCAAGCTACAACTCAACAAGCGACGGGATCTCATCGGTCGCGACGTCTCGGAGCGCATCGCCGCGGACCTGGACCGGGTTTCGCACCTGATTCTGGAGGAAGAGCTTCGGTGTGACATGGCTCTCTGTAGTATGGGCAGCGCCGCGGCGGCTGCGCAGAACCCACGATTGGCAACACAGTACGCGCGCCGCACTCTGCTGCAGGAGGAGAGAGCATCCCTGGTCCGTGAGCAGTTCGAGATCGACCAGGGCCTGCTCAGTTGTGATCGTGAACTGGGGCAGGTCGAAGAGCTGCTGCAGCAGGAAACCGACGTCGGCGCCTACGGTTTCAATCCGTTGAGCAATGAGCTCAAACCGCTTTACGCCATGCGGCGGGAGCTGCAAGGGAAACTCGATCGCACCGTGGTCCGATCTGGCGAGCTGGACGAGATGGTCGCGACCGCCGACGGCCGGCTGGCGCAGTCCCGAAGCCAACTCGATGAAGACGCACGCCTGCTTCGCGACCTCCGGTCCGACATTCAGCGCAAAGAGCGCGAGCTGAACGCCCGGTCCGGCGGCAAAGGAGCCCGTCGGGGATCTTCTACGCGAAAAACTGATCATGGCAGCTGAGCAGTCCAATCTTACGCGGCGCCGGCGGCGCGCACCAGGTACGGGTCGGTTGGTTGCCGAACTGGAACGAGCTGTTCCCCACTCGCTCGTCCAGGCACTCGGGAAGCCCGGGCTCTTCGCCCGTTTGATGCTGCTCCCGTATGCCTCAGAGCCGCTCCTCTGGTGGCTCCGTGCGACGGGGGCCAAGCCTGAGGCGGACGCCCTGGAGGGCGCGTTGTGGGAATATCACATTCAACAGCAACTCAGGTCCAGCGAAGCGCGCGTCCGCACTCAAACGCCGGTTTCGAACCGGATACTGCGGTTCGCGCAGACACTAACCAGTTGCACGCCTGCAAATAGCGGGCTCCGGCTACACCTGAATTATTGGTTACGTCGCCAGTTCGAGGCTCGGCAAGCCTGGCCTGAGGCCAAAATAATTCAGACGGAAATTCGTGATCGGCAGCGTCGCCGGTCCTGCCACCAACACCGCCCCATCTGCAACGAGGAAGCCCATCTCGCCTGGCTGACGTTTCGTTGTGGCGACGTCGATGCGGCAGGCGGGCTATTGATTGATGCGCTCGAGGGCAGCAGGAAGGTGTTGCCCATCGATCATCCGCTGATTCTGATGCATGGCGCGGAACTCGCGTGGATCAATTACAAGTCCGGCGCCGAAGCAGCTGGCGCGCAACAGCGTCTGGAAACGCTTTTACCCCAATGCCGCGACCGGCTGGGGCCGAATCACACTTTTGTTCGCTGGATGGAAGAATCGATCGCCACTCTGCAAGAGGAGGCAGGCTCACTGGATACGGCGGAACGCAACCAGCGTGGCATTCTGGAGAGATGTCGGGAACGTTGGGGTGAAAGCGACCCCGATTACTTGCGGATCGCACAGACACTTGCCTCGATCCTGCGCAAAAATGGCAAGTCTGTTGAGGCCTTGTCGCTCCAGGAGCGGGTTGTCACTCAATTCCAGCGACAATTCGGGCGGGAGGCGCCGGAAACGCTCGAAGCCTATGTAAAGATGGCCGGCGTCCTGTTCGATCTGGGCGACCATGATGCGTGCGCGGTACGCTGTCTCGATGTATTGCGCTCGCTGCAGCGTATACGGGCGCCCGGACCGGGAATATTTCAGATCGCCAGCGAGGTCGCTGAGCAGGTCGGACTTCTGGAGCGCGAACACGGGCTTTCCCCGGAGGGCGCATGCGAAGTATGTACCCTACTTCGTGAAATCGGCGCCCAACTGCGGCTGCAGATCGAGCTGAGCCCCGCTTCCGTGCGCGGGCAAGTTCGTGAGAATCTCAATCGGTACGCCAGAGGATGGCTGAAGTTTCAAGTGCAACACGACCTGGAAGGCTCTCTCCAACCGTTGGTCGCGTTGCACGGTCTGGATGCGTGGATGACCGCAGTCGATGAGGTCGAGTCCTGCATCGGTGCCATACCCGAACACGGCCCCGAGGCCAGGTATCACGCGAAACGTCGCAAGCTGCTAGAGCTTCGTGCAAAGGTTACCGAAATCGACGCGAAGATCCGTGCACTGCGATCCGAGCGCGTCTCGAAAGATACGTGCGCGAACAACGCGCAGCTACGATCGCGTTTGCTTGCGCAACGGGACGAGCTCATTTTATGTGAGAAGCCTATCCTGCAGGCCTACATCCGCGCGCGGGAGCGTCGCGCCAGTGCCAATCCCAACTTCGCCGCGAAAGTGATACTGAACGCCGGAAAGCTGTTGGAAGTGGCCCGACTCGGCTCGCACGCTGCACTGGTCGTGCTCTTCGAGATCGAGGATTCATTCAAGGCATTGATCCTGAGACCGGGCGCACAGGCAAACTTATGTGCCTTGCCGGATCTGCCGGCCTTCAAACAGGAAGCGCAGCGGTACGTCGACATGGTGCGCCGGGGGATACGGGTCGGAGTTCTGCGCGCAGCTGCATATGACTTGACGGAACATCATAACACGGTCCCTAAAAATGTCGGCAATGAAATCTCACTGCGTTCTCTGACGGCACGCGGCGTGGCCGCGCTATGGAAGCCGCTACAGCGCTTGAGCCCTGCCGTCACCGAGTGGCACATCGTCTCGGGACCTAAGCTTCATGCGGTGCCATTCGAGTTTGGCCGACCGGCGGCATCGGTTTTCTATTACCCGGGGCTCCCCGCATTCTATCGTCAACGCGCCTGCGGACCGGTAAGAAGTCATACACCACCGGGCTCTCTGGTCATGGCAGTCCATGCCGCCCTGCGGACGTCCAAACCATTGCCCTTTGTCGAGACGGAGTCTTACGTCATCGGGCAGATCACCAGGTGGCTCAACATTCAAGTCGACAGGCGCCACGGCATTGACCTGATTCAGAGCACTCTGGCGGCAGACTGGCTGCACATCGCCGGTCACGGACACATGAGCGGTCGGGCGGGGGAGGCTCATGGCACATTGCCCCTCGATGATGGCATGCGTATCGTCCTCGACCCCTCAGACTGCGCGGGCCTGCCCGCGGGGCTGCGGCATGTCTACTTCTCAACCTGTATGACTGGTGTGATGGGCAATACCGAGATCGGCGGCGCGCTTGGTCTCCCCGCCGCGCTGGTATTGCGGGGTATGCGTGTGATCGGTGCGTTAGCGCCGCTGCCGGATTTCTATATGCCCGTCGTGAGTGCGCTTTATTACTATGCGAGGGTCGCACTGGTCCTGGCGGGGACCCGCCAGTCGCTGCTGGACGCGCCAGCCGCGTTGGACCAAGTTCGGGAGCAACTGCGAACGGGACAATGGCCGGATAGGGTTGTCACGTTATTGCGCGAAGCCTACTCCAGACGCCTGCATGAAAATCTGCAAATGATCTCCACGCTGAAATACAAACCGGAAGCAAAAGAGACCCTCGCACGTGCCCGCACTATCGTCTGGGGCTGGTGCCTGCCAGAGTCGTTGCGCCGCGCACTGCACGATGAGAGCAAACGGAAGGGCGAGGCTGCGGCACTGCGTAAATTCGCCGCCGAGTGCTGTTGTAGCGAGACTGTGCGAGAGCGGATCGTCACACAAGTGATCGACCGTCTGATTGACCGGCGGGCGTCTCCTCCGGCGGATGTTCGTAACGCATTCGAGTACATCGCGAGCTTCCTCGTTTGCTGGGGTGACGTCGGTGGAACCGACACCGCAGCACAGTAGTCGGCGGCTTCAATAGGGCATATCGACCCCGTCAGTGCTGTGTAGACAGTTGCAACAGCGTCTCCGCCGTGACCGCGAAGCGGATCTGACTCATACTTCGCCCCCAATAGTATTGGATGTTATTTCTCCGCTCCTCGTTCACGGCATGAATACGGATACGCACCGGGTAACTCGTTGCATCTGCCGCGGCCCAGCGTTCCGGTTCATATTCGAGCATCTGGGCCAGCACGGCACGCAACTGTAGCGACACACACAAACCCGGGTGCAGTTTGTGATCACTGGGTAGCAGAGAGGCCTTACCGGGGTGGAATCGCTTGTTCGTACACCACATTGCGACAGCCATCTCGCACGCCGTGGGACACACATCCAGACTCGGCACGCGAGTCCCTCGAATCCACTCCAAAGTGTCGATGGTCAGACCTGCGCTCCAGACACGCCCCCAGCGCTCGATCGAGAGATCCTCGTAGCGCCGGTAATCTCCATCCGTGGAGTCAGCGAGATGTGTGCCGTATTTACGGTCAGCCACAGACAAGGCATTTCTCAGGTAGACATTGAAGAACGTGTCGGCACGCTCGTCGTGTGCGTAGTCGGTCTCTTCGAATCCACGACGCCCAGACTTCTGCGGTGGGATGCCCGCGGCCTGCATGACACAGGAATGATCTCTATTTCCGATATTTTCGCTCAGCTGGCGCGCGATCTCATTTAAGTCCGGATTTCCGACGTTAGATTCCAATCCGCGCAGAGCCGCGACAACCGCGAATTTCATGAACTCGTTACGTACCTTTAAGGCGATGCTCACGGCTCGTGGCTTCACTGCACCACGACCGTCGAGTCGCTGAAATCGATTACCGAAAGGATCGTCCGTGGGCGACTCGGGGCTCACGAGGTGTGCGAATGGCGCCCGATGATCTCTCAATGGCTCGAGCACGTCCTTGCGGATCAGACGCCAGCGCTCATCCCCGGCATCCCCCAGCTCATGGTCGTGGCTCAGCGCCTGCAACGCCTGTAACCACTCTTCCGGAGTTTCCATTGCGTTCTTTTTGCAAATAGGTCCGTTTGACGAAGTATGAACAGACCCACGTCCGACAGCAAGCAATGTTGTAGTGTTTTGAAGACGGTGTAGTGCAGCTAAATCCCGGAAATCCATGTTTTCCCCGCTGTGATTCCGGCAGGATCTCTCGCATGATTTGTCACGACTGAACACGTGAAGGGCAAACGTTTCGATACATTCATTGCCTGAACGTTCCCGAAATCCGCTAGATACGCAGGCCGCCGCCACCATGACTCATACGGCGTCCCAACATCACGACGCGCATACGGAAGGTCGTAACACATGAATGCCGCCTGCTATATCGCATTGCAGCATAAACTCACCCCCCCCCAGCACCGCTGTCTGCAGAGAATCGACAGCACACGCTCTTTGATCTTAGAAGAACGCGACTACCCGCATGGTTCTCGTTTCGGAGCCCCAGAACTCGGGCCGCCCGCAGACAAACCACCAAGCCAGTCACCGGAAGGACCCGAACTTCTCCTGCCCGGGTCTGTCATTCTCGAGACAGCCGAGTGCACCGCCGCGGAGGTCCCGGAATCGGCCCAAGTGATTGGCACCGTCTCTCTCTGGCCTCTGCTTACACAGGATTTCAGTTGGATCGATTTTGTGTGTATCGCCAGCAACCCCACTACCGGCGAACGGCAAGTTCTTCCGATAGATCTCGCTGAGATCGAGGCCGACGCTTCAGATCAAGCGACTTCACCGGTGGACATCGATTCGGTCAGGCACGCCCTGGTCGTGACGGAGCCAACAGACTTCCCGTTGTCTCAATTGCAACAGGCTCTGACAGACGACCAACGTTGTCAGTGGGCGTTCGAGTATGAACGGGCAGGTGTGTTTTTAGTGGTCCTATTGGAATTTGAGCAACGCAGCCGGGGCTGATGCCGAGGAAGCTTCAACGGCGCTCAATGGTTGGCAACGCATCAAGCCTTCTCAAGGAACTTCAAGAATAGGCCGAGTACACAGAAGTGTGTAGATGCCCCGTTCGCCATGACCGATGTTGCCCCAATTCTCGAGAAAGATGCTGCAGGCTTACGCGAAATTCTTGTGGAGACAATAGCCGCAAGTCAACCATCAAGGCCCGTAGGCCTGTCAGAAGCAGAATATTCGGCATGCCGAAAATTCCTGAGCAATTTCGATACTGTCTACACATTCAACTATGATCCGCTCCTGAATTGGGTGCAGATGCACGTGGAGGAAAAAGGCGTCGCACTAACCGCTGGCGATGGCTTTCGTGCATCTCAAGACGACTTCGATGCTTCCTATGTTGTTTGGGAACCGAACCAGAGCCACGAACAGAACACGCGGTTTCTCCACGCCGGCGCGCGGGAAGCCTCGCGTCAGGCGGGCCAGTGTGGCTCGTGCGGGGAAGCGCCGCTCGCGGTGAAAGGTCGGAGTGTCCGTGCCGGGCGCGGCCGCATTGAAGCTATGCACCGGTGCAAGTAATCAACTCGAATAGTACGTTGCGGTGCAGCCCAAGCCCGAAAATTGGAGAGTTTTGGCAAATGGCACTAAAATGGATGTCACATTGCAGAACGGGCTCGAGTCCATGACGCCGAACGTGATTGCCGCTTTGGGTGGCCAGCAGGTCTTCGGAACGCGTGCTGCGCGGGTAGATCTTCTCGAGGAAGTCGAGCGTGGCTTGCCGGTACGTGCCTATGAGGCCCTCGCCGAGGCGTTGGAGTTAACGCCTGTTGAAGAAGACCGGCTATTGCAGGTGAGCTCGCGAACACGCGCCAGATGGAAGAGGCGGGCTCGGCTGGATGTGGCGACTTCTGATCGGCTCGTGCGCCTGGCTCGAATTTTGGCGCTGGCCGTGCTGGTCCTGGAAAGTCGCGAACATGCCGTGGCCTGGTTGCGCGAGTCTAGTCCGGCGTTGGGGGGGCGCTCGCCGCTTGCTGCCGTCGCCAGCGATCCCGGAGCCGAGAAGGTTTCGAACATGCTCTATCAGATGGAACATGGGGTCTATGCGTGACGCTGACGGTATTTCGTCTCGGTAAGCAGATTTACCGAGGCCAACTGTTCAGCGCGCAAGGCGGTCTCTACGCAAGCGGACGATGGACACCCAGGGGACGGCCGGTCGTCTACACCTCAGCCAGTATCTCGCTGGCTGTTCTAGAGTACACCGTTAACTATCGTCGCCGTGGCTGGGTTCCGGCCACTGTCCTGGGCCGTGCAACGATTCCCGCGGGTGTCCGTATTGAGGTCATTTCGATGGATAAGTTGCCCGCCAATTGGTTTTCTGCTTTACCTCCATCGCAACTTCAGATACTCGGAGGCGAATGGCTGGAGCGCGGCGAGACTGCGGCGTTAAAAGTGCCGTCGGCCGTCGTGACCGAAGAGTGGAACTATTTGCTGAATCCACTTCACGCGGATTTTCGGAAACTTCGTATCAGTGCTCCAAAGCCATTCGACTTCGATCAGCGGGTCGCACGATCGAGGAAGAATTGACTCGCGGCAGTTCGAAACAGAAGGCGCTCGCGGTGAAACGGTAGGCATGTCCACGCCGATTGTCTATTCAGCGCTCGTGCAGCTCATGGCAGTCGTTGGTGTCCCGCTCGGGAGGAATCGGTGGGAGGTCACCGCGTGCGCGGCCGGGCTACGCGACGAAGAGGGTCGTACGCTCGCTCCGCTGGACATCTCTGCGTCCTTGGAGCACGCGTTGGCATGCGGTCATGTGAAGCAGACGCCGTATGGGTTGCAATGTGCGCCTGAGCATGCGTTCGAGGCATTCTGCGAGGCGGCACTGGGCGCAGGACGATTACGCGAGTGGCGTCCGGCTGTTGTCGGCGTGTGGGACGCCAAGTCTGAAAAGGCCCCGCAGCGGGCACCGGGTTTGGAGGGGGTTGTCGCCCTTACCCGGTTTGCTCTGTGCGCTGGGTTGCACGAGCATCAGAGGCAAGAGCTGCTCGCGCGTTACCGGTCCATGGACACAGCCGCGGTGTACTTCGCGGCCTTCGGCCGTCCATTCGATCCCCGTATCACGAATCTGATTCCAACTCCACACCGTGAGGCGGTGGCGGCAGGCGTGCTCGCACATCTGTTGCGAACACCGCAGCCGTCGGCATCGGAGGCGCTCGAATGGCTGCAGTCGCTCGAGGCCGAGTCATTGAAACACGACCTCTGCGAGCACCTTCTGTGGCAAGGCCGCACGGCCCAGCTCCAATACCTTCTCCGCGGAGACCAGAGTGCGCAGGCCGTCGCACTGCATGCCGCCTCCGCCGCATTGGAGGGCGAATTCCGCCGATCGGTCGACCTCTACGCTCACGCTGAGCGACTGCTGCGTCAACAGGCGAAAACGACCTGGCGCAACACGGACGGACGGGCACGCGGCAGCGCGAAACTCAACATCCCATCGCTGCCGCCCTCGATCGCGTTTCTGCGCATCGCGGCGCTCGTGGCCGTCAACGAACCACAGACGCACGAGGAGGCAAGACGTCTTTGCCGGCAGGAAGGGCGCGCCGTGGAGGGGCTTAGCGCATGGAGTTTCATCGAAGAAGCTATCCGCACACGCGGCAGGCACACGGACTCCCGCTGGCGGTTGCCCCTCAACCCGGCCGATGCGATGTCGACATTGACTGCGCTGGCGGCTGCATCGTGGGCGAGAGTCCCCGTGGGACAGGCGGAGCGGGATGCGCTCGTGGCGCAGCTCGAAGCCTTCCGCGCCGCCGGCTATGAGCGTGCGGTGTTGGAACTGGAGGCCGGGTTGGCGATTGCGCAACAGCGGGGGCTGGAGGCGGCACAGCGTCGCACGGTGACGGCTGTCTTTGCGGACGAGCCGCAATGGTTACGGATGATCGCGGCTCTCGAATCGCTCGCGGGCGACGCGCGCCGCCAGCCTTCAGCGGACGAGACACGCGTCGTCTGGCTGCTCCAGGAGCGTCCGCTCGCGGGCATTCACGTCGAGGCACGTGAGCAGAAACGTGGTGCGCGCGGCTGGAGTGGTGGCAGAGTGTTGGCCTCGGCGAGCCTGGCACGGTCGGCGGTTTCCGTACACGACAGGCGAGTGTTTGAGGCGTTGGGGCACTACACGTCGTTCGGCTCGGATATGCATCGGGCGCTACTTGCCCTGGCGGGCCATCCACTAGTCTTCTTTGCGGAAGATCTGTCGACACCCGTGACATTGACCTCGGCCATGCCGGAGCTGATCGTTGAATATCGCGATGACGGTGGCGTTCGGCTGCGCTTGCCGGCGGAGCTGGGCGACCAGATCGCTCGCGCGCGTCACACAGGCTACGGCGCCCACATGCCGGAGGAGGCATGTGTGCTGTTGCGCGACAGCTCGACCCGCGCCCGCGTGGTTCGGATCACACCGACTCATCGGCGCATCGCGGAGTTGATTGGCTCGGGCCTGGATTTTCCGCCCGATGGCGTGGAGGCGCTGAAGCGAACGCTCGCCACGATCACGGCGCACTTTGAAATCCACACCGACGTGGAGGCCGCCGTCGCGGAAGCGTTCGCTGATGCTACGGTTTACGCGGCGCTGGCCCCAGTCGGCTCCGGGCTGCGCCTGAGACTGCTGGTGCGACCGTTCGGCGAACGCGGCCCGATCTGTACACCTGGGGTGGGCGGCCGGCGCGTGTTGGCGGAGATCGACGGCGAGCGACGCGCCGCGGTCCGCAATCTCGAAGATGAGCGTGAGCGCCTCGCGCGCTTGCTTGACCAACTCTCCCTGCTACCGGATCAGGAGCCCGGTTGCGAATGGCAGCTCTCCGACCCCGAATCCTGTCTGCAACTGGTCGAAGCCCTTCAGTCGGTTGGCGATGAGGTGCGGGTCGAATGGCCGGTGGGCAAGCCGATCCGGGTCACGCGAGCCTACGGGACGCCGGATCTGCGCCTCGCGGTCGGCAGCGAGCGCGGCTGGTTCAGCTTCTCGGGAGGCCTCGCACTGGATGACGGCACTGTGGTGCAGATGCGAACGCTCGTCGAGTTGGCTCGAGCGAGCAGTGGACGTTATCTGCCCCTGGGACAGGCTGGCTTTCTGACATTGACCGAGGATCTGCGGCAGCGCCTGGAAGAGCTCGAGCGCCTCGTGGAGATCGAAGGCGAGAGCCTGCTCGTGCCCGCGTTGGCGGCCGGCGTCGTGGCCGACGCGCTCGAAGGCGTCGCACTCGAGTACGCGACCGAGTGGCGGGCGCGTATTGAGCGTTTGCGCGAGGCTCAGGCGCTCGAGGTCGAGCCGCCATCGACCCTCCAGGCGGAGTTGCGTCCGTACCAGATTGACGGCTTTCGTTGGATGGCACGGCTCGCGCACTGTGGAGCCGGTGGTTGCCTGGCGGATGACATGGGACTCGGCAAAACAGTCCAGACGATCGCCCTGCTGTTGCATCGGGCACCGGGCGGTGCCGCGCTGGTTCTCGCGCCAACTTCTGTCTGCGCAAATTGGGTCGATGAGATCCGTCGCTTCGCCCCCACGCTCGAGGTGCGTCCCCTCGGGGGCTCGGACCGGGAGGCGCTGATTGCTGGCGCAGCGGCATTCGATGTTGTCATCTGTTCATATGGACTCCTGCCGCAGGTACTGGAGCAGTTGACGGCGCGCCTCTGGCACACGCTCGTGCTCGATGAGGCGCAGGCGGTCAAGAACTTCGCCACGCGTCGCGCGAAGGCGGTGTTGGAACTGGAGGCCGGCTTTCGCCTCGCCACCACCGGTACGCCTGTGGAGAACCGGCTCGAGGAGCTGTGGATGTTGTTCCGGTTCCTCAATCCGGGGCTGCTCGGCTCGCGCGAGCGCTTCAATGAGCGCTTCGCCGCGCCGATCGAGCGTCATGACGATCCGCGAGCACGCGCTCACCTGAGAAAGCTCATCGCGCCCTTCGTACTCCGCCGAACCAAGGCGGCCGTGCTGAGCGAGCTGCCAGAGCGCACTGAGATCACGCTGACATTGGAGCCCTCGCTGCTCGAGCGGGCCTTTCACGAAGCCTTGCGCGAAAGTGCGCTTGCGGCGATTGCCGACCCAACGCTCACCCCTGCGCAGCGCCGCTTCAAGGTGCTCTCCGAGCTGATGCGGTTGCGCCGCGCCTGTTGTGATCCGCGGCTCGTCGCTCCGGAGGCCGCCCCGGAGGGTGCCAAGCTGGAAACCTTCGTGGAGCTGGCGCAGGAGCTCGTGGCAAACCGTCATAAGACGTTGGTGTTCAGTCAGTTCGTGGACAACCTGCGGCTCCTGCGCGAGCGACTCGAGGCGCTCGGCTTGAGCTACCAATATCTGGACGGCAGCACACCGGCAGAGGATCGCGCGCGCAGCGTGCGGGCATTCCAGGCAGGAGACGGGGATTTTTTCCTCATCAGCCTGCGCGCGGCCGAGGTCG
>Ga0207695_10001553_pt1 | contig 37757 bp, 34 predicted proteins | sample KBSC54metaG_FD_184354 | JGI IMG/M metagenome (GOLD analysis project Ga0207695, IMG submission 184354) | Corn rhizosphere microbial communities from Kellogg Biological Station, Michigan, USA - KBS C5-4 metaG (SPAdes) (version 2) | ecosystem: Host-associated > Plants > Roots > Rhizosphere > Soil... | reverse complement strand
CCGTCAACGCATTGAGTGCGCTGGATTTGCCGGCATTGGAGCGGCCGGCGAACGCGACTTCCGCGCCACTATCGGCGGGCAGTTGATGGACACGATGGGCGGCCAGCACGAACTGTGCGCCCTGTAGAGGATTCGACATGGTTTGACCGGCTTCGATGGCGCAGTGATAATTCCGAGGTTTCTGCCAGTTGCGGTCAGCAATACTTGCGCGCCGTGCAGCCAAAGCAGTTCTTCGGGAGACAAGTGTATGAGTTTTCGGCCTGTCGGTTTTCGGCCCGCTGTACTTGGAGTTGTCTTTACCCTCGCCTCTGCGCTCTCCATTGGCGTGGTGACTGCACAGGAAGCCAACAAACCGGCCGCCGCTGCCAGTGCCACCCAGCCGGCCGCCGCAGCGAGTTCCGCCACGAAAGCCCCGGCCACCGCCGAAGCTGCGCCTGCCGCGGCCACCGCCGCGGTCAAGCCTGGGGATGCCACTGCCGGTGCCGGCAAGGCCGCGGCCTGTGGTGCCTGTCACGGTATCGATGGCAATTCCTCCGACCCGCAATACCCCAAGCTCGCCGGCCAGCACGAGTCGTACATCGTGCGCCAGCTGGAGAACTTCAAGAACGGCAAGCGCAATAACCCGATCATGGTCGGCATGGCCGCGCCGCTGTCCGAGCAGGACATGCACGATATCGGCGCGTACTTCGCGACCAAGACCTCGCTGCCCGGCGTAGCCGACGAAGCGCTGGTCGAGCAGGGCCAGAAGCTGTTCCGCGAAGGCGATACTACGCGCGACATTCCGGCCTGCATGGCCTGTCACAGCATCGACGGTCGCGGCAATCCGGGCGCGATCTACGCCCAGCTGACCAGCCAGCACGCGCAGTACATCCAGGCCACGTTGAAAGCCTGGCACGACGGCGGGAACTGGGGTGACGATGCTCACGCCAAGATCATGCCGGCCATCGCGCAGAAGCTGGACGACAAGGACATCGCCGCGCTGGCCAGCTATGTAGAAGGCCTACACGCCGCCGAAAGCGGCAGCGACGCACCGGCTACCAAGTAATTCTCCAGACGACCTATCGCCGGCCTAGCGCCGGCGATATTGTTTTAAGCCCCATCCCTGTATCCGTTCCATGAGGTTTTCCATGTTGAAGCGCCTGCCGTTCCTGTTTACCGCCGTCCTGGCGGTCGCCGCTTGCAGCCATGACAGCGACAACGCGAGTGCTCCACAGTCGCCCGCACCGAGCGCCAGCAGCACACCGGCCGCTCCAGCCAGCGCCGCACCGGCACCGGCAACGTCTGCGGCCCCCGCGCCGGCATCCACTGCCGCGCCCGCGCCAGCCGCCAGCGCACCCGTCGCTGCTGCCGCCAAACCGGCTACGCCCTTCGTCGACGACGGCAAATGGGTCGAAGGCAAGAACTACGACCTGATCGAACCGCAGCAGCCCAAGGTAAGCGACACCGACAAGGTGGAAGTGGTCGAGGTGTTCTCCTACGGCTGCCCGGCGTGCAATGCATTCCATACCACGGTCGATCAGATGGCCAAGGAACTGCCGTCGAACGCGACCCTGGTGTTCCTGCCGGTGTCGTTCAATCCGGCCGAGAACTTCCCGATGTTCCAGCGCGCCTACTTCACCGCGCAAGCGCTGGGCGTGGCCGACAAGGGTGCCGACGCGATGTACGACGCCGCCTGGAAGACCAAGGAATTGAGTTCGGAAAACCCCAACGGGCGTGGCTTGAAGCCGTCAGACGCACTGCCGACGATCGACGATGCCGCCAAGATCTATGCCAAGGTCGGTGCCGATCCGAAGGAATTTGCCGCGGTCGCCAACTCGTTCGCGATCAACACCAAGATGAAGCGCGCCGACGAGCTGGTGCAGAAGTACGGTGTGATGCAGACGCCAACGATCGTCATCAATGGCAAGTACCGTTTCACCGTGAGCCAGGCCGGTGGCTATCCGCAGACGATCGAGCTGGCCAAGTGGCTGATCTCGAAGGAAGCGGCCGGCAAGTAAAGCCGGATCGAACCGAACGGCATCGATACGGTCTCAAACCCGGCGATCGGGCTGACCTGGCTATTCCCGGCGGCTCGCGGCCCCACTTATGGAGAGAGTTTCATGTTGTTGAAGCGTTTTGCCCGTCTGCGGCTGATCACCCTGCTTGGCGGCCTGCTGCTTACCAGCGCGTGCACGGCTCAGAACTCAGGCGATCAGGCGGCAGCCCCCTACACGGATGGCACCGAGTATGTGACGCTTCCGGCGCCGAACCATCGCTATAGCGACAGCGGCAAGGTCGAAGTAGTCGAGGTGTTCTCCTACGGCTGCATCCATTGCGCACACTTTGCATCCAAGGCCGAAGAGCTGCGCAAGCAATTGCCGCCGGGCGTCGAGTTCAAGCTGCTGCCTGCCGCGTTCAGCGACGAATGGCTGCCGTACGCGCGCGCCTATTACGCAGCCAAGAAGCTGGGCGTGGTCGATCAGACGCATCTGGCGCTGTTCAAGGCGAAGTTCGACGACCACTACCCGATCTCCACGCTCGACGAGCTGGCCGACTTCTATGCGCGCCAGGGCGTGGACCGCGCCAAGTTCATGGAGATCGCGACCTCCGCCGATGTGACGGCGCAGATCAAGAAGGATCTCGATCTGATCAAGTCCTGGGGTGTCACCGGCACTCCGACCCTCGTTGTCGACGGCAAATACCGCAGCAACGAAATCAAGACGCTGGATCAGCTGGTTGCCATGACGCAATGGCTGGCCAAGCGCGATTTGAACGGCGGCAAATAAGCCGCACCGTGTGCGAGGCGCCCACCCCGCCTCGCACACCGTTGGTGAGCATTGACGTCATGCTCACCTCGCGATGGCAATGGTCATCGTTCTTGAGTACTTAATGGCTATGGACCGTCCTGCCCCGCCACCCGCCGAGCGCCGCCTGCGCCTGCTGAGCTGCAACATCCTCGCCGGCGCCAGCGTGCAGCGTTATAGCGAGTATTTCACCCGCTCGATCAACGCGGTGCTGCCCGGGCGCAGCAAACTGGACAATCTCGACCGTCTCGCCGAAGTGCTGCCGCAGTTCGACGTGATCGGTCTGCAGGAAGCCGACGCGGGTAGCCTGCGCTCGGGCTTTCTCAACCAGACCCGCTATCTGGCCGAAACGGCCGGCATGCCGTTCTGGAGCCATCAACCCAATCGACCGATCGCTCGCCTGTCGCACACCGCCAACGGCTTGATCAGCCGGCTCGAACCGACCCAGGTGCTCGATTACGCCCTGCCCAGCCGCGTCCCCGGACGCGGCGCGATGCTCGCCCGTTTCGGCGAGGGCAACGATGCACTTGCGGTGATGATCGCGCATCTTTCGCTGAGCGCCGTCGCCAGAGCGCGCCAGCTCGCTTTTATCGCCGAGGTATTGCGCGATTATCGACACGCCGTGTTGATGGGCGACCTCAATACCGACGTGCACAGTGCGGAGATGCGTCATCTCTTCAGCCACTCCGTGCTGCAGCCGCCGCCGCAGGCCACCCTGACCTTTCCCAGCTGGCGACCGCGCAAGGCGCTGGACCATATTCTTACGTCCGAAGCGATCCGGCTCGACAAGCTCTGGGCGCTGCCGCAAGCGTTTTCCGATCACCTTCCGGTAGCAGCGGAAATCATCCTGCCTGGCCATGCCGCACCGCGCGCGCATAAACTGCGCCGATGAAATCCGCTTTTCGCATCTCCCTTCCGTGGCTCCTCATCGTGCTGGCAGGCATTGCGGCCGCCTTGGTGCGCTATTTGTTCATCGAACCGGCCAACCTTGCGCACCTGTGCGAGGAGAACAACGGCCCCGCCTGGTGCGGTATTCGCCAGGCCATCGTGATCGCCTTCTACAGCTATGGGCTCGGTTATGCCGCGCTGGCCGCCACGGTGCTTGCACTGCTGTGGAAGCACCCGGTGTCGGCCTGTCTTGCGGCCATGCTCGGCTTTATCGCGCTGGTGATGTACTGCTATGAAGCCGGCGCATTGGCGCTATTGATCGGCAGCCTGCGGCTGATTCGACTGCAGGCGAACAGCCTGGAACCAGCCGATGAGAATGGGCAACGCGATCGCCAGGTTCAGGCCCAGCCATAACCAGGTCGACGTATCGAGCCCCAGCTCCTGCGCGACCACTACTGCAGCGAGCGCCGGCAACCAGAACGCCAGGAAGCGCTCTTCAGCCAGCGGCGCGAGCAGGTTGCGATCGCGATCGAGCCAGCCAAGCACGGCATAGCCGATACACGGCAAGGCAAACAGGCCCAGCGGAAAATCGCGGTAGCGGCCGTCGAACACCAGCAGCAGGCCGAGCAAGGCGAGCACGAACATCCAGCCCGCCCGCCACCAACGCAAGCGCAGTCCGCTATGCGGCGACGCCGTGCCGGTAAGTCGCGCAACGATACGACGTATCAGCGTGATCGCCGTGATCAGCGCCAGCACGCAGGCTCCGATCGAAATACTCCATTCCAGCCGATCGCGGCAGGCATAGAACGCCTGCCGATACTGCCAGGCCAGCGCGGTGCCGCTGGCAAAGCCGGCCAGCAGCAAGGCAAGCCAACCGTTCGCACCGCGCCATTGTCTGCGCCAGCTGCCAGCCAGCACGAACAACAACGCGGCGGCCAGGCCGCTGTAGATACCCCATAGCCAGCGCGGTTCCTCGACCACCGGCCCCTTCATTGGAAACTTCGGCTGGGCGTCGACATCGAAAATGCCCCAATAGCCGCCGACCGTACCTTCCTGCGCACGCTTCCACGGCTGATCGAAGGCCTCGATCACGTTGTATGGCATGTCCACGCTGCCGGCATAGGCGAGGAACTCGCGCATGTAGCGCGCCTCGTTGACCAGGCTCGCACTCGCCTCACGACGTGGACGACCCGCACTCGGCCAACCGGTTTCGCCGATCATTATCTGACGGCCGGGAAAAGACGCCTTCAGCCTGGCATACACATCGGCGACGTGCCGTACCGCATGCTCAGGTGGCACGGGTTCGTCTTCCCAATACGGCAGGATATGGATGGTGAGGTAATCGACCGCATGGGCCATCTGCGGATAGCGCAGCCAGAACTCCCACACGTCGGCGTAGGTGATCGGCACGGAACGCGGAATCTGCGCACGCACTTCGGCGGCGTATGCGGCCAGCGCCTTGGGCGAAAGCTCGCCACGCAGCAGCACTTCGTTGCCGACGACCACACCACGCAGCACGTCCGGATGGGCCTTTGCCGTGGCGATGCCCATCTCGATTTCATGCGCGTTGACCTTCAGCTCGCGGCTGAGCCAGATGCCCATCAACACTTTCATGTGATAGCGACCGGCGATCTCGGGCACCTTGTCCAGGCCGTGGCTCTGCGAATAGGTGCGCACGCAGTCGAAGCGTTGCGACAGCGCCTTCAGATCGGCGTCGATGCGCTCGGGGCTGATTGTGGCGTTCAAGTCGAAGGGCGTTTCGCCCGGCATGCGAAACGGTGCATACGAAACGCAGGCGATACGCGAGGTCGGTGCATCGGGCAGGTCGATCGGCCGGCCGATAGCCCACCACCACCAGGCGCCGGCGAGTGCGGCAAGCACCAGCGCGAGCCATGCCGGCCACAGCGAGCGGAAGGACGGAGGGGACAATGGCTGCATGCACTTTCCATCAAGGGCGCCGACCGCGACGCCGGGCGAACGCCTGAGTTTAGCAGCGGGGCCGTCGTGGCCGCTTCCTGAGGGGTCTAGACGGTTGGAGGAGTGACGAAGGGAACCTCCAGTAGCCTCAATCTTCATCGTCATCCCGGCGAAGGCCGGGATCCACTCCTCAACCTCCGCTTGTCAGGCAACGTACGGCAAGCATCTGCGCTGAGGAATGGATCCCGGCCTTCGCCGGGATGACGGATAGGAGAGGTTTTTGGAGACTCGGTGAACTTGCTGCCACGAAGCAGTGCCATGTATTCATCGCCGAGTCGCGCAAGACCGCTTATCTTCACGGGCTTGCCATCCGCTCCAGCGCATTTGCCGGTGTGAACTACCATCCCGGTTCATTACTGAAGGAATAGTCATGTCCGAACCCACGCGGCCGCTTCGAATCCGACGCCTGCTTCTGCTGACCGCCGGCTGGCTGCTGTTCGCCGGCGCCGCGTTCGCCGACGAACCGAGCGAGGCGCAACGCGCCGCGTTCCGGCAAGCCTATGCCACAGCCCAGCAAGGCGGCGACGCCTGGCGCGAACAGGCCAAGGGACTGGACGACTATCCCTTGTACCCGTACCTCGAAGCCGCATCGCTCACGCACGACCTGCGCCAGCTCGATCGCGCCGCCATCGAGGATTATCTGCGCCGCTATCCGGACCTGATCCCCGCCGCCGACCTGCGTCGCGATTTCCTGCTCGAGCTGGCACGCCGCAAGGACTGGGATAACTTTCTCGCGCTCTATCAGCCCGGCATCAACGACACGCTGACCTGCGATACGCTGCAGGCGCGCCTGTCCAAAGGCGAAAAGCTCGACTTCGACAAGGACCTGGGCACGCTGTGGACCAAGCCAAGCCTGCCTGCGGCTGCCTGCGAGCCGGTGCTCGGCGCCGCCTACGATCAGGGCCTGCTCACCTCGGCCCGCTTGTGGGACCGTATCGACCGCGCCGCGGATGCCAACCAGGGCGGCACTATCGCTACGCTTGCGCAGTGGTTGCCTGATAGCGAAAAGCAGGCCGGACAACGCCTGGCCAGCGCCCTGAGCGATCCAGGCGGCGCCGTCGCCGCTGCGGCGACCTGGCCCGATACGCCGCGCCATCGCCAGGCCGCGATGCTCGCCTTGCAGCGACTTGCCCGACGTCAGTCCGGCAGTGCCGACCAGGGCTGGCAAAAGCTGCAGCACCACTTCAACTTCACCCCCGCACAACGTGGGCGCATCTTGAACGCACTGGCTGTCTTTCACGCCACCGATTTCGACGAGACCGCGCTCGCACGACTCGCCGCACTGCCGGCCGACGCGCAGACCGATTCCAGTCGCGAGTGGCGCGTGCGTGTCGCCCTGTCGCAACAGGATTGGCCAGCCGTGCTGGCCGCAATCGACGCGATGCCGCAGGCGCAGCGCGACGATGGCGAATGGCGCTGGTTCAAGGCCCGTGCGCTAGATGGGCTGGATCGCCATGAAGCAGCTCAGCGTGAGTGGGAAACACTGGCGCGCGAATCGACTTATTTCGGTTTTCTCGCAGCCGACAAGATCAATGCCAACTACACGATCTGCCCGCTCACCCTGCCCACCGATACGCAGCGCCAGCAATCCTTGCTCGCCAATACAGGCCTGCAGCGTGCCTTCGAGCTGTATTACGTCGGCCTCCCCAAACTGGCGCGGCGCGAGTGGTCGCGAGCGCTCGACGGTGCCGATCCCGATATGCTGCGCCAGGCGGTGGACCTGGCCTATCGTCGCGGCTGGTACGACCGGGCGGTCTTTACGCTCAATAGCGGCGACTCGCTGCGCTACTACGAGCAGCGATTCCCGTTGGCAGGACAGGACGGCCTGGTACCGCAGGCCCGGCAAGCGGGCATCGATCCGGCCTGGGCTTACGGCATCCTGCGTGCGGAAAGCGCATGGATGAGTGATGCCCGTTCCGTAGCCGACGCACGAGGCTTGATGCAGTTGCTGCCTGCCACAGCGGCGTTGGTGGCCAAGCGCAACGGCCTGCCCTGGAACGGCGGTGAAAGCCTGTACGATCCGGTCGTCAATATCGCGCTCGGCACGCGCAACCTCGCGCAAATGGCCGCGCGTTACAATAACGCGCTCTGGCTGGCGAGCGCTGCGTATAACGCCGGTCCCGCACGCGCCGACCAGTGGCTGGCCGTGCGTGGCAACCTGGCGCCGGACCTGTTCGTGGCCAGCATGCCGTTCAAGGAAACGCGCGAATATGTGGCGAGGGTAATGGCGTTTGCAGTGATCTACGATTGGCGCATGAACGGCAATGCCGTTCCCTTGGCCGAGCGCATGATGGCGATCGGCGGCACCTACCAACTGCCCAATGAGCATACCCATCGCAAGATGGTGACTTGCCCCGCCGTTGCCGCTCCGGCCCGGGCTGAATCGAACGGCCAGCCGGCCACGATGGAACCACCGGCCAGCGCCACTTCAGCCCAGCCTGCACCATCGGCGTCGGGCGGCGCTCGCTAAACATTCGCGGCATCTCTGGCACACTCGCTACATGCGTACCTATCTTGTCGGCGGCGCGGTCCGCGATGCCCTGCTGCAACGTCCGGTGGCCGATCACGATCATGTCGTGGTCGGTGCAAGCCCGGACGAGATGCTGGCGCTCGGCTATAAAGCCGTCGGCAAGGATTTCCCGGTTTTTCTGCATCCGAAGACCGGCGAGGAATACGCGCTGGCCCGCACCGAGCGCAAGACCGGCCGTGGCTATCACGGTTTCGCCGTGCACGCCGATGCCTCGGTCACCCTGGAAGAAGATCTCGCGCGCCGCGATCTGACGATCAATGCCATCGCGCAGGGTGAGGACGGCACGCTGGTCGATCCGTTCCATGGTGCACGCGATATCGAGCAGCGCGTACTGCGCCACGTCTCCGACGCGTTCGTCGAGGATCCGGTACGCCTGCTGCGCGTTGCGCGTTTCGCCGCGCGCTTTGCACCGCTGGGCTTTACCGTCGCCGACGAAACCATGGCGTTGATGCGCCAGATGGTCGAGCAAGGCGAAGTCGATCATCTCGTCGCCGAACGCGTATGGCAGGAAACCCGCAAGGCGCTCGGCGAACCGCAGCCCTCGGCATTTGTGCGCGTGCTGCGCGATACCGGCGCACTGAAGGTGCTGTTTCCGGAAGTCGATGCGCTCTACGGCGTACCGCAGCGCGCCGAGTTTCATCCCGAGATCGATACCGGCATCCACATCGAAATGGTGCTGGACATGGCCGCAAGGCTGGCGCCGGGCAACGACCTGGTCGGCTTTTGCGCATTGACTCACGACCTGGGCAAGGCGCTGACGCCGGCCGATGTGTTGCCACGCCACCTGATGCACGAGCACAACGGCATCGAACCGTTACGGGCACTCGCCGCGCGGCTGAAAGTCCCCACCGAATATGCCGCACTGGCCGAAAGCGTATGCCGCGATCATCTCAACGCCCATCGTGCGTTCGAGCTCAAACCGGCCACCATCCTGAAATTGCTCACCTCACTGGACGCTCTGCGACGCCCCGAGCGCCTGGATGTCTTTCTCAGTGCCTGTGAGGCGGACAAACGCGGGCGGCTGGGTCATGAAAACGATGCCTATCCGCAAGCGGCGTACCTGCGCGAGGCCAGGGCTGCGGCGGCCGGCGTTACCGCGGCCGAATTCGTCGCCCGTGGCCTGAGCGGCCCGGCCATCGGTGAAGCGATGGAACGCGCCCGCTGCACCGCGATCGGCCAGGTCAAACAAAGTACCGGGCAGTAAGCAAAGCGAAAGGTAACGCCGCGCGCCCCGGTGTATAACAACAAGTGTTATTTTATAACAGTCTGCTTTTTGTCATTTTGGGCGTTTTCCGGAGCCACCCGTGCCGATCAATTCCTCGCCAACGCCGCTACGCCAGCGTTTCAAGCCCCTCTGGTGGCTGGGTATCGCCTATGTCGTCCTCGGCGCGATTACCCGCATCATCCTGCTGGCGATGTCCGGTAGCGGTGTGCCGCTCAACCCGCTGTACTACCTGTACGCGTTCGGCATCGGCCTGGGCTATGACCTGATCACCCTGCTCTACGTCGCCTGGCCGCTGGTGCTGTATCTCTGGCTGATCCCGGTACGCGCCTATGTGTCGCGGCCCGGGCAGTGGATCCTGTACATCCTTGGCCTGGTGCTGCTGTTCTGGCTGATGTTCGTCGGTGCGTCCGAGCTGACGTTCTGGGCGGAATTCGGCACGCGCTTCAACTTTATCGCCGTGGATTACCTGGTCTACACGACCGAGGTGATCGGCAATATCCGCGAGTCCTATCCGATCGGCCGCTGGCTCACGCTGCTCGCGCTGGCTGCCGTCATCGTGGTCTGGGTGACCCGTCGCGGCTTGCGCGCGAGCGATGGCGGCACGCGCTTCCTGCAACGCGGCAAGGTCGTGCTGGTGTGGTTCGTGCTCACCGTGCTTTCGGTGGTCGCGGTCAAGGGCACCTTGAAGGACCGTCTCGACAACGCCTACGTCAACGAGCTGTCGGGCAACGGCATCTACGAGTTCTTTGCCGCGTTCCGCAGCAGCCATCTCGACTACGCGCGCTTCTATCGCACGCTGCCCGACGATCAGGCCTTCAAGGACGTGCGCGAGATGATCAAGACGCCCGAGGCCACGTATCTCACCGACGACCCGCAGGATCTCACCCGCGAAATCCGCCACGCCGGGCCCGAGAAGCACCTCAATGTGGTGCTGATCAGCGTGGAAAGCCTGTCGGCCGACTTCCTGCAGCACTTCGGCGGCAGCCACGGCAACATCACGCCCAATCTCGATGCGCTGGCCGAACAGAGCATGTTCTTCGACAACCTCTATGCCAACGGCACACGCACCGTGCGCGGCCTCGAGGCCTTGTCGTTGTCGATTCCGCCGGCGCCGGGCGACTCGTTGATCAAGGCGCATAACAACGAAAACCTGTTCACGCTGGCCGATATCTTCAACGATCGCGGCTATCAGTCGGATTTTGTCTACGGTGGCTACGGCTACTTCGACAATATGAATTACTACTTCAGCCACAACGGCTACCACACGGTCGACCGCGGTGACATCACCAAGGACCAGACCATCCATCATGAAAACGTGTGGGGCGTGGCCGACGAAGATCTCTACACGCTCGCACTCAAGCAGATGGACCAGGCACAGGCGGCCGGCAAACCGTTCTTCCTGCACATCATGACCACCACCAACCACCGCCCCTTCACCTTCCCGGCCGGGCGCGTGAAGGAACGTAATGGCACGCGCGAAGGCGCTGTGGCCTATACGGACTGGTCGATCGCCGATTTCATCAATCGCGCGCGTAGCAAGCCGTATTTCGACGACACCATCTTCGTGATCACCGCCGATCATTGCGCATCGAGCGCGGGCCGCAGCAGCGTGCCGATCAACCGCTATCACATCCCGCTGTGGATCTATGCGCCCAAGCATATCCAGCCCCAGCACGTGAAGCAGCTGACCGCGCAGATCGATATCGCCCCGACCATCCTTGGCCTGCTCAACTTCAGCTACCGCAGCCGCTTCTTCGGTGCGGATATCTTCCAGCTGCCGGCCGGCCAGGAACGCGCCTTCCCCGCCACCTACGAGAAGCTCGGCTATCTCAAGGGCGACGTACTGACGGTACTCGAACCGCAGCGCAAGCTGGAGCAGGTACATCCGAATTCCGACACCGGCGACGCCACGCCGATCCAGCCGATCGACCAGAAGCAGGTCGACGAAGCGACCGCGTTCTACCAGGTCGCCGCGTATCTGTTCAAACACGGCAAGATGGTTCGCAAGCCGGAAGACAGCACACCGGTCAAACCCGAGGCGGCAACGTCTCAAAGTAGCCCGGCGGTGCCGTCGACAGTGCATTAACCGCGGCCAATCGCGTACGCTAACGCCTTTCAGGGGAAAATAAGGCGTTAGCGTGACGTGGCGGCAACACCCTTTGCCAAGGACTGGCGCGTTGCTGGTTCTCGTGTGGCTGCTGCTGAACCTGCCCACGTTGCTCGGCGGGCGCATTCTGCCCTGGGATGCGATCGACCAGTTCTATCCCACGGTCTATTTCAACGCGCATAGCCTGCGCCATGGCATTGCGCCTTGGTGGAACCCCCACATCTACGCGGGTTACCCACAGATCGCCGACCCTCAGGGCATGCTGTTTTCGCCATTGCTGATGGCCTGGATGATGATCCCCTCATCACCCGGCGCCAGCTGGTTTGCCTGGGGCGTTCTTCTTCATGTGCTGATGGGCGGTGCGGCCTGCCTGGCGGTGCTGCGCCGCATGGGCGCCACCTCGACGGGCGCATTGATCGGCGCGATCGTGTTCATGGCCGGTGGCGTCGCTGCATCGCGGCTCGAACACGTGCCGATCGTGCTGGCATACGCCTACGCCCCTGTCGTGCTGCTCGCGCTGAAAGTATTCGTCGCTCGCCCTGGCTGGAGCTACGGCCTGCTGCTGGGCTTGGCGACCGGCGCCATGCTGACGCACCTCGTGCAACTGACCTATCTGCTGGCGCTCATGTTGATGGCCTACGCCATAGCCGCAAGCGCGGCGCATTGGCGAAGCTACTCGGGGCGCGACCGTCTGCGCTGGCTTGCTGGCAGCCTGCTGGCCTGCCTGGCCGCATTGGCGATGGCCTTACCGCAGTTGCTGCTCAGCTACGCCTTAGTGGCGCTGTCCAACCGCGCCGAGCTGCCGCTCGAGGCGTCACGCATGGCCTCGCTGGACATGCGCGCCTTCCTGACGCTGATCGTCCCCAATGCCTTGCATGCCTTGCGGGGCACATATAACGGCCCGTCGTCCTTGGTCGAGGCGTATTTTTATCTGGGCGCCCTTCCCAGCCTGATGCTCTGCGGCGTAGGCGCTGCATGGCGCCACCGGCAACAACGGCGTCAGCTGCTGTTCTTCGCGGTGGTAGCGTTACTGGCGACCTTTTACATGTTCGGCCTGCACACGCCGTTCTACGGTTGGCTGTACACGTGGCTACCAGGAATCAAACAATTTCGCCGACCGGCGGATGCGGCCTACCTGCTCAACATGGCATTCGCTTTCGTTATCGGCATGGCGGCAAGCCACGTCGACCTGAGATCCCGTAGAACGATCACCTGGATGCTCGGCATCGCCACCGTCTGGTTACTGGTGGCAAGCACGGCCATGCGCGCCGACGATGCGCGCTGGCAACCGGCCACCTTGTCGGCCGCCGTCGCGGCGGCCATCGCCTGCTGGTGGTTGCGCAAGGCGGAACGCGATATTCGGCACGTGCTCGTCGCCATATTGGCCGTCATGGTGATCGACTATCGCTGCTTCAGCCTCAACGGCAACTTCAACGAAGTCAACGATACCGCGCGTGCTTTCCTGCGCAATGACGCAGCCAACTATCTCGCGACGCAGCTGAAAGATGTGCCGGGGGCGTTGCCGGCGCGCATCGAACCTGTCGATGCCAGCGTCTTCTGGGACAACCTGGTCGTGCTGCGCAATTTTCAATCGACCCAAGGCTATAACCCACTGCGCTACGCCTTGTACGACGGCTGGTACGGTGCGCGCGACAACGGCAACCTGTCGCGTCCATCCACGCCCTTCAATATCGATTCGGGCAGCCCGCTGACTCGGCTGCTCGCTACCCGATACCTGGTACGAAACACATCGGAACAGGTGCCGCCATGGACAGCTCCGGTGGGATACGAGCGAGTATTCCTGGGTTCTCACAGTGAGGTGTGGCGCAACCAGGCAGCGCTACCGCGACTGTTGACACCACTACAGGCTCAGGTGACGACCTCGCCGTCGCCAGATGATTTCGCCGCTGCGGATTTCACCAAGCTTGTCCTGCTCACCCCGCGCGATAGTGCCGATGAAGCGCTTGCACGCACGGATCAGGAACGTTGCGTGGGCCAGGTGCAGGTTCAAACCGCCACGGCAACACCGACACACATCGACTTGAACGTGCGAACGGCGCAAGCCGGCTGGCTGGTCATGAGCGAACTGGATTTCCCCGGCTGGACAGCCGAAGTCGATGCCGCGCCCTTGCGTATTCACCGCGCCAACGGCATGTTTCGCGCCGTCTGCGTTCCCGCGGGCGAACACGCGCTGGCTTTTAGTTTCCATCCCTGGGACATGGTGGCCGACGCCTTGCGGCAACGTTGAGCCGGCTCGTTACAGGCGTCCGGCCTGATCTGCGCTCAACACATCGGCTGACAGCGGCAATACGTTCATGCCCTTGGCGAACAGCATCGCCTGAAAACGCTCGCCCATCTGATCGGGCAACGTAAGCCGCTTCACTTCCTGTGCAAGCCGATAACGGCTGGCTTCATCGGCCGCTTGCTCATAAGCATCCTCGAATGCCTGTTGCAGCCCTGCTCCGATCAGGAACGCCGACTGCGGCAAATACGCGGCAACGCCAAACCCGGCGCTGTTACCCGCCTCGGCCAGCGCGGTGAAATCGACTGACGCGGTAAGATCGTTGAGCCCTGGCAGATAGAACGGATCGTTGTGCGCACGATGGCGGTAGTGCGCCATCAGCGTCCCATCGTTACGCCCGGGCAGATAGAACTCGCGGCGCACGTAGCCGTAATCGATGAACAACATGAGGCCCGCTTCCAGCGAGCCGGCGATCGCCTGAATCCAATACGGTAGTTGCGGCAGAATTTCCGAGCGATAGCCGTCGCTGAATTCGGCGCCCAGGTCGCGCTCCACATGGCGCACGGCGCCACTCACCAGCGCATCGGCAGGGCGATCGCTGCGCATCAGGCGACCTTCGCCGTCGAGCACGACATGTTCTTCGTAGACCTCGCCGCCGCGCATCGCAAAACGTGTCGTCGGCAAGGCGTCGATCACTTCGTTGGCGAAAAGGATACCGCGCCAGCTTTCTTCCGGCGGCCGGTCCAGCCATTGCACGCACGCGAAGACCTCGGCGGGCAACGCGGCCGCGAGACGCTCGCGTTGGCGGTCACGCAGATCTGCGCTCGGCTCGAGAATCAGATAGCGACGCGGCAGCGACTGTCTGGCATGAAACGCCCGCAGCGCGGTTTCGGCGAATGCACCACTACCGCCGCCCAGTTCCAAAAAGTCCGCGTCGCCGCCTAACGTCGCCAGAACCGGTTGCGTGGCGGCTACGACGCAGCGACCGAACAGCTCGCCCAATTCCGGCGCCGTGACGAAATCCCCAGCCTCGCCGAACTTCGTCTTGCCCGCGCTGTAATAACCCAAGCCCGGCGCGTACAGACAACGCTCCATGTACTGCGCAAACGGCATCGGCCCATGCGCGGCGATCTGCTCGCGCAGCAGGCTCAACAGACGATCGGAGTGCTCACGCTCGTCGGCGCTGGGCGAAGGGAGGCGGGAAGATACGTTGGGATTCATCGGCCAAAGGATAGCCGACCACGGAAGTGGTGAGAAACAAGGCGTGAGAAGCGATTGGGCACCGGCCCTCTCTCACTTCTCACTCCTCTTCACTCTCTCGTGCTCTTAAAAGTCCTTCTGCACGCTCAGGTACAGCCCGCGACGCGGACCGAACTGCGGGGCGCCCACGCCCACGCCGGTACCGTCGCGCAGCTCGTAGGTACGGTCGAGCGCGTTGATCAGCGCCAGCTGCGTATGCAGCGTACCGGTGCTGTCGAAGTTGAAATCGTGCGAGACGTTCAAGTTGAGCTGGAAGTAATACGGCAGCGACAAGCCGTTCGGCACGGCACCATCGGAACGAAGACCGCTACCGAAGATGTAGTCGGCGCCGACCTTGGTATCGCCGGTAATCGCGTAACTGATACCGCCGGACGACGTCAGCTTCTGGTCGTGATCAAGGTGGATGTAGTTGTTGTAGATATACGCCAGATCGTCCGGGCTGAAGTTGTACTGGCCGGTGATGATGCGCTTGCCCATGGCGCGGTTGTACGCCATGTTGAAGTAGGCTGAGACCGGGCCCTGATCGAAGTTGGCGGTAAATTCCACACCGCGGATGCGGCCGAATTCGTAGTTGAAGTTCGAGTACACCAGCGCCGCGCCGAACTGGCCTTCATCCTGCAGGCGACTGACCTTGCGGTAGTACGCATCCAGGCCCAGGGTCAACGGACCGATATTCTGCGACACGCCCGCATCGTAGTAATCGGAGCGCTCGGACAACGCCGTGTTGTTGCCGTCGCTCGGCAGCTGGTTGGTGGTGCCGGCGAACTTGGCGATATTGGTGGTCGAAATGATCTCGGTGGCCGGCGGCACGAAGTAACGCGAGTAACCGGCGTGCAGCGTGGTATCGGGCGTTGCCTGATAGACCAGGCCCAGGCGCGGGCTCAACTGGCTTTCATCGCGGAACAGGTGGTACTTGTCGCCGCGCACGCCGTAGTTGATCGTCCACTTGTCGGTCACGCTCCACTCGTCCTGCACATAGGCCGAATACGTACGCGCAATCAGGCGGCTGTCGTCGAGAATGCCGATCGGCGTGGTGCTGGCCTGACTGCCATCGTCATTGGCGGGAAACACCAGCGAATTGTTGTTGATGTTGCCGTGCTCGAACGAACCGTAGATGCCGTAGCGCAGCGTATGGCTATCGCCCAGCGGCGTGGAGAAATCCGCCTGCAAGGTGCTGGCGCGGTTGGTGCGATTGATATCGGCGGCCACGCCGTTGAACATCAGATCGCCGATCGTGTCCGGGGTGAAGTCGACGCTGCTGTAACGCTGGCCGGCGGAAACCTGATACGCGGTCTCGCCGATCTTGCCCTGCAGGGCAAGTACGCCGAAGCGGGTTTTTTCCTGCTGCTGTTCGTTGAGGTTGGCCGAATTGAAATCGACCGTGTCGAGATAGCCGAACTGCGGCGTCTGGTCCGGGTTGTTCGGAATCTGGAAGCGGCTGTTGCTCACGCCGAACATGAAACTCAGACGCGTCGTATCGTTGATCAGATACGAGATATCGCCAAAACCCTTCACCTGATTGGTGTGGTCGTGGATCGGCTTGCGGCTCGAGGTCGGGTTTTCGATACCGACATCGTTTTCCAGATAGTTCGCCGTGAGGAAGTAGCTCCAGCGATCGGTGCTGCCCCAGATCGACGCATTCGGATTGAAGGTGCCGAACGAGCCGCCCATGACGCCGACGCTGCCGCCGTTGCCCAGCTCGTGGCCGCTCTTGGTGGTGATATCGACGACCGCCGCGGTGCGCAGGCCGTACTGCGCCGGCAGCGCGCCGTCGATCAGCTTCACTTCCTTGATCGTGCGCGCATCCAGCGTCTGGCCGAAGCCGGAGATCGATTCGGGAATCAGCACGCCGTTGACGCGATACTGCAGATTGGCGTGATCGCCGCGGATATGCAGCTGGCCATAGGAATCCTGCACCACGCCCGGTGCCTGCAACAACACCTGGTTGAGCGGCGTCGACGCGCCCAGCGGCAAGGCTGCGATGGCCTTCTGGTCGATCACGTACTGGCTGCTGCCCGTGTCCGGCGACAGCGAGTTGCGCGCCTGATCCAGGGCCGCGGTGACGTCGATGGCGCTGAGGTTCTGCACCTTGGCCGGCTTGTTGCGCGAAGCCTGCGGGGTCGTGTCGTTATCCGTGCCCTGGGGCGCGGCATTGGCGCCGGCGGGGGTATCGGTGGCGTACAGCGGCGCCGCGCCCAGCGCAGCAGCCAAGCTCAAGGCAAGCAGGGAAAGTTTCATCGAGAGGCGATCCAAGGTGACAGTAGGCGGTCGGGGACAATGTTTTATTTTCGATACGTTATAACATTGCCATCACGGAGCGGCCAGTGCCTGCCCCATAAGTCATGCCCCTCGCCGCAAGTAGCTGCGCCCGCCCTCGTCAGGCCAACTTCACCTGTCATCCATAGACTGATTGTCTGTCGGTCGGCTTCCGGTCGGCGCTTCCAAGGGAATCGTCATGGCAAAACGTTCAGCGAAGGATGCCTCCGGGGACCAGCTCCCCGCCGTGGTGGAGCCGGCCGAGCAGAGCCGGGTCACCCGCGCCATCCTGGATTTCGTCAGCCAGATCCCCGACAGCCGCATCGGCGGGGCCAAGGATCCACAGGCCGAAGCACGCCGCATCGCCAGTCGGGCGGCCCAACGCGCGGCGCTGACCTCGGGCTCGCTGGCCTTGCCGCCCGGTCCACTCGGCTGGCTCACCATCCTGCCCGAGCTGATCGCGATCTGGAAAATCCAGGCGCAGATGGTCAGCGATATCGCTGCTGCCTATGGCAAGCACGCGGCACTGGGACGCGAGCAGATGCTCTGGTGCCTGTTTCGCCATACCGCCGCACAGGCGTTTCGCGATCTGGTGGTGCGCATGGGCGACCGCCTGCTGTTTCGTCGCATGTCCTATGCCGTTGCCGAACGCGTGGCCAAACGCATCGGTACGTCGATCACGCAACGTGCGGTCGGCAAGGGTATTTCGCGCTGGCTACCGATCGTCGGCGCGCTCGGCGTCGGCGCCTATGCCTACTACGACACCGGACAGGTGGCCAAGACCGCGATCGAGATGTTCAGCGGCGCTATCGAGGTCGATGGCGTCGCGGACGATGCCGAATTTGCCGACGCCGTAAAAAAAAAGCCCCCGCGCCGGGTCGCTAGCAAAGCCGTGAGCCGCACGGCCCATAAGGTGATCGACACCGCCAGGAAGACGGCCGCCAAGGGCGGCAGCGTCGCAAAGAAAGCAACGAAGAACACCGTGAAAAAGGTAGCGGCAAAAAAGCGCGCGCCTCCCCGGAAAACCTGAGCCGCGAGATGACGCACGCGTTGCTTTGCGGCAAGCTGGAGCAATCGTCGCAAAAGTCAGGAACCGCCGCATGAGCCCACGTCACGACCGCCCCGTCGTCCTGATCACCGGCGCGGGCAAACGCGTCGGCGCGACGATCGCGCGCGCGTTGCACGTTGCCGGTTACGACCTCGCTCTGCACTACCGTCGCTCGCGCGACGAGGCCCAGGCGCTGGCTCAATCGCTGGAACAGGCGCGTACGGGCAGCACACTCTGCGTCCAGGCCGAGCTGGCCGAGCTCGACCGGCTGCCCGGGCTGGTCGACGAAGTGCTCGCCCACTACGGCCGGCTCGATGCATTGATCAACAACGCGTCGGCGTTCTACCCCACGCCGATCGGCACGGCGACACCGGCACAGTGGCAGGAACTGTTCGCTTCCAACGCGCAGGCACCTTTCTTTCTGACGCAGGCGGCGGTGCCGGCATTACGCGAGCGCAGCGGCGCGATCGTCAATCTGGTCGACATCTACGCCGAACGCCCACTCGCCAACCACACGCTGTATTGCATGGCCAAGGCTGCGCTGGAGGCGATGACGCGCTCGCTGGCGCTGGACCTCGGGCCCGCGATACGCGTCAACGCCGTGGCACCCGGTGCGGTGATGTGGCCGAGCGAAGGCAAGGCCTATGACGATAAACAGGCGATGCTCGAACGCACGCCGCTCAAACGCGCCGGCAGTCCCGATGATGTGGCCAGTGCCGTGCTGTGGCTGCTGCGCGATGCGCCCTTTGTGACCGGGCAGATCATTCGCATCGATGGTGGGCGCACGCTTTCGGTCTAGACCGCGGGTCGCCACTGAGGGGAATCTCGAAAAAACCTCCTATTCGTCATCCCGGCGAAGGCCGGGATCTATTCCTCAGCGCAGACGCTTGCCATGCGTTGCCTGACGAGCGAAGACTGAGGAATGGGTCCCGGCCTTCGCCGGGACGACGATGAAACTGAGGTTTTTCGGGGCCCCTTCAGTCGCGACAGCCTGCAAAGCAGGCCGCTCTTCAGTCCGCCCTTACACGAAAAGCCTGCTCCAGCAGCTTCGGCTCGAAACCCCCACCGACTTCACCGCTCTCGGCATAGCGATACAACACCGCCGCGTAGATGCCTTGAAGCGCCGAATGTGCCAGCGCCAGCGTGATCAGGCTAATGACCCCCAGGGCAATGGCCGCGACAATCGCCGGCATCGATTGCGACGTGATTGCCGCCACGACCAGCAAGCCGCATGCAAATGTCGCGATGACGGTGACCACACTAAACACTACACCGATGCCACCCTGGCCGATCAGGTTTTCGCCCCAGGTACGCTTGAGCAGGGCAACGCTACGGGAAACCGCATCCATCGGCCCCACCTGCTGACTGGCCAGCACCGGCACCACGAGTAGGCTCGCCACTGTCCAGGCCAGACCGAACAGGCCGGCAATCATCCTGCCGACCAGACCCAGACGCTCCTGCAACGCGCGCAGAAACAAACCGACGGTTGCGGCAATCATGGCGTAGCCAAGAATGCTGCCCCAGCGCGCGCGCGCCACGGCAAAGCCGGTCGACATCGTCGCCGTTTCGCCGCGAAGGCGTGCAAGCACCGTACCGGCCAGGGCGGTGTTGAAAAAGATGATGATGAAGTACTGCACCAGATAGAACACGAACATGCCCAGATAGGCGACCAGCGAGAACCCGCGCGTCTCATTGGCGGTCGCGTGATGCACGACACCCAGCGTCACCGCGATCGGAATCAGAAAGCTGGCCGCCACCACCAGGCTGCAAAGACCCGACAGCAACGGAAACATCATCAGCGACTTGTCCGAGCGCAACATGCTCGCACTCGCTTTCATCAAGGCCCAACTACGCGCAAACTTTCCCATCGTCCCCCTCCTCCTTGTCTGTGGTTCGCTTTCTATCACCTGCGCGAACGCGGCGACAGTGCAGATCTAACTCAGCTCGATGCGCTCCAGCGGCTCGCTATCGGCTGGAAACGCCGACCATAGCGCTGCCATCGTGTCGCCACTCAGCGGATGCCGCAGCATCGGCGCGATATCGGCGATCGGCCGCAGCACGAAGGCATGTTTCAATTCTTTGCGCGGCAGCTGCAAATGACCATCCCCGTTCATCACCAGATCGTCATACAGCACGATGTCGATATCGAGCGTGCGGTCCGAATAACGCGGCACATCACGACGGCGACCATGGCGATCCTCCAGCGCATGCAGCCAGTCGTTCAAGGCTTGCGGCGACAGGTCCGTATCTACGCAAACCGCGAGATTGACGAAATCCGCCCCGTCGAAACCCACCGACCGGCTGCGATACGCCGGCGACACCACGATGTCGCCGAAGCGCTCGCGCAGTTCGGCAAGCGCCGCATTGAGGTAGCGCAGCGGCTCCTGGTTGGAGCCCAAGCTCAGATAAGCGCGCGCCATCGCCTCAGACCGGACGCGTACCGCGTTCGATACGCACGCCTACCGCACGCGCGCCGCGTACCGCGCCGGGCTTGGACAACTTCAGCCGCACCCAGCTCACGCCAAACTCGTTGCGGATGATTTCCGCGCAGCGTTCGGCCAACGTTTCCACCAGCCCGAAACTGGAACTGCCGACATAGTCGATCAGCCGCTTGGAGATGTCCTTGTAGTTGAGCGTATGGGCGATATCGTCGCTCGCCGCCGGGCGCGTATTGTCGAAGGCCATTTCGATGTCGAAGGACAAGGTCTGGCGCACGCGACGCTCCCAGTCGTAAATACCGATCACGGTTTCGATGCGCAGGTCTTCGATGAAAACGATGTCCATGGGTGAACAATCAACCGTCAATGGTGAACAGGAAAAACACGTAACGATCAGGCCGCCGGGAGGCTTTCCAGATCCCAGCGAGGAAAGACCTGCACGGTCTCGTCCTGATGCTGGCCGTGCGCGAGGCGGATCGCACCGGCCAGCGCGATCATCGCGCCGTTGTCGGTACAGAATGCCAGCCGGGGGAAGTAGGTGCGAAAACCGTCCTTCTCACCGGCGGCAGCCAGCTCGGCGCGCAGGCGCTTGTTTGCACCGACGCCACCGGCGATGACCAGACGCTTGGCGCCGGATGCCTCGAGCGCGCGGCGGCACTTGATGATCAAAGTGTCGACGATCGCCTCTTCGAAGGCGCGCGCGATGTCGGCCCGGGTCTGTTCGCTCTGATCCGACTGCTGCCAGGCCAGCAGGACCTGCGTCTTCAAACCGGAAAAACTGAAATCCAGCCCAGGTCGGTCGGTCATCGGTCGCGAGAAACGAAACAGACCGGCCCTGCCCTGCTGCGCCAGCGCCGCCAACGCGGGGCCACCCGGATACGGCAGGCCCATCATCTTGGCGGTCTTGTCGAATGCTTCGCCGGCCGCGTCGTCCAGCGTGTCGCCCAATATCCGGTACTGGCCGATGCCCTTGACCTCGACCAGCATCGAATGCCCGCCCGATACCAGCAGGGCGACAAACGGCGGCTTGGGCGGGTCGTCCTCCAGCAGCGGAGCCAACAGATGACCTTCCATATGGTGCACGCCGATGGCCGGCACACCCAGCGCCCAGGCCATCGCCCGCGCGGCCGCCGCGCCCACCAGCAAGGCGCCGACCAGTCCCGGCCCGGCGGTATAGGCTACGCCGCCCAGGTCCTGGGGGGTCAAACCGGCCTGGGCCAGCGCCTCGCGCACCAGCGGCAACAGTTTGCGCACGTGATCGCGGCTGGCCAGCTCGGGCACCACGCCGCCATAATCGGCGTGCAGCTTGATCTGGCTATACAGTGTGTGAGCCAGCAGCCCCTCCCCCGGCTTTTCCGGCTCCCAGCGCAGCAGGGCCACACCGGTTTCGTCGCAGGAGGTCTCGATGCCTAGGATGGGTTTATTGGGCGCTGACATGCCTGATAGTTTAGCGGGGAGCGAGCGACTTTACGCGGCCGCCCTGGCGCGGCTATACTTTGCGGCTCGCCCAATTCCACGGGCAGTACCTAGTCATATTCGGAGTTTCCATGCCCAGCGTAAAAGTCCGCGAGAACGAGCCGTTCGAGCTTGCCCTGCGTCGCTTCAAGCGCACCTGCGAAAAGGCCGGCGTTCTGGCCGAGACTCGTAAGCGCGAGTTCTACGAAAAGCCGACCCAGGAGCGCAAGCGCAAGCGTGCCGCCGCGGTGAAGCGCCATCTGCGCCGCCTGTCGCGTGACACCTCGCGTCGTACCCGCCTGTACTGAGTTACCTGGCCCGGCATCCCTTGTGATGCCAGCCCTGGCGCTTCCCAGCGCCCCCAGGTAGCTTTGGCAGCTTGGCGCGATTGAATCCGCCGCCGCTGCGTTCAGCACTTGCACCAGCCGGCGTTGCCTCGCGCAACGCCGGCTTTTCGCATTCGCCATTTTTGCCCTTTGCTCAGTAACTTCGCCCCGAATCTGGATACCCAGGAGCACAGCATGTCCCTCAAGCAGCAACTTACCGAAGACATGAAGACCGCCATGCGCGGCGGCGACAAGCACAAGCTGGGCGTCGTGCGCCTGATCCTGGCCGCCGTCAAACAGCGCGAAGTCGACGAGCGTATTGAACTGGATGATCCCCAAGTACTTGCCGTACTTGAGAAAATGCTCAAGCAGCGGCGCGACTCCGTCAGCCAGTTCGATGCAGCCAACCGCACCGACCTGGCCGATGTGGAACGCGCGGAGATGGCGATCATCGAAACCTATCTGCCCGCCAAGCTCACGGACGCGGAAGTGGACGCGCTGATCGATACGGCAATTGCCGATACCGGCGCCAGTTCCGCCAAGGACATGGGCAAGGTCATGGCCGTGGTCAAGGACAAGGCCGCCGGTCGCGCCGACATGGCCGCCGTGTCGGGACGCATCAAGGCCAAGTTGGCCGGTTGAACCGATTCAAAGGGAGCGCGCGGCATTCACGCGCTCCTGACCGCACCGTACCGCGACTAAACAGCGACGCGGCCCACGCCCCCCATGATGCAGCCCCTTCACGCTGCGAGCTCTACAAGTAGAGCTCGCAACATTACTGAGGGACATGCACATGCTGAAGTGGGCCATTATTTTCGCCATCATCTCGCTGATTTCAGGCTGGCTGGGCTTTGGCACCTTATCCGGCGTGACGGGCACGATCGCCAAGGTGCTGTTCGTGATCTTCGTGATCATCTTCATCGTCATCCTGCTGGGCCTGATCGGCATCGTCCATCTGGTTTAAACAGCCCATACGGTGCTGCCCGGGTGTCATCTCCCGGGCAGCATCCCGCAAGCGCCGCCGCGCTTCAGGGACGGCTCTTCAGCAGTTCGCGCCGCGCCCGCTCCAGCACCGGATCTTTCCCCTGGCGTATATCGGCCACGCTGGGCGCCAAGGCGATCGTGGGCGTAATGCCGCGACCGACCAGTTCGCGCCCGTCCGGATAGCGATCCCATTTGACGCAGATGCGCGCCGAGCCACCGCCGGGCAGCGCAAAGGACATCGGCATGCCCGTGCTGCCGCCGGTCTGCTGCCCCACCAATATGCCGCGCTTGAGGATGTCGAAGGACATCACGAAGTCTTCGCCGGCAGAGAAGGTTTCGGCACCGATCAGCACAGCAACCGGACCTCGGAAAATGGGTTTGGTCTCGTGCGGATAGGTAGCCGCACTGCCATCCAGCGCTGTCCACTCCAGGCCCAGGCTGCCGTTGGCACGCGCTACGGCGCTGACCGATTGCTCATAGGCCGCGGCTGATGGGATGGGCGCCTCGGTGAGGTGGGTGAGTATCTTGAAGCCATAGCTGTCCGAGCCACCGCCGTTATGCCGCACGTCGAGGATCAGTGCCTTGGCCTGCATGATCTGCGGCAAGTGATCCTCCAGGGCCTTGCTGGACGCTTCCGATTCGAAGTGATCGATGGCCAGGTAGGCGACATCACCCGGCAGCATCCGGAATTCGAACGCAGGTGGACCATGCCGGTCCGGATAGTTGTTGCGCGCGATCGTCACCGTGCGGCGATGACCATGGCCATCGTCCAGCCCAAGCGCTACCGGCTTGTCCTTGTCGCCGGCAAGCAGGCCGTAGGTATATTTGCGAACGTCCCTATCCTGGGCCGTGGAACTGCTTTCGTAGGGCTCCACATGCTCGTGCGCGTACTGCTTGACCTCGACGCCGTCGATACTCGTGATTTCGTCTCCGACGTGGATGTCCTGTTTTTCCAGCTGCGCGCTGCCGACGAAGGTCACCAGCACCTTGCCGCCGATCAGGGCCGTACGCAGCGGTGGGCGGGCATAGAAGTTGCCCTCCAGCGCTTCAGGCGGGTAGATGTTCGTATGGCCGTCGCGCAGCAAGGGCGCGAATCGCATCAGGACCTCGTAGTAGGAACGCGTGTCGCTGGCCGCGATCACCTGCGGCAGGAAATCCAGGTATGCCTGGTCCCAATCGAGCTGCGGCACGTTGTTGAAGTGCGCGAAGTTGTACTTGGCCTCCGACCAGAACAACGACAGGCCGGCGATACGCTCCGCCTCGCTCAACTGCGGTGTGTACGGCGTGGCAATCGTCTTGGCGTGCCACAGGCGCGCCGTCGCATCCATATGCGCCAGCATGTCCTTGTAGCGCGGCTCATCCTTCAGTAGGGCTTTGGCCTTGTCGCTGCGAAAAACAGTGTCGATCGGCTGGGGATCCTGCGCGACATTGGCCGCCATCATGTCGAGCGCCTTGGCCTTGTCACCTTCGTCGACATAGAGTGAGAACAGGTCGTCGCGAATGTTGTAGCTGCGAAAGCGCAGATACCTGTTGCCATCGGCGAGCGAGGTTATCTCCGGCGAAGATGTGTCGCTGAGCGCCTTGAGCAGAATGGTTTCCGCTTGTTGTCGGGACGCTGGCGTATCCTTGCCGTCCTTGCGCACCGCCTCGGCCTGGTCGCGTGCCGCGCTCAGGCGGTCGTAGGCCTGCATCGCGGGGCTTTGCTGCGTAGCCGCCAGCGTGTCGGTCATACCGATGGCCAGCAGCCCTGCCAGCAAGACTACATGCCGGCCTCGCAAACGCTGTCCTTGTAACCGCTGCACTTGTAAACGATGACCCCGCCCCATGCTGCCCCTCCCTCTGATCGCCTGAGCTTACCGCGACCGATCCACAGGAAACCTCCCCCATCGACTAAACTAATGTCCTATGCGCGGCCGGATCCCCGACAGCTTCATCGATGAACTGCTTGCCCGCGTCGACATTGTCGACGTGATCGAGCGGCGCGTACCGTTGAAGAAAGCCGGGCGCGAATGGACTGCGTGCTGCCCGTTCCACAACGAGCGCAGTCCGTCGTTCTACGTCAGCCCTGCCAAGCAGTTTTTTCATTGCTTCGGTTGCGGCGCGCACGGCACGGCAATCAAGTTCCTGATGGATTACGAACGGCTCGAATTTCCCGACGCCATCGAGGAACTGGCGCAGGCTGTCGGCCTGAAGGTGCCGCGCGAAGGTGGCAACGAGGCGCCGCGCGAGGACAAGACCGATCTCTACGCCCTGCTCGACAGCGCCGCGCGCTGGTATGAGGGCGAGCTACCCAAAAATGCCGACGCCAAGGCGTATTGCAAAAAGCGCGGGCTGGATGCACAGACGATCGAACGCTTCCGCATCGGTTGGGCACCGGCCGGCTATGACGGCGTGATGAAGGCGCTGGGCACCAACGAGCGCCGCATGCAGCTGTTGAATGAAGCGGGCATGGTGGCCAGCAACGAACGTGGCAGCAAATATGACCGTTTCCGCGAACGGCTGATGTTTCCCATCCTTGATCGCCGCGGCCGCGTGATCGCTTTCGGCGGGCGTGTACTGCAGGCAGATCAGGGGCCGAAGTATCTCAACTCGCCCGAGACGCCGCTGTTTCACAAGGGTCGGGAGTTGTTCGCGCTCTGGCAGGTAAAACAGGCCAATAGCAGCCTGGCGCGCATCGTGGTCGTCGAAGGCTATATGGACGTGATCGCCCTGCACCAGGCCGGCCTGCCGATCGCCGTGGCGACGCTCGGCACGGCAACCACACCCGACCACACCGAAGTGTTGTTTCGTGCCGCGCCAGACGTGGTGTTCTGCTTCGACGGCGACCGCGCCGGGCGTGCGGCGGCATGGAAGGCGCTGGAATCGGCGCTACCGCGATTGCGCGACGGACGTCAGGCCTATTTCCTGTTCCTGCCTGATGGCGAAGATCCCGATACGCTGATCCGCAAGGAAGGCAAGGAAGGTTTCGAGAAGCGGCTGAAAGCAGCCACGCCGCTGTCGGAATATTTCTTCGGCGAGCTCGCGCACGATGTCGACATGGCCAGCCTCGATGGTCGCGCACGCCTGGCCGAACGCGCACGGCCACTGATCGCACGTCTGCCCGACGGCGCGTTTCGCGACCTGATGGCACAGGAACTGGAAAAGCGTAGCGGTGCGCGCGCCGTGCTGGAACCGGAGCCGGCCGCACGCCGCCCGGCGCAACGTCCGGTGGCAGTGCAACGCAGCCTGGTGCGCAGCGCGATTGCGCTGCTGCTGGCGCAACCGGGCATGGCTGACGAGGTCGAACGCCCCTATCGCTTCCTTCGCCTGGACAAGCCCGGCATCGCGCTGCTTGCCGATCTGATCGATACCGCGCGGTCACGCCCTGGCATCAATCCGGCCATGCTGATCGAGGATTACGCCGAACGCGAGGAGTATCCCGCGTTGCAGAAACTCATGGCTGCGCCGGTAGTGGGCGAACCGGAAATGCAGCGAATAGAGTTTTTCGATGCCCTGCTGCGCATGGAACAGCAGGCGGTCGTGCTCAGGCGCGAGGCACTTACCGCCAAGCACCGCCAAGGCACACTCGACAGTGCCGAAAAAACCGAGCTGCGCGAACTGCTGGCCCTGCGCGTGCAACCGGCACCCACGGTGGAGTAAGCCGATGCTGCACTGCAACCCCAGTCGAATAGTTCTGTGGGATGATGTCCTTTTGCCCAGCTATTCCGGTCCGCGCATGAAGGCAAATACGTAGATGGATCTGCTCGAACGACTGGTGACACTGTTCGCTGAGAACGGGTACGCCGCAGTTTTCATTGCCCTGTTGTTATGTGGTGCGGGAGCGCCGCTGCCTGAGGACATCACCCTGGTAGCGGGCGGCGTCATCGCCGGGCTTGGGTATGCCAACGTGCATATCATGTTCGTAGTCGCGATGATCGGCGTGCTGGTCGGCGACGCCGGCATGTTTCTGCTGGGGCATCACTACGGCGCACGCATACTGCAGTGGCGCGTGGTATCGCGCCTGCTTACTCCGGCCCGATACGCCAAGGTGCAGGAAAAATTCGAGCGCTACGGCAACCGGCTGATGTTTGTCGCGCGCTTCCTGCCGGGCATGCGCACAGCCGTCTATATCACCGCCGGCACTACGCATCGCGTGTCGTTTGTTCGCTTCCTGCTGCTCGACGGCCTGGCTGCACTGATCAGCGTCCCTATCTGGGTGTATCTGGGCTATTTCGGTGCGGACAACCACGAATGGCTGGTGAAATGGATACGCCGCGGCCAGAGCAGCCTGTGGGTGTTGGGCGGCATCGTCATCGTTGCCGTGCTGGTGCTGTGGTGGCGACACCGCCGCCGCGCTGCGCGTGCCGCCTCTGAGCAGCGCTGACGGCTATAAGCAATCGGTCAAGCCGTCGTAGATGCTGCGCCCGGTGCCCGGCAATGGCGCATCGATCGTATCGAACGGACGGCTGCCTTCAAGCGCCGTATAGAAGCTCTCGACCGACGTGCCCCGCGACAGCGGCGCCTTGCATTGCCAGGTCCGGGCATCGACCTGGATGCGACCACTGTCCGGGTCGACTTGCTGATTGCTGCCGGCGAGTGTCCAGATACATTCGCCCATCATGCCGGTCGCACGCTCGACCGAACACCAGAAACGCAGTGACTGGATATTGCTGTATTCACCCTCGCAAAAGGTGTCGCCGCAAATGTTGTTGAAGTCGCGTGTCAGGCGGTCAGTCAAGCCATAAAAGCGATCCCAACCCTGCTCGCCATCGGGATAGTCAACCGCGTCGACATATTTCCCGTCGGCAGCTAAAGCCGAGTGTGACAACGCCATCGCCAGCATGGCGACCGACGCGACGATCCAGATATTGCGTACGTGCATGACCACTTCCCTTGACTGCCCCAATAGGCGTGACAAGGGTGCCCTGACGATATCGCTGTTGCCGTCATCGATTGGCGCGCTATGAGCCAGACAGTGTCGTTCGAACCTGTCCGCCAAACTCAGCTAACGCACATTCGCGCCGATCGCGACCTCTTCGCGCAGCCAATCGCAGAACAATAGCGTTTCAGGTCGGTCCCGTGCCTCATTGGCAAGGCCGAGGTAATACGAATGCCGCCACGGCGTCGGCAAATCGAAGGGCTCGACCAGGCGCCCCGCGGCAATGTCATAGGCCACCAGCAAGCGTTGCGCCAGGGCGATTCCCTGCCCTTCGATCGCCGCCTGCAACATCATCGTGCCATCCCCCAGGCCCATATCGCGGGTGTTGTCGCTCAGGCTCAAACCGACTTGCGCGAACCATGCCTCCCAGTCGGGTGTCACCGCGGCACGGCGCCCAGCGCGTTCATGCAACAGGGTCTGGCCGTTCAATGCCTCCGGATTGATCAAGGCCGCGGCAACCGCGGGACTGCAAACCGGGGTGTAATCGGTGGTCGCCAGCAAACTGTAAGCAGGGTCTTCGTTGACACGGTCATCGATCGCAATGTCCCAGCGACCGGCGTCGGCCTGGGCTTCGGTCTGCACGGCCACGTCGATATCGGGGTGGCGATCGAAGAAGCGGAACAGCCGAGGTACCAGCCACTTGGTCCCGAATGTCGCCGGCACCGATACACGCAGGGACAATTTCTGGTCAAGCAGCTGGTCCGTGGCGTGCTGCAACGCACGAAAAGCCTCGCGAACGCGTGGGAAATAGCGTTCGCCCGCCGGCGTCAGCGTCAGCTTATTGTTGCTACGCACAAATAGCGTCATGCCCAGGTACTGCTCGAGCTGTTTCACCTGCTGACTGATAGCGGCGGCGGTCAGCGACAATTCCTCGGACGCCTTGGTGAAGCTCAGATGTTGCGCCGCAACCTGAAAAACACGAAGTGCATTGAGGGGTAGCGAGCGCTTCATTGCGTGCTCATTTAGAAAAACTTGGGGAAACCCCCGCGAATTTCTAGTTTGCCACGTCTGGCGGTACTGCCAACAATCCAGGTCAGTTAACCGCCAGATCGCGCATGAACATTCTTACGATCGACACCGGCACGACCAATACCCGAGTCTGTCTTTGGCGCGATGGCGTCGCCATAGCCCATGCCGCACGACAGGTCGGCGTGCGCGATACGGCCATCACCGGCAACCGCATGCGCCTGGAAGCTGCGGTGCGTGAAACGCTGGATGAAGTCCTCAGCACGGCTCAATTGAGCGCCGATGATGTCGACCATGTCCTGGCATCGGGGATGATCACCTCGAACATGGGCCTGTGCGAGATCCCCCATGTTGCCGCGCCGGTGGCGATCAACGCCCTGGCCGGCGCCATGCGTGAAGCCCGCATCGATAACGTGTGGGCACGGCCGATCTGGTTCGTGCCGGGCGTGCGCAACGCTGTCGATCACATCGGCCTGCACAACAGTGAAGCGATGGACATGATGCGCGGCGAGGAAACCGAATCCTTCGCGCTGATCGAATGTCTGCAGCTGAAGGAGCCGGCGGTGATCGTGCTGCCCGGTTCGCACTCGAAGTTTGTCAGCCTCAACGAGAAGCAGCAGATCACCGGCTGCGTCACCACCCTGGCCGGCGAGCTGTTGCACGTGATCTCGCACGAAACCATCCTGGCCAGCTCGCTCGATGGCGGCTTCGCCAAGCGCATCGACGCGGAGATGCTGCTGGCTGGTGCCCGCTCTGCCAAGCAGATCGGCCTGGGCCGCGCCTGTTTCAGCGTGCGTATCCTCGACCAGTTCACCGTCTATGACGCCAATGCACGCGCCAACTTTCTGCTCGGCGCCGTCCTCGGCTCAGACCTGCTTACCTTGAAGAATTCCAGCGCGATCGAAGTCATGCCCGGCGTGCGTTTCGTCATCAGCGGAAAGCCGATCCTGCGCGAAGCCATCGCGCTATTGGTTCAGGGCGACGATTTCTTTTCCGGCGAGGTCACCGTGCTCGACGACCAGCAGCAAGCGGACCTTGCCGGCCGCGGCGCCATCGCCATCGCACGCGAGCGCGGGCTGCTCGGCACGAATGAACGCAAACGCGCCTGATCGATTCCATCGGTCAGGCACCGCACCATCGTAGTTGGCTCGTCATAGTTTCTGGAGGGAATGATGAATCGCAAACTCACTCACGTCTTTCGCGGCATCGCCGTTGCACTGGCGTTGGCCAGCGCGCCCGCCTTTGCGGACGATCCGGTCAAGATCGGCTTCGTCGTCAAGCAGCCCGAGGAACCCTGGTTCCGCGATGAGTGGCGCTTCGCCGAGCAGGCCGCAAAAGAAAAGGGGTTTGAACTGGTGAAGATTGGCGCCGAGAACGGCGACAAGGTTCTCAATGCCATCGACAACCTGAAAGTGCAGCACGCGCAAGGTTTCATCATCTGCGCACCGGATGTGAAGCTCGGGCCCTCCATCGTGGCCAAAGCGCGCATCAACCACCTGAAACTGATCACCGTGGATGATCGCCTGGTCGATGGCAACGGCAAGCCGATCGAGGGCGTGCCCTATACCGGTATCTCTGCCGTCAACATCGGCAAGCAAGTCGGCCAGGCGATAGCCGAGCAGATCAAGGCCCGCGGCTGGAACCCCGCCGAAGTCGGCGCATTACGCGTGTCGTTCGACCAACTGCCGACAGCGCGCGACCGCGACGACGGTGCCGTCGAGGCCCTGCTTGCCAGCGGCTTCCCGAAGGCGAACATCTTCAATGCGCCGCAAGCCAAATCCGATACCGAAAACGCCTTCAACGCATCGAGCATCGCCATCACGCAGCATCCGCAGTTCAAGCACTGGGTGGCATTCGGCATGAATGACGAAGCCGTGCTGGGCGCCGTGCGCGCCGCCGAAGGCCGTGGCGTCAACGCTGCAAACATGGTCGGCGTCGGCATCGGCGGCAGCAACTCGGCCTTGAACGAATTCGCCAAGGGCCAGCCGACCGGATTCTACGGCTCCATCCTGATCAGCCCCAAGCGTCATGGCTACGACACGTCGATACAGATGTACGACTGGATCAAGAGTGACAAGGCACCGCCGATAATCACCCTGACCGACGGCCGACTGATCACCCGCAGCAATGCAGCCGAAGTGCGCAAAGCCATGGGTCTGTGAGATGCCGATGGCCGCGCAGCAAGACGCCACGCCCTATTTGCAGTTCGAGTCGATCGGGAAATCGTTTCCCGGCGTGCGTGCGCTCGCCGATGTGAGCTTCGGCGTGCACGCCGGTACCGTGCATGGCCTGCTCGGCGAAAACGGTGCCGGCAAATCGACCACGATGAAGATTCTCGGCGGCGAGTACACACCGGACGAAGGCCGCCTGATCATCGGCGGCCAGCCGCGTCAGTTTCGATCCAGCGCCGAGGCAATTGCCGCCGGCGTGGCCATCATTCACCAGGAGCTACAGTACGTTCCCGAGCTCTCGGTGATGGAAAACCTGCTGCTCGGTCGCCTGCCCACGCGCATGGGCTTTGTGCAACGCCGGCAAGCGCTGGCGTGGACACGCGAGAAGCTCGATGCCCTGGGCGTGGATCTCGACCCGCGCGCCAAGATGCGCAACATCTCCATCGGCCAACGGCAGATGGTGGAGATCTGCAAGGCGATTTTGCGCGACGCCAGAATTCTTGCGCTGGACGAACCAACCAGCTCGCTCTCGCACCGCGAAACCGAGGTGCTGTTCCGGCTGGTTCGCGACCTGCGCGCGCAGGGCAAGGCGATGATCTATATCTCCCATCGCCTCGATGAAATCTTCGAACTGTGCGACGCGGCGACCGTGTTTCGCGATGGCCGCAAGATCGCCGATTTCAATACTCTCGAAGGCGTCACGCGCGAAACGCTGGTGCAGCGCATGGTCGGGCGCCAGCTCGACGACATCTTCGGTTACCGCCCACGCGAGCTCGGTGAAGTGCGCCTTTCCGTGCGCGGCGTGACGGGTCACAAGGTCGCTGCGCCCGTGGACTTCGAGGTGCGTTCGGGCGAGATCGTCGGTTTCTTTGGCCTGGTCGGCGCGGGGCGCAGCGAGACCATGCGCGTCGTCTACGGGGCGGACAAGCGCCTGGGCGGCAACGTGCAGGTCGACGGCAAGGCGCTGGCAGCGACGGATGTTCGCGCGGCGATTCGCGCGGGCTTGATGTTCTGCCCGGAAGATCGCAAGGAAGACGGCATCGTCGGTGTGCGCTCGGTTTCGGAAAACATCAATATCAGCGCCCGGCGCAATCATCTGCGTGCAGGCCTGTTCGTCGACGATGCCATCGAGGCAAAGACTGCGGACGATTTCATCAAGCGCCTTTCCATTCGTACCCCGAACCGGCGCCAGGAAATTCGCCTGCTGTCCGGCGGCAATCAGCAAAAGGCCATCCTTGCGCGCTGGCTCGCCGAGGGCGATCTGCGCGTACTGATCGTCGACGAGCCGACCCGCGGTATCGACGTCGGCGCAAAGAACGAGATTTACAACGTGCTGTACGCCCTGGCGGAACGCGGTGTCGCCATCGTCATGGTGTCGAGCGAATTGCCGGAGGTGCTCGGCGTGTCCGACCGCATCGTCGTGATGTGCAACGGCCGCATTGCCGGCCAGTTCGCCCGCGATCAGGCCAACGAAGAAAACGTACTTGCCTGTGCGCTGCCCGAAGGCGCTCCGAAGGCGAACCAGCGCAGGAATTGAGACATGTCCCAGACTTCACCAACGCTTTCATCGCCCACCCAGAGCACGCCGCAGCACTCGTGGCTGCGTAGCGCCATCGACGACTACAGCCTTGCGCTTATCTTCGTTGTGCTGTTTGCCGTATTGAGCGGCACCGTGCCGTATTTCTTTTCCTGGGACAACATCGTCAGCGTCGCTTTATCGGTCTCGCAGATCGGCATGGTCGCCTGCACCATGATGTTCTGCCTGGCCTCGCGCGACTTCGACCTCTCCGTGGGCTCGACCGTCGCCTTTGCCGGCGTGACCTGCGCCATGGTCGCCAACGCCACCGGTAGCGTCATGCTCGGCATGGCCGCCAGCCTGGTCGCCGGTGCGGTGATCGGCTTTATCAATGGCGCGATCATCGCCAAGCTGAAGATCAACGCCTTGATCACCACCCTGGCGATGATGGAGATCGTGCGCGGCCTCGCTTTCCTGGTCTCCAAGGGCCAGGCAGTGGGCGTGTCCAATGAGGCGTTCTACGTCCTGGGTACCGACATGCTGTTCGGCCTGCCCATTCCGGTATGGATCACCGTCGCCTGCTTCGTCGTCTTCGGCGTGATGCTCAACAAGACGGCCTACGGCCGCAATACGCTGGCCATCGGTGGCAACCCGGAGGCCGTGCGGCTGGCCGGTGTGGCAGTGGATCGCACGCGTATCGTGATCTTCCTGATCCAGGGTGTGGTCGCGGCCTTCGCTGGCGTGATCCTCGCCTCGCGCATCACCAGCGGACAGCCCAACGCGGGCGAGGGCTTCGAGCTCGACGTGATTTCCGCCTGCGTACTTGGCGGCGTTTCGCTGGCCGGCGGTCGCGCCACGATCAGCGGCGTTCTGGTCGGCGTGCTGATCATGGGTACGGTGCAGAACGCGATGAACCTTATGAACATCGACACGTTCTACCAGTACGTCGTACGTGGTGCGATCCTGCTCGCCGCGGTGCTGGTCGATCAGTTGAAGAACCGCCGGGCCACTCATTGATGACAAGTGCAATGGAACCGATCAGCACGTCGCGACATGCCCTGGGCGAGGGCGTGGTGTGGGATGACCGACTCGGCGTGCTGCGCTGGACGGATATCCTCGCCTCGAAACTGTGGCAATACGATCCCGCAGGCGGTGACGTGCGCCACTGGGATCTGCCCTCGCGCCTGGGGTGCTTTGCCCTGACCCAGGACCCCGATGTCCTGCTGATGGCACTCGAAAAACAGCTCGTGCGCTTCGATCTGCGCAATGGTTCGATCGAGCCGCTGGCGCCGATCGAACCCGAGCTTGCCGGCACGCGCTCCAACGACGGCCGCTGCGATCGCAGCGGCAACTTTGTTTTTGGCACGATCAACGAACACGGTAGCGAGCGCATCGCCTCGTTCTACCGCTACAGCGCGCGTGGCCAGCTCACGCAGCTCGCGCTGCCGAAGGCCGCGATCACCAACAGCATCTGCTTCAGCCCGGATGGCAACACGCTTTATTTCTGCGATACGCCTACTCGCCGCATCATGGCTTGCGACTACGACGGCGCCACCGGCGATGTCGACCGGATCCACGTCTTTGCCGAAGTACCGGCGCAGTTCGGAACACCCGATGGGTCCACCGTCGATAGCGATGGCTTCCTCTGGAACGCCGAATGGGGTGCTTCGCGCGTGGTTCGCTACGCGCCGGACGGCCGCGTCGACTATGTGATCGAGATGCCGGTAAGCCAGCCCAGCTGCGTGAGCTTTATGGGCACGCAACGCGATCGCCTTGCCGTCACCACCGCCTACGCCGATCTCGATCCCGGCGACATCTCCAGACAACCCTTGCACGGCGCAGTGTTTACGTTAACCCCACCTCGCGGACGCGGGCTGCCGGAAAGCCGCTACGGCCTCGCCTATTGATGGATATTTCGATGACTACCGCCCGACCCGATCCCCGCACCACTCCACTGCCCCGGCTGGCCGGCAAGGTCGCCATCGTGACCGGCGCCGCCCAGGGTATCGGCGCCGCCACGGCCCGCCTGTTTGCCGAGCACGGTGCGCGCGTGGTGATCAACGTGCTTGAAGACAATGCGCAGGCACGCAAGACGCTTGCGGAAATCGGCGAAGACAACGCCATGCTCTTCCAGGCCGATGTCACCGATGTCGCCGCCATTCGGCGCATGGTCGACGCCACGGTCGAGCGTTTCGGCTCGCCGGACGTTCTGGTCAACAATGCGGGGATCAACGTCTTCAACGACCCTCTCAAGCTGTCGGACGACGAGTGGCAACGCTGCTTCGAGGTCGACCTGAAGGGCGTGTGGAATTGCTCGCAGGCGGTTCTGCCGCACATGCTCGAGCTCGGCCACGGCTCGATCGTCAATATCGCCTCCGTGCACGGCCACAAGATCATCCCGGGCTGTTTCCCCTACCCGGTGGCCAAGCATGGCTTGATCGGGCTCACGCGCGCATTGGGCATCCAGTACGCGGCGCAACGCATCCGCGTCAACTCGATTTCGCCCGGCCTGATTCTTACCGCCATTGCCGAGGCAGGCTTCGCCGCCGCGCCCGATCCTGCCGCGGAAAAACGGCGTCAGGAAGAGATTCTTCCCACCAAGCGCATCGGCGAGCCGGATGAGGTCGCGTATACCGCGCTGTTTCTGGCCAGCGACGAAGCCCGTTTCATCAATGCCGCCGACATCCTGATCGATGGCGGCCGTTCCCAGCTGTATCACGAGTAATCCGCATGACCTGGCCCACCGCTCTCCCCCTTGTTGCCATCCTGCGCGGGATTCGTCCGGAGGAGGCGGCTGCACACACGCAGGAGCTTGTCACCGCCGGCTTCGACGCGATCGAGATCCCGCTCAACTCGCCCGACTGGCAGCGCAGCATCGGCGATACCGTTACCGCCTTCGGCAAGCAAGCCCTGATAGGCGCCGGCACCGTATTGAGCGAGAGCCTGGTCGACGAAGTCGCCGACCTCGGTGGCAGGCTGGTGGTGACGCCCAATACGGATGAGACCGTGATTCGCCGCAGCCGGGACCGTGGCCTCTATACTGCTATCGGCTTCGCCACGCCCAGCGAGGCGTTCGCCGCGCTGCGTGCAGGCGCGCAATCGCTCAAGCTGTTCCCGTCCACCACGTTCGGCCCGGCCTACGTCAAGGCGATCCGTGCCGTACTACCAAAGGATGTGCCTTTGCTCGCCGTCGGTGGTGTTACACCAGATAATCTAGGGACCTTCCTCGACGCCGGCTGTACCGGGGCGGGGTTGGGCAGCGACCTGTACAAACCCGGCCAGACACCCGCGCAAACGCGCGAGCGCGCCGATGCTTTTATCCACGCCTATCGCCAACATTACGCATGAAGATCACCAAGCTCACTACTTACCGGGTTCCTCCACGCTGGATGTTCCTGAAAATCGAAACCGACGAGGGCGTCGTCGGCTGGGGCGAGCCCGTCGTCGAGGGTCGCGCACGCACCGTGGAAGCGGCCGTGCACGAACTGGGCGAATACGTGATCGGGCAGGACCCGGCGCGTATCAACGACCTGTGGCAGGCGATGTATCGCGGCGGCTTCTATCGCGGCGGTGCGGTCTTCATGAGCGCCATTGCCGGCATCGACCAGGCGCTGTGGGACATCAAGGGCAAGGCGCTCGGCGTACCGGTCTATCAGCTGCTCGGCGGTCGCGTACGCGATCGCATGAAGACCTATTGCTGGGTCGGCGGTGACCGGCCGGCCGATATCATCGCGCAGATTCGCCAGCGCCTCGAACTGGGCTTCAACACCTTCAAGCTCAACGGGTGCGAGGAGCTGGGCATCGTCGATAACGCACGCGCCATCGATGCTGCCGTCGCCAATGTCGCCGAGATCCGCGAAGCCTTCGGCAACTCGATCGATTTCGGCCTGGATTTCCACGGCCGCGTTGCCGCGCCGATGGCCAAGGTACTGATCAAGGAGCTGGAACCCTTCCGCCCCCTGTTCATCGAAGAGCCGGTACTGGCCGAACAGGCCGAGTACTACCCGAGGCTGGCTGCCGCCACGCATATCCCGCTGGCTGCCGGCGAGCGCATGTATTCGCGCTTCGAGTTCAAGCGCGTGCTGGAGCGCGGCGGCATCTCGATCCTGCAACCGGACCTGTCGCATGCCGGTGGCATCACTGAGTGCATGAAGATCGCCGCGATGGCCGAAGCCTACGACGTCGCGCTTGCACCGCATTGCCCATTGGGGCCGATCGCCCTGGCCGCCTGCCTGCACGTCGATTTCATTTCCTGGAACGCCGTGTTGCAGGAACAAAGCATGGGCATCCATTACAACAAGGGTGGCGAGCTGCTCGACTATGTCGTCAACAAGGACGCGTTCGCGCTCGAGAACGGCTATGCCAAGCCGCTCGACAAGCCTGGCCTGGGTATCGAAGTCGATGAAGCCCTGGTGATCGAACGCAGCCATGATGCGCCCGATTGGCGCAATCCGTTGTGGCGACATCAGGACGGAAGTGTTGCCGAGTGGTGATCAAAGAGGCGGCCTAAGGTCGCCTCTTTAGTTTTCTGGTGTAGCCGCGGTCGTCGCGAATAACCGTAAAGTCGGCCGCTGCGCGGCCTGTCAGATCGCGCCTTCGGCGCTGTAAATAGTAAACAGGAAAAGCCCTCGCTAGCTCAACGCTTTTGGCTCTCTCTGTTTACTATT
>Ga0207695_10001551_pt1 | contig 37782 bp, 29 predicted proteins | sample KBSC54metaG_FD_184354 | JGI IMG/M metagenome (GOLD analysis project Ga0207695, IMG submission 184354) | Corn rhizosphere microbial communities from Kellogg Biological Station, Michigan, USA - KBS C5-4 metaG (SPAdes) (version 2) | ecosystem: Host-associated > Plants > Roots > Rhizosphere > Soil... | reverse complement strand
GATTTCTGCGTTGGCGGGTCGGAACATCATCGATATCCAATACTCTCCGCCTGATGTGCTGCACCCAGCCGACCTGGAGCGAGTCCAACCTCTGAAAAAAGGAAACATCCTCAACGCGGACGATGTGGGCGAGGCTATCGACCGTCTGTTCGCCACCGGGCGCTTTGCGGATATCGAGGTGGAAGCGGAGGCGTCCGGAAATGGAGTGATTGTCCGCTTCGTGACAAAGCCGGAACGGTTTCTCTCCGGAATTACCTACCAGGGAACGATCAGGCAACCGCCGAACGCGGGGGAAATAGTGAGCAATGCCCGGTTACAACTCGGAGCGCCATTCCGTGAAGAGGATGTCACCAAGGGAGTCAGCCGGATAAAGCGATTGTTTTCCGCCAACGGATTGTACGAGGCGGAGGTTACTCCCGATATTCAGCCGGATGCCAATGGGCAGCAGGTCTTCGTCGTCTTGCGGTTCAAGACAGGGAAGCGCGCCAAGTACGAGATGCCGGTCATTCGTGGCGAAACCAAACTCCCGGAAAACACGATCATTCGCGCGACCGGCTGGAGAATTGCGCTGATTCATTGGTGGCTTCAGGTTACCCAGACCCGGACAACCCGCGGTGTGCAAGGCGTGCTCGGCAAGTACCAGAAGCAGGACCGGCTGACGGCTCGCGTTGCGCTGGATAAGCTCGAATACGACTCCGCGCAACGCCGCGTACGCCCGGAGCTCAATATCAATGCCGGACCACGGATCAAGGTCAAAGCCGTGGAGGCGAAAGTCTCGAAGCGCGTGCTAAAGCGCTACGTTCCGGTATTTCAGGAGCGTGCGGTTGACAACGACCTTCTGGTGGAAGGCGCCCGGAATCTTAGAGATTATTTCCAGAGCACCGGTTACTACGACGTTGGCGTGGACTTCCGAATTCGTCCGCCGGCGAATGATGAAGAAATTATCGAGTATGTAATTTCGCAAGGTCAAAGGTACCGGCTGGTGCACCTGGCGATCACCGGTCACGCATATTTCAGCGAAGACGATTTACGGGAACGGATGTTCATGCAAACCGGATCATTCCTCGCGCGCAGGGGACGCTATAGTGAGGCCTTCCGGAAGAAGGATCAGGAGAATATCGCGAATCTATACAAGTCCAACGGCTTCCGCGACGTGAAAGTCACATCGGTGGTCGACCGCAATTACGGGGGCAAGCCGGGACAAGTCGGCGTGACTATCAATGTGGTGGAAGGGCCCCAGTGGATTGTCGACAAAACTACACTCAACGGAGTTCAGCAGGGAGATCGGGAAACGTTGGAGGGCAATCTGGCATCACTAGCCGGGCAGCCATTCTCCGAGGCGAATATAGGGGTGGATCGGAGTTATCTGCTCACCTGGTATTACTCGCACGGTTATCCGAAGGCGACTTTCGGAGCGTCCTGGCAACCCAGTTCGGCGCCTCACCATGTAGACATCACCTATACCGTTAGCGAGGGAGAACGCCAGTTCGTCCGGGACCTTTTCACTACCGGTCTAAAAAGGACTCGGCATAGCCTTGTCGCAAAACGCATCGACTTGCATCCCAATGATCCGCTCTCCCCTGTTCAGCAGGCGGAGATCCAGAGAAAATTTTTCGATACCGGGATTTTTGCGCGGGTGGATACGGCAATTGAGAATCCTGACGGTGACACGAACTATAAAAACGTTCTCTACAACTTCGAAGAGGCGAATCGTTACACCCTCGCGCTAGGAGTCGGAGCACAGGTTGCACGGTTCGGAACTCCGAGTTCGTCAAGCCTGTCTTCTCCTGGCGGCAGCACCGGATTCAGCCCGCAATTTTCGATGAACTTGAGCCGGTTGAATTTCCTCGGCCTTGGCCACACTGTCTCGCTCCAAGGCAACTATTCGAATTTGCAAAAACGCGCGTCGCTTACGTATCTTGCTCCGAGATTTCAAAATGTCGACGGACGGAACATTACCGTTTCCGCGCTCTATGATCAATCTCTGAATGTACGCACGTTTGCGTCCCGGCGGGAGGAAGCGTCGGTTCAAATCTCGCAGCGTCTGTCAAAGCCCACCACCGCATTCGTCCGCCTTACGTATCGGCGGGTGAGCGTGAGTGACGTGGTGATCCCCACTTTGCTGGTGCCCCAATTGTTGCAACCCGTGCGTTTAGGAATCATCTCCGGAAATATTGCGCAGGACCGCCGTGATGATTCGGGCGATCCTCACCGTGGCATGTACAACACCGCCGATTTAAGCCTGGCGACCAAACTTCTCGGCTCGCAGAGAAACTTCGCTCGCATCCTTATGCGAAACGCGACGTACTACCGTGTTACGAAGACAATGGTCTTGGCGCGTCAAACGCAATTGGGGCTGATATTGCCGTACTCGGCGCCCGCCGGACTCAGCGCTCAAGAATCCGTTCCCTTGCCTGAGCGATTCTTCGCCGGCGGCGCCGATTCGCTTCGCGCCTTCCCTTTTAACCAAGCCGGTCCGCGTGATACTGGACAGGCCGTGGTTTCGGGCGGACCCGGGTCGCAGCCAACGGGGTTTCCGCTTGGCGGTAACGCGCTTCTCTCTAACAACATTGAATTGCGCTTTCCCTTGCTAGGCACGAACATCGGCGGCGTTTTGTTCCACGATATGGGAAACGTATACAGCACGTTGAGCGACATATCTTTTCGTTTCAAGCAGCGCGATCTGAACGACTTCAATTACATGGTCCACGCAGCGGGCTTCGGCATCCGGTATCGCACTCCTGTGGGGCCGATTCGTCTGGATCTGGCCTACAGTATTAATCCTCCATCGTACCTTGGCTTCGGCGGATCAGCCGACCAACTGTATCAATGCAATCCTAATCTTTCAGCCGCGCAATTGCCGTCGTTTTGCCAGACCACCCGTCAGAACGTCAGCCATTTCCAATTCTTCTTCTCCATAGGACAAACGTTTTGATACTTTTCCACACTCTCGGCGTTTTGCATATCTGGTATCTGCTGGGGAGCCCTGTGGTGATGGATCGAGTCGCAGTGGTGGTGGGACGGCGTGTTGTCAAGAGTAGCGATATCGATCGGGATCTTCGAGTTTCGCAGTTCTTGAATCGGGAACCATTGAATTTCAGCGTTGATGCAAAGCGGAAAGTGGCGGAGCGGTTAATCGATCAGGAACTGATCCGGCAAGAGATGATGAACGGCGGCTACAGGCAGCCAACCGAGCAGGAAGCGAACGGAATTCTGCAACAACTGGTGCGTGATCGTTTCCAGGGATCGGAACCACAACTGCGCGCGGCGCTCGGTCGCTACGGACTTACCAGGGAGCAGCTCAGCCGCTATTTTCTTTGGCAGATGACCGTGCTTCGTTTCATTGACGAGCGCTTTCGTCCGGGAGTCCTCGTCACCGATGAAGACGTGCGAGCGTACTACAACGACCACCGGAATGAGCTGGAGAAAGCTTACCCGCAAAACCATAGTATTGAGGCGCTGGATGCCAAGATTCGCGAAATTATCGCGGGCGAGCGCGTGAATCGCAGCTTTGACGAATGGTTGACCCAGACGCGCGGCCAAACCCGCATTGAGTATCGCGATGCGGCCTTTCGCGAGGGACCATGACACTGAGCCGGCGAGGACGGATTCTGAGAAATATCGGCGCCGGGCTGGTTGCGCTGATTCTGATTGCCGGCATCGGCGCGATCCTAACGGTGCAGACGCAGTGGTTCCGCGATTTCGTGCGCCGGAAAATCATTACGGCAACGGAGGAAGGTACAGGTGGAAAAGTCGAAGTGGGTTCCTTCTCATTCGACTGGCGCGCCTTGGAAGCTGTTGTATCGGGCTTCGTCATTCACGGTAAGGAGCCGCCCGGTGCGCTTCCGTTCGTTCGTGTCGCCCGTGCCCAGGTGAACCTGCGGCTGTTTACGAGTTTGCGGAGGGTGATCGATGTCTCGTTTCTGGGAGTGGAGCGGCCGGAGGCGAACATACTGGTGCTGGCGGACGGCACTACTAATATTCCGCAGCCCGCGGAAAAACCGAAATCCAATACCACCATTCTCGATACCGTGGTGGATCTCGCGGTCGATTACTTCAGGGTCAGCGATGGCCTGCTTACCTTTAATTCGAAAAAACAATCGGTCAACCTGAGCGCGCATAATCTACGGGCACAGCTTTGGTTCAACCTTGTGACGCGGAGCTACAAGGGGCAGCTATCCTTACAGCCGATTTATGTCGCATCGGGTAGGAACACACCCGTCGTGTTTACGGTCAATTTGCCGATAACCCTGGAGCGCACTCGCGTGGCTTTGGATGGGGCAAAAATTACCACTCCTGCGTCCCAGATCACGATTAACGGTGCGCTAGAAGATCTAAATAATCCTAAGACGAATGCGCGCGTGGATGGATACATCGCGTTGGTGGATTTGAAAAATCTTGGCGATGTTCCGCTCGATTTGAACGGACGCAACCTGCCTTCGGTGATCAATTTGAACGGTAACGCAGCCATTGCCGGCGACCGGATTACGGTGAGCGAATTCCGCGTTGGCGTTGGCAAATCGAGTATTGTAGCGTCTGGCATCCTCAAAGATCCCCAAGGGAACGGCGCATTAAATTTCAAATCCAGCCTTGCGCTGGATGAACTTGGACAGATGGCGAACTCAACCGCGCACCCCGGCGGGATTGCCGTTGCAAATGGCCAAGTGAAACTGGACGCGTCCAATAATTACCGCGTGACGGGAACAGTCGAAGGACGTGATCTGTCGTTCTCAGAAGGCAATCAGCGAATCCGGAACGTGGGTGTCGTGGCCGGCATCAGTCTTGACCCGCATCGATTGGACGTTAAGGGGCTGCGTATCTCTGCCTTGGGTGGACAGATCACCGGCGATGCGTCGCTTGAAGAGTTTGCGCGTTACGACTTCAGCGGAAACCTGGGCAATTTCAACCTTCAGACAATCTCGCAAGCGCTCGGGCAGAAATCGCTGGCGTACAGCGGCGTGATTTCGGGCCCTATTCAAGCGGAAGGCGACCTGAAAGCGCCGGGCACGAAAAGCATCAAGGCCAGCGCGAAGCTTGCCATCGCGCCTGGCCGCCTGGGCATACCGGTTTCCGGCCGGATCAATGCCGAATACAACGGAGCTACGGACAATATCAACGTGCCCGATTCTTATGTCGCGCTACCGAATTCCCGGTTGAACTTGAGCGGGTCGTTGAATAATCGGCTTGATGTGGAGTTGACCACTAGAAATGTGAATGAGCTTTTGGCAGGCTCGCCGTCGGGCAGCGATCCGCACATTACCATTAATGGTGGTCAGGCTCGATTTGCAGGAGCCGTTACTGGAAAACTGGCGGCGCCGAATATTTCCGGCCATCTGGCGGTGGATTCCTTCAGCGTGCAAGGGCGGCGATTCGATTCGCTGGCCGCTGACCTCGCAGCTGCGAAGAATCGCGCCAGTGTTTCCAATGGCGTTCTCCTGCGTGGTCCGATGCAAGCGCATTTCAACGCTTCGGCTGGACTGCTGGATTGGTCTCCAAAGCCGAACCAGCCGGTGACCGCCAACGTCAATATCCAAAACGGTGATTTGGCGGACGTGATGGTTTTGGCCGATCAACCGCCGGGTGGATATTCAGGCGCTCTGACGCTCGACGGCAATGTAGGTGGAACCATTGGGAATCCGTCTGGCGCCGTCAACCTTCAAGTTGTGAATGGCACGGTCAAAAAGCAACCGTTCGATCGCCTGCAGGCAAAGGTGAACTTGTCCGATCAGCTCATTACGATTCCGGCGGCGTCGATGAGTTCGGGGACGGCACAGGTAAACCTGGCGGCCGAGTTCCGGCATCCGCGCGATAGTTTCAGCACCGGACAATTGCACGCGCATGTGCAAAGCAACCAGGTCAATCTCGCGGAGATACGGCCGCTTCAACAGCAGCGCCCGAATACGGCTGGAACGCTGAACCTGACCGCTGATGTGACGGGTGATGTGACTCAGAGAAATGTGAAGGGAAAAGATGAGACGGAGTTTTTGCTGAGCAGCGTCAACCTGGACGGCGGGGCTCGGAACCTCCAATTCGAAGGGCAGAATTATGGGGATGTGACAGCCAAGGCCACGACGACCGGGCAGACAGTCGCCTATAACCTGCACTCGAACTTCGCGGGATCTGCTATTCAGATGAACGGGAGCACTCGGTTGGTTCGCGATTATCCGACGACGGCGGACGCGAACATTCGCAATCTTCCGATTGAGCGGCTCCTGGTGCTCGCAAAGCGCACCGATATCCCGGCTCGCGGAAATCTCTCGGGCACGGCTCATGTTTCCGGAACCATGTCCAATCCGGAGGGCAGCGCGGATCTCGACCTCGCAAACGCTGTTCTGTATGAAGAGCCGATCGACCACGTGCGGACGCGGGTGAGTTACCAGAGCGAGCGTATCGACATCCCCTCGTTCGAAGTCGACTCCGGGCCATCGCGAATCAACCTGGCCGCGCGCTACGATCACCGTTCGGGCGATCTGAACGCGGGTGACCTGACATTTCGCGTCAATAGCAGCCGTATTGAGCTGGGGCGAATCCGGAATGTGCAAAAAATCCGTCCGGGTCTTGCCGGTTCGCTGCAAATTACATCGTCAGGCGCAGCTAAAGTGCAGGAAGGAGAGCCAAGGCTGTTGGTCCGCGATTTTAACGCCGACATCGGTGCCACGGGGATTGCCGCACAGGGTACAAAATTCGGCGACCTGACACTGAAAGCGGCGTCGAACGCAGGACGGTTGAACTTCTCCTTGAATTCGAATCTGGCGGGAGCTTCCGTTCAGGGGCAGGGAACTGCTCAACTCAGTGGCGATTACCCCGTCAATGCGGAGATGAAGTTCAGCAACGTTTTGTGGAGCCGGTTGCAGCCGCTGCTCGGGCCTTCCACCGGAGAGCCGCCCAGTTTTGATGCGGCGGCGGAAGGACAGGTGACTCTCAACGGCCCGGTGATGAAGACAGACCAACTGAACGGTTCACTGCAGATCACCCAACTGCAATTCAAGTCACTGCCGGAACCCGGCGCGAACGAAAAGCCGATTGTAGTGAGCAATCAGGGGCCAATTGCCGCCACTATGGATCGCGGTACGGTGCGGATAGACAGCGCCCACTTGGCCGGGCCGCAAACTGACATCAATGCAACGGGGACCGTTTCCCTCGTCCAAACGCAACAGCTCAATCTGAATCTGAACGCGAAAACCGATCTCGGGCTGCTCCGAAATTTCAGTCAGGATATTTATTCATCGGGGAACATCGTTCTCGCCAGCACGGTGCGCGGGACGCTGCAGAAACCGCTGGTGAATGGCCAGCTTGAGTTGAAAAACGCTTCTATCAACCACGTCGATTTTCCGAATGGCATCTCGAACGCCAACGGTCAGGTAATTTTCAACGGCAATACCGCGACAATCAAAAGTATGACCGCCGAGACCGGGGGCGGCAAACTCGCGTTGTCCGGTTTCATTAGCCTGGGCGATACTCTTCGGCTTGGATTGCGCGCGACTGCAAATCAAGTTCGCGTACGCACGCAGCAGGGCGTGAGCGTAGTCGCCAATGCGGCCATTAACGTGACGGGAACGCCGCAATCGAGCCTCGCTGCGGGCACAGTAGTGATTACGCAGCTTACATACGCGCCCCAGAGCGATATCGGCTCCATTTTAACTGCCTCAACGCCGCCGCCCGCAGAGGCTCCGGCCTCATCGAACCCGCTGCTTCAAAATCTGCGGCTCGACATCCGGGTGCGGACATCGCGGGCGGCAACCGTACAGGCATCCGTCGCCCAAAACGTGCAGGTCGACGCCGATCTCCACGTTCGTGGAACGGCGGTGATTCCCGGAGTTCAAGGGACCGCCACCGTTACGGAAGGTAACCTGGTGTTCTTTGGGTCGCAATACCGGGTCAGTTCTGGGATCATTTCGTTCTATAACCCGGTTCGCATCGAACCAATTCTTAACATTACGCTCGAGACGCAGGCTAAGGGCGTCGATGTCGTGCTCACGGTAACCGGACCGATCGACAATATGAAGCTGAGTTACACATCGGATCCTCCTTTGCAGTTCCAGGAGATTGTGGCGCTGTTGGCATCAGGCAAGACGCCAACTTCGGATCCGACTTTACTGGCGAATCAGCCTTCTGCGCCTCAACAGACCTATGAACAGATGGGCGAGTCCGCCATTGTCGGCAAGGCTCTCGCCGATCCAGTGGCGAGCCGACTTCAGCGAGTGTTCGGTGTCAGCCAACTCAAAATAGACCCGTCGTTCACGAGCGGGTCAGACTTACCGCAGGCCAGGGTCACGCTTCAGCAACAGATCGCAAACAATCTGACGTTTACTTATGTGACTGCGCTGGACGATCCGAACACGCAGATCATACGAATCGAATGGGCGTTCAGTCCCCGGTGGTCGGCTCTTGCCAATCGGGACGAAAACGGGATATTCAGCATCAACTTTCTGTACAAGAAGCAATTCCGGTAAAACGGCGATCAGCTCAATTCCACCTTAGGGCACGGATTGGGCTGGCTTGCCGGTAAGCCGGTGGCCGGGTTTACGATGGCGTTGCCCGGTGTCGGGGGATGCGGATGTATTTGGGCGGCGAAGTGTGAACCAAATGTCCTGGCGTATATCTTGGTAAATTCGGCCCCAAAGAAAAAGAGCTGAGCCGAGTAGTACACCCACACCAAAACGATCACCAGCGAGCCGGCGGCGCCATAGGTCGAGCCGAAACTCGCCTTGCCAAGATACATTCCGATGAGTTGCTTGCCGGCTGTGAAGAGCAAGGAAGTGAATGCCGCACCGACAATGACATCGCTCCATTTCAATTGCACATCGGGCAAGAATTTGTAGATGGCGGCGAATAGAAGGGTGGCCACCAGAAAGGTGCTGAGAGCGACGGTGGCCTGCAAGCACGATTCGGAGGCCGGCAGGATTGAACTGTAGAACGACCCTATCGCGGCGATCGCCGTATTCAACAGCAACGAGACAAGTAGCAAAAAGCCAATCGCTAAAACCAACCCAAACGAGTAAAAGCGCTCCTTCGCCAGGGTAAGAATGCCCCGGAGGCCCAAACTTGTCTCCGCGGCCGGCGCACGCCAGATGGTATTCAGAGCGTCACGAAGCTCTACCGCAACACCCGATGCCCCAAAGCCCAGCGTGATAACGCCAAGAACTGTCGCGAGCACACCGGTTCCAGGTTTGTAGGCCGATTCAATTAAGTCCTGGATCGCTTTCGCTCCCTCCACTCCCACCAAATCCTGAATCTCCCATACCAACTGGCCTTGCGCGGCCTTTTCGCCAAAGGCAAATGCGGCGATGGCGACGACCACAACGACGAGAGGCGCCAGAGAGAGTAGCGTATAGAAAGCCAGCGCCGCGGCAAGCCGAGGCGACTTATCCTCGACCCATGAAGCGCCAGTCTGCTTCAAAAGCGTACCAATTTCCTGCGCGCGCAAGCGTGAAAACTTCCGGATGTGCTGCCACGCGTCGCGTGTGGGGTGGGCTTCTTCGCTGGCCGGCAGATTCGCCACAGCAACATTAATATTGCAATTGGATCGCCAAGCGTCAATCGACCCTTTGCGAGATTGAAAGATGGTAATCGACGAAGCGCCTGTCAGGCGGGCGCCGGAAATTATTACAGGAAGTTTCCCCAGCACAGAAATGGATTAGCTATGTGGCGTCCCTTGCGTTTTGAGGAGCCACGAACTGATCATATGAATCTGCGAAGTGATACTCGAGACTCGACTGAATCACGTTCGCGTCGCCGCCCTCAAGAGCATTGACGATGTCGTGATGTGAGTGCAAGACGATAGGACCTGCCCTGGAACTGCTGCGAACAATACTGATGAACGCGAATAGCGGCGCCGCAATCTGATCCAACACCTGATAGAGCGTCTCGCTATTCGAGAGGCGCCAAAGCGTGCGGTGAAACTCCAGGTCGTACTGGGCTGCCAGGAAATACTCCTTCCTCGATGTCGTCGCCGCAATTAGATCAGCCAGCTCGTGAAGTCTGGCCACGTCGGTTGCGGTGAGGCGCGGCACGGCTCGAATAGCGGCCATGTATTCCAGTTTCAGGCGTACTTCTAGCCTGTCGCGGACCTGCTCCGGGCTTAACTCGGTTACGAACGTACCCTTGTTTGCGACTCGCCGTACCAGGCCGAGCTGCTCAAGGTGGATCAGCGCCTCGCGCACCGAAGTCTGGCTAACTTCAAAGTCCTTCGCGAGTTGCAGCTCGAGCAGGGGATCGCCTGGCCGTAGCTTCCCGGCGTAAATCGCATTGCGAACTGCGTCCGCCACACGCGTCTTTACCGGGCCACGCTTTAAGGATTCAAAGATGAGAGCCATTCCTATCGATAACGATTCTACACCAGAAAATAGTCCAACAGCCCTTGACCTCCATTCAGAGTTGGCATATTATCGATAACGATAAGACGAGTCTCTAGGGGAGTTGCCATGTTGCACATTGTGAACACCAGACTTCGCGCCGTCCTGACCGGGGTGGCGCTCATGCTCTCAATCCAAATCGCAGCGAATGCCCAGATCGGCGGCGGAACCGTTCGGGGATTCGTTACCGATGCTTCGAGCGCGACGGTTGCCGGCGCTCAAATCAAGGCGGTCAACCTGGACACCAACGTGCCCTCTGCGACAACCAGCAATGACAGCGGTTACTACGAATTTCCATTGCTGCCCGCCGGGCGCTACTACGTGGAGGCCGCGCGCGAGGGCTTCCGGCCGGCTCGCAGCGCTGAGTTCACGCTCAGCACCGGAACCGTGCCGCGCATCGACCTCACCGTGCAGGTGGGCGCGACCAACAGCTCAGTCGAAGTCACCACCGAGGCTCCGGTGATTAACGTGTCAACAACGGATATCGGCCAGGTCATCGGGTCGCAGAAGGTAGAGTCGCTACCCTTGAACGGGCGCAACTGGCAGAACCTGGTGGGTCTTCAGGCTGGAGCCATGGCGAATCCGTCGAACACAGCAGGTGCGCGTGGCGGCATCGAGTTCAACGGCTCGCCTGCGTGGGGAAATCAACTGCTGCTCGACGGGGTCGACATGACCTTCGGTGAAATCACTTCGGCGCCCACCGACCAGGCCGGCGGAGCGGGAACGTCGCTCATAGGCGGTACCAGCATCGGAGCAATCTCGGAAGTGAAAGTGAACAGCAATTCGTTCTCGGCCGAATTCGGAAGCGCCGTTTCCGGCGTAGTCAACTTGACCACGAAATCGGGCACGAACGCTTTTCACAGCGAAGCGTTCGAATTTTTCCGCAACGATGTCCTCAATGCCAATGACTTCTTCTCGAACAAAGCCGGACTTGCGAAACCGCCGCTGCGTTGGAATCAGTTCGGCGGAAATCTGGGCGGACCCATTAAGCGCGACCGTCTGTTCTTCTTCTTCAACTACGAGGGCGCCCGCGTTCATAAAGCCACTCAGCTTTCCGGCAACACGCCCACCGATCTGCTCCTCTCGCAGTTGACTCCGGCGTTGCGTGAAAATGCTTCCGGGCTGCCCCGGACGTATACGCCAACGTCCAATCCGCTACTCGGGTTTAGCATTCGGAATGCAAGTACGACCGATCAGGAAGACACCACCCTCACCCGCATCGACTACAACTTTGCTAAGCAGCGCCTCTCATTCCGCTACAGCCACAACTGGTCCGACTACGAGATCCCCCAATTCCGCCCGGCCAACGTGCAATCGGCGCCCTATAAGTTCGACAACGCATCCGTGGAGCACACCATTCCGATCTCGCCGACTCTGCTGAACGAGTTCCGGTTCGGACTGAACCGCAACGACCTGAATCGCCATAACAGCACGCTCGGTGTGCTACCCGGATGGTTTGAGGTGCAGCCCGTAAGCCTGGTTGGCGATTTCCAAAGCCAGATTCACTACACCAACGACACTTACACCATCGCCGACAACATGACCTGGATCAAAGGCTCGCAGACACTGAAGTTCGGCACGCAGATTTTTGATCTGGACAGCCATCGGATCCAGAACACGGGCATGACGACCTACTACAACACTCTCCCGGATCTCATCGCGGACAACGCGGCGATTTTACGAATCACTTTCGGCAGTCCCAAGGACTTGCAATCATGGCACTACGGATTCTTTTTGCAGGACGACTGGCGCGTGAATCGCTCCTTGTTGATCAATGTAGGTTTGCGGTACGAATACTTCACCCCACTCACCGGCATGCTGAACGTCTCGACCTCGAATCCGTTCGGGCCCTTCATCAACAAAGGCCAGCCGATGTTCACGTCCAACAAGAACGACTGGGGGCCGAGGCTAGGCTTGGCATGGAACCCGCTCGGGACACAGCGACTGGTGGTCCGCGCCGGCGCCGGACTTTCGTACATGCCGATGCTGCCGTTCTTCCTTTATGATTTTGCGGCGATCGACGCGCGCTTGCCCTTCAGCGCCAATCTCACGCCTGCGGACGTCCCGTCAACGTTCAGCTTTAAGTTCCCGTTCCCGCAGACAGCGTTTGTGCAACAGTCGATCGCGAATCCGGCCAGCGTGGATGCGCTCCATCTGACGCTGGGCCGGCAAATCGGGGACTTCAACTCCAAAGATACGTCCTCATGGCAGTGGAACTTCAGTGTGCAAACTCAGTTGGCGCGAAATGACTCGCTGCAGGTCAGCTATGTAGGCAACCAGGCGGTCCACATTTACGTTCCCAATTATCCGAACCAGTTTTTACCCGGCGCCACGACGCGTCCTAATCCGAGCATAGGCGCCGTAAGTTGGGTTTGTACTTGTGCGACGTCGAATTACAACGCGCTTCAAGTCTCCTACAATCACCGGTTCTCTCATGGCCTGGTGATGGATGCCTATTACACCTGGGGCAAAGCATTAAGCCTCGGCGGCGTGAACGACGTGAATAATGTCGCTAACGGCAACCAACAGGACCCCTATAATCTGCGCGGTTCCATCGGGCCGCAAAGCGGCGACGTTTCGCAGTTGTTCTCGCTCAATTATTCCTATGCGATTCCCACCGGGGCCGCCGTCCGGAATTCGGCTATTGCGAACGCGGTCGCAGGGGGCTGGAGTCTCGACGGCATCATGCAGAAGCGGTCCGGGTTTCCGGTGAATGTCCTCGCCGGGCTCGACCTGGTCCGCAACCAGCGCACGGCTGGAGACCGCCCGAACCTCATTTCCGGCGTGGATGCATACCAGGGACAAGGTCTGCAATGGTTCAACAAGGCTGCCTTCGATTCGCAGACGCCGTACAACCAGAAGGTATACGGCAATCTGGGTTTCAACGCATTGCGCGGCCCCGGCGGATTTACCTGGGACGCCGCTCTTCACAAACAATTCAAAGTTACGGAGAAGCACAGTATTACGCTCCGTCTGGAAGCGTTTAACCTGTTGAATCACGTCGTGTTCAGTAATCCGACGGCCACTGTAACCAGCCCGCAGTTCGGGTTGATTACCTCCGGAAGTTCCGGGCGCGCGTTCCAGTTAGCCGCGAAGTACATGTTTTGAGGAAGTCACAAATGACACGCCGTGAACTGATGAAAGCCGCCATCGCGGCGCCGTTTTACGCGCAGGCCGCTTCCAACACACCTCGCAGCCGGATGCGCTCGCTCGAAGAGACTCCAGGCGCCGTCGCCGACATCTGGCGTATATCCGGACGCTTCACCAAGAATCCGGACATCGTCCGCTTTTCGTCCGGACGAATGATTCTCGTCTTCTGCGATGACGATAGCCACTGGGCACAGGAGATCACTCGCATCACCACGCTCGAGAGCACGGACGGCGGAAAAACCTGGGGCAATCCGCACGTAGTCGCGCAAACAGACCGGCGCAAAAACGAGGAGCGCTGGCTCACTCCCCGAATCACTCATCTGCGTGACGGGCGCGTGATGATGCTCTGCGATCATGACGACTACGCCCACGTCCATGAGGATCAATCCTCCGGCATCTGGCAGTGGGAGAGCAAGGATGAAGGACGCACTTGGAGCGAGCCGCGCCTTACGGGTATTCCGGGCATCGAGCCGGATCGCGTCATCGAGCTCGCCGCCGGCACTCTCCTGATCGCGGCGCACATGATGCTGGCAGCGACGCGCAAGCTGGGTCAATATGTCGTGCGCTCAACCGATGGCGGCAAGACCTGGAAAGATCTCGTGATAATCGCTTCCGACCCGGTGCATCATTATTGCGAAGGCGCACTGGTCGTGCTCAAAGACAACAAGCTAGCCTGCATCATGCGCGACAATCTGCACGCCGGATATCCATCCTGGGTAAGCTTCTCTCAGGACAGTGGCTTCAACTGGTCTCGCCCGCAGCCGATGCCGTTTGCCGGAGACCGTCCCTACGCTTTGCAGATGCCCGATGGCCGCGTACTTGTAACGTATCGTAACCAGGCCGGCAACAAGGGAACGCACGCCTGGATCGGCAATCTCGACAACGAGTGCGAATATCGCGTGGCCGGTACGCACTACGATGATCGGGTCACGCTGACTCACGACACGTTGGAGATCGCCGGAGATAAGGGCGCGGTAACGCGCTATAGCATGATGCCACCCGAAAGCTTCCGGAGCGACGTGCTATTCGAAGCCACTCTCCAGGTGCGTGGGGCTTCGCGAGAACCCGTGGGCTTCGTCGAGATCGGCCGGCTCGGCCTTAGGCTCGATATTTGCACCGACCACATGCGCCTGCATCGCGGAGCTATCGACTACTACGCTCACCCAACTGACCGCGAAGCGTCAGCCGACTTCACTCAACCTCGCACCGTGCGCGTGGAGGTCAAACGCGGACGGCTGCTAATCTCCATAGACGGCAAGCCCGTGCTGAACTGGGTGGTGATGACGGAGGCTGCATTGCGTGAAACCTGCTTCGGCCGTTTGCCCGATCACGCCGGATCGGTTATCTGGCACCGAGTCCGCTACGAGGTGAAGAATCAATCGGAACCACCCTATGGTTTGATGTGGCAGCCCTCGAATGGTCACCCCGATCAATACCAGCTCGATCGCATGCTGGTGGTAAGCTCGAACCCGCCCAAAGACCCCGAATACGCACCCGATAACGGCTACTCGTCCTTCGTGCCGATGCCGGATGGCAGCATCTACCTTGTGGACTACATCACGCGCGGCGATCCCAAGCCCACCAGCCATTTGTATCGCGCGCGTTTTTCACTCAGCGATTTCGGCCCCGCCGCATGACAAGAAGAACGGCACTTGCCGGCGCGTTGACGCAGGCCATAACGGCGGACGCAGCCATGAGCCTGCGCTGGCGCAATCTTCCCGAGTTGCCCAAGGCATTGGGCGGACAGTTTGCCGGCATGGCGGACGATAAATTACTAGTGGCCGGAGGGAGCTACTTCGATACACCGTCCTGGAGCGGTGGCGTCAAACAGCGCGTCGATACCGTCTACGCGCTTGGACCCGCCGGTGAAAGCTGGCGGCTGGTTGGGAAACTTCCGCACGCGGTCGCCTCGGGAGCAGCTATAAGTACATCCCGAGGGCTCCTATGTATCGGCGGGCAACTCGACAACGGAAGCTCGCCAAAATGCCTGATGCTGGCTGTCCGCGATGGCCTGCTAACCACCACCCCATACCCGGATCTGCCTGCAACCATATCGATGCACTCTGCCGCGTGCAGCGGAGACATCGTCTACATCGCTGGCGGCCAAACCACGGCGCAATCCACTTCGGCGCTGCGAACGTTCCTGAGTCTCCGGCTAGGCGACTCCGCCTGGCGCGAGCTTCCCGGTTTACCCGATGCAGGCCGTATCCTCCCGGTGCTGATCGCGTCGGGCGGCGATGTGTTCCTGATGAGCGGCGCGGAACTGACGGGCGACCCCGGTCCTCCCGCCGGACGCCGCTTTCTCACGGACGCATACCGCTACTCGGACCAGTCCGGATGGCAGCGCCTGGCGCCGCCTCCCCGGCCGATACAAGCCGCGCCTTCGCTCGAGTGGAAGTGCACAATTCTAGTCTTCGGAGGCAATGACGGCACGTACGCCCCGAGGGAGTTTGAACTGCGCGAGGATCACCCCGGTTTCAGCAAAGACGTGCTCGCGTACGACATCGCCGCAAATCAATGGAGCGTCGCCGGACAACTTCCACTCAGCCTCGCCACCACGGCTGTTACGCTGCGTCAAGGGGAGTTCGTGATCCCTGGCGGCGAAGACCGCCCCGCGCATCGATCCGCCGCAGTGCTGGCGGGCCGTCTGAGATAAACAAATTATGCCAACTGTTCAAGAAGCCTTATCCACAATAGAGTTTTTGAAAACGATCGACACCCCCACGCTGGCCAACGCCATCGAGCTGCTGAAAGTACGTCCGCAAAGCGAAGGGTTCACGCCGCTCGGCATTCGCGCGCTCTTTCCGGAGTTCGGGCGCATGTGCGGCTACGCCGTAACTGCTCAGGTAGAAACCGTGACAGAAAGCGAGCCTTTCGACATTCGCCAGTTCATCGAACTGTATCGCGCGGTGGAGGCGTCTCCGAAGCCGGCTATTGTGGTGCTTCAGGAAATCGGCGGCCATGCCGATTACGCAGCCCACTGCGGCGAGGTGATGGCCACATTCTTCACGCGCCTCGGCGCCATTGGCCTCGTGAGCGATTGCGCCGTTCGCGATCTGCCCGAGGTGCGCGCGCTGGGGTTCCACTACTTCGCGCGAGGCAGCGTGGCCAGTCACGCGAACTTCCGTATCGTCCGTAGCGGTGTGCCGGTGCAGGTGGCGGGCATGGTAGTGCACCCGGGCGACATCCTGCATGGAGATATGAACGGCCTGCTCTCGGTTCCGAACGCCGGGGTAGACGCGCTGTCGAAAGCAGTGGATCAGGTCCGTTCACGTGAAAAGCGTCTGATGGAATTCGTGCGCGGCGACCAGTTCTCGCTCGACGGTGTAATGAACTTCGTGGTCGAATAAGATGGCGATGTCACTGGAGGGCGTCCTCCCGGCTCTGATCACGGCGCTGAGCCCGGTGGGCGACGTGGTCGTCGACGTGCTCGAACGCTTGCTCGAGCGGCTCTATGCGTCCGGCGTCCACGGCGTCTACGTATGCGGAAACACAGGCGAGGGGATGCAATCAGGAATCGCCACGCGCAAGAAGGTGCTCGAGACGGCTGTGCGCTGTTCGCCACCTGGAAAACTGGTAGCCGCGCATGTTGGTGCGAGTAATCTCGAAGATGCGATCACCTTGGCCCGCCACGCCGCCGATACCGGCGCCCACGCGCTGAGCAGCCTACCGCCCGCCGGAGGTTTCGAAGCAATCCACGCCTGGTACAGTTCGCTCGCCTCCGCCACCAACCTTCCGTTTCTTATTTATTATTTTCCGGAAGCCGCGCCCGGCATCCGCACAATGGCCGAGATCCAGCGTCTTGGCTCTTTACCAAATATCGCAGGATTGAAGTTCACCGATTTCGATCTCTACCGGATGTCGATGCTCAGCCGTGCCGGTCTCACGATCTTCAACGGACGTGACGAAGTCTTCGCCGCGGGAATGCTAATGGGCGCCCACGGCGGGATCGGCAGCTTCTATAACGTCGCACCGGAGTTGTTCCTCGACGTTTACCGGCTCGCACGCGAAGGACGTTATCCCGAAGCGCGCCGCGTGCAAGACCGGATTAATGACCTAATCTCGATCGTGCTCCGGTTTCCCATGATTCCCGCGCTGAAAGCCGTGCTTGAGTGGCGTGGCCTCCCCTGCGGGCCGTCGCTAACCGCACGGCCATTGAGTGTGGAAGAATGCGGACAGCTTCGATTCGCTCTGGAACAGGCCGGCTTCGGGTGAATTCCCCCGCCACCAACGCGCCTCTCACTCGTTCAGGCACGCCCCCATATGCCTGGCTATGCGTCGGGCTCTTATGGGTTGTCTGGCTGCTGAATTACCTCGATCGGCAAGTAATTTTCTCGGTCTTCCCCCTCTTGCAGGCGGAATTGAAGCTGACGCCCGTGCAACTGGGCCTCATCAGCACAGCTTTCCTTTGGGTCTACGCCGTTGCAGGTCCATTCGCCGGATATTTCGCCGATCGCTTCGGCTGCAAGCGCATGATTGTGGTCAGTCTGGCCGTCTGGTCGGCCGTGACCTGGCTCACCGGACAAGCACGCACATTATCCGAGTTACTCGCAGCCCGCGCGCTGATGGGTATTAGCGAAGCTTGCTACCTTCCGGCCGCCCTTGCCTTGATTGCCGCCTGGCACTCCGAAAAGACGCGCGCGAAAGCCACCGGTCTCCACTACTCAGGAGGCTATTTGGGAATGATCATCGGCGGAGGACTCGGCGGCTGGATGGCGCAACACTACGGCTGGCGCGCGGCCTTTCTCATTCTAGGCAGCATCGGCGTAGCGTATTCGTTCGTGCTCGCGTTCACCTTACGCGACCGCAAACGAGAACAATCCATTACCCGTTCTTCCAGCCAGAGCTTCCTCTCAGCAGCGCGTTCGGTGTTTCAACTACCAGGCTACCCTTCCATGTTCGCCGTGTTCGCGTCCATCTCCGTCGGGAACTGGATTGTTTACACCTGGCTCCCGCTGTACTTATTCGAGCGCTTCGGGATGGGTCTGGATAAAGCGGGCTTTACCGCCACTTTCTACCTCCAAGCCGGAAGCTTCGCAGGGATTTTGATCGGCGGGGCCGTCGCCGACCGCTGGGTTCTGCACAACCCGCGCGGCCGGCTACTCACGCAAGCCATAGGACTCGCGGCTGCGGCACCATTTCTCTTCCTCTCGGGCTTCACATCGTCTGTGGCGTTGCTAACAGTTGGCATGGCTATTTTCGGATTCGGGCGCGGCATCTACGATGCGAACTGCATGCCGGCGCTGTGCCAGATCGCTCCCGAAACACTCCGCGGAACAGGGTTCGGAATGTTCAATTTCATCGGCCCGTTCACCGGAGGCATCGTCGCCGCGGGCGCCGGAGCCCTCAAGTCAAGCATCGGCATCGGCGGATCGCTGGAGATCGCGGGAGTGCTGGTCGCTATGTCGGCCCTTGTGCTGGCCAGGGTTTCGCCAGGAATTCCTGTGAACATCCAGAGGCGGTCACTTTGACACGGTGACCGTCCGTTACTGCAAACCTGCATCGCGGGCGATAACGGAGCGGACTATTCTCATCGGTTGAACTTTTCTCCACGCGTGTACGTAGAAGAGCGTGTGATGCCGCCATCACGATGAAATCGGCACGTCCTCGGCGGAGGATCTGCAGGCCGATTCTTGGATGAGCCTCATGGAGGACACATGGAAACCGTTATTGATCTGAACTGCTCACTTCCGGGTGAATGTACTTCTCTCTCACCTATTGCCCTGATCTGGCAGGACGTCCTGGCACAGGCGATGACAGGCGAACTCGTCGCGGCGATGAACTACACAGCCTTATCGGAGATATGTGCCGATTCCGCGGGAGCCGCCGACGCATTGGAACATGCGGAAGGTGAACAGGGGCATGCTGCCGCATTCGCAGCCGAGGGGCGCAAAATTGGAGTGGACGTACCTAACAACGTCGGCGCGAAGCATTGGAAGCGGCTCCGCGAAGCATTCATGCGCCGCATCGCAGAGCGTGACTTTAGTGGCTGCCTGATCGTCCAGGAGATCATGCTCGAATCCTTCGCCGTCGCAAGCTATGGACGCGCCGGGAAGGTGGCGCCGGGTAGTCTCGGTAGGACCTTTGCCTCCATCGCAGCAGAGGAAGAAGAGCACATCGATCACGCAATGGCGATTCTCAGAACGGAGCGAGCCTTGGACGCTCAGCGCTTCGACGACAAGGTGTACCGGCTGCATTTTGAGGTGATGACCACTCTCGCGGAGATGCTGGCGAGGGAATGCAGCCACGGGCATTGCGAAGTGTGCCACGGCAGTTGCGTCAAGCCGTCCATGTCCGAGATCAGGCTGAGTGCAGCCGAACTTCGCGGAGCGTCGCTGCAACAGTACCTCAAGACACTCGACATGCTCGGCTTGCCCGGGGAGGTAACACTTACATGGGTGAGTCAATTGCCGGTGTAACCAGTCAAGGGCAGACGACCGAGGTCGATTTTGCGCTGGTCGGGCATCAGGAAAGTTGGAGAGCGGCTTCGGACGTACTCGCTGTCCTGCGCGGGCCGGAGCATACGCCTCTGCCGGAGGAAGAGATCAAGGACATTCTTCCGTGGATTCCGCCTCGAGCAGTGTGCCATGTCGGCGTCGGATCGATCATCGGCGCGACGGCGCGCGGTCTCTACATCGACTCCTTCATTCCTCCAGACCGTCTCGAAGCCGCCCATACGCACGACAACATCGCCCGCGTTCGAGGGGCAGCGGCCTACGCGATCAAGGAAAGAGCGAAGATCGTGAGTCTCGGCGGATTCAGCTCCATTCTGATCGAGGGCAACTTCGATCAGCTTCCGGAAAGACACGGTACCGTCTTCACGACCGGCAATACGCTGACAGTTGGATTCATCGTTCAAGGCGTCAAGAAAATGTGCGCTCTGGAGGGCCGGAACCTCCGACGATCAACGCTCCTCATCGTAGGAGCAACGGGAGATTTAGGTTCCGGCTGCGCCCGTTGTTTGGCTCCAATCGTACGGCGCGTGCTGCTCAGCGCACGCAACGTGGAGCGGCTACGAAAACTCGCTGCGGAGTTGGAGGCCGATGGAGTCCAGGTGGAGATCGCGACGGATCTCCAGCGCTTCTCCGCAGAGGCAGACGTCGTGATCTGCGCGGCGAGCCTGGCGTCCCCCTCGCTCCTGTTGGGCCGGATCGCGCCCCACGCGCTCGTTTGCGATGCGGGGTACCCGAAAAACCTGTCTCCAAGCGCGGAGATGGCTGGCGCCAAAGTCTTCTTTGGAGGTCTGGGACAGATCACTGGCGGGTTGAGGTTCACGCCGGATTTTCATGGAATTCTGAATCGGCATCCGTTCCCCGATGTAGTCCATGGATGTTTACTCGAAGGCATGGCTCTTGCTCTGGAGGGCCGGTTCGAACCCTTCTCTCAAGGAAGAGGAGGTATCACTCAGGAGCGGGTCGACCAGATCGAGACAATTGCTGCGCGGCATGGAATTTTCCTCGCACCGCTATACAACGCCGATGGACCGGTAGAGGACAGCGTTGGCTGAGCGGCGTTTAGCCCTTGGCGTACTTCCGCTCATGTTCCAGCAACCACTGCTTGTGCTCCCGGCGCACTTTGCGCAAGACTGGCGAAAAGAATCTGGCCCTTCGACTATTCGGCACTTGATGAACAGGATCTGCGCCGGCGTCTATTGAGACGTTATTCCAACTCCCAACCGCGGAACTGATGCTGGTGAGTCGCAAGATCCACTCTCTGACCGTGAAATGTGACGCCTTCCATCTGCAGACGTAAGCGTTGCTCCGCACCCGCTTCGAAACGAAGTTTGATTTCGCCTCCAGCCCCCACAACCCGCTGCCAAGGAAGCAACGCCGAAGGAGTGGTGCGAAGAAGCCGAGCCACTGCTCGATGATAAAGAGGATATCCGGCGGCGGCAGCAACTTGTCCGTATGTGGCGACACGACCCTTTGGGATGGAACGAATCATCCGGCGAAACGCAGCGTCTCTCATTTCGTTCGGCCGGGAAGAATCCTTTGTAATCCGCCGAATCAGCTTCCGTGAGAATGAGGCCGGTGTCTCCTGCGTTTTCATTTTTGAAGATAGTCCCTCACTTCGCGCTGAGTGGCGGGTAGCTTTCGCGTAAATCCACCCGTCGGCCCATAGTCGATTTCCAGGATACCGCCTTCGAATCTTTGATGAGAAAACAAAAAGCCGGCGAACGGCGCCCTGGATGCAGAAAAGGCCGCTCATCGTGACCGAAGGTATAATCGGGGCAGAGCCCGTGACGATCTCTCCTGCACGTTTCATACGCGTTGAGGATATCGTCTGGCTGGCATTGATTTTCGCGCTGTGTTTTGGTCCTTATCGCGATCCCTACTCCGTTTCTGTTCTTGTGGTACTTGGCGTTTTTCAGATCATAGAGCCGAGGATAGCCTGGTTCTCGACGCAAGCCGGCCGCGCTGTTGCGACCCTTTCCAGATTGCTTCTCTGTTACTTGGAACTTGCCCTCACAGGGGGCATTAACACTTCGTATTACGTGATTCTGCTGCTACCCATTATTTCGGCGGCAAGCACGATGAAACCTCGGGGTACCATCGCCTTCACTTTGTTGTCGATGCTTTCCTACTTATCATTTTTTCTGTTCGTCGATTGGACTCAATTCGAACTTACCGATGTGGGTTGGGGTGAGATCTATCTACGGGTAGGGTTTCTACCCGTGGTGGCGTTTCTCACTTACCAACTTGCCAAGGAGACACGAATAGAAGCGAGCAAGCACCAAGCCGCAGCCGAGAAACTTGCAGAGGCCAACGAGAGCTTACAGAAGGCCGAAGACGAAGTGCGCCGTTCGGACCGTCTGGCAGCGCTAGGTCAACTCACGGCCGGGCTGGCCCATGAGCTGCGCAATCCAATCGGAACAATTCGCGCATCGGCGGAGATGCTGCTCAAGAATGTCCCGGATGACAAGCCACTGATCGGCGAACTGGCGGGATTTATTTCCACCGAGGTCGATCGCACAAACTCGCTCATCACGCGCTTTCTCGATTTCGCGCGGCCCATGCATCTGAAATTAGAGAAGACGGATATCGCCGAGTTGCTGGACAGAGCGATTGCGGAATTCGAGAAACACAACCCGCCAATCGACGTGACAATTTACCGGAATTATGCACCAGAAGTACCTGGGATCGATCTGGATGGTGAGTTGATGCAGCGAGTCTTTTACAATCTGATCCTGAATGCCGCGCAGGCCAGTCCGGCGGGCGGCTCGGTCAGTGTGAAAACGCGGTTGGTCGGCGATGAGGTGGAAGTCTCAGTAATCGACCGCGGCTCGGGCATCGCCAAAGAGCAGCTGAAGAACATATTCAATCCGTTCTTCACGACGAAGCCCGACGGTGTTGGCCTCGGGCTGGCGATCGTTTCTAAAATTGTGGACGAGCATAGAGGAACGCTGGCCGTTGAGAGCGAGGCCGGTGACGGCAGCGTTTTTCGGGTATTTCTGAAAGCAGCCGAGTAGCGAATTAGAGCGTCTTCAAATATGCGATGAGATTGGCTTTCTCTTCATCGGACAGCATATCGGCGTAGGCTGGCATTCCGTTGCCGCCGGCATTAATCACGGCTTTCACGTTCGCCTCGGTGACCTTTTTACCATTCTTCAGTTTGTCGTGTGTGAAGAGGCCTTTCAAACCCGGGCCCATCTTTTTCTCTTCGGAATCCGCATTGTGGCAGACGCTGCACTGCTCGAAAACTTCCTTGCCCTTGGCGGCGTCGGGCTCAGCGGCCATCGTGACAACAGGACGCGCCATCAGCAACATTGCCAGTGCGGCCGCACTTAGAACTACAGTCGTTTGCTTTCTCATCGTTTCCTCCAATTGCCCAGTTACGAACGCGATTCTAATGTTAGTTTACAATCTTCGATTGCAGCCTTGCATTATTCTCTTCGCAAAATCTCCGATCCCCGGCCGGGTAAAAACCCGCCTCCAGCCGTTTCTTGCAGCGGCGGACGCAGCTTCGCTGTATACCGCGTTTGTCTCCGACATGCTCGATCGGCTACGTTCCATTGCGGGTGTCGAGTTGGAACTGCATACCAACATACCTACCGATGCCTGGAGCACGTCGGGCGTTACAACCAGACTGCAGGCTGAGGGCGATCTTGCGTTAAAAATGTTTCACGCTCTGGATGGCGCTCTTCTGGCCGGCCATCCGCGCGCCATGATCGTCGGGAGCGATGCGCCTACGCTTCCTGTGTCTCATATGGAAGCGCTGCTGGCGTCGAAGGCCGATGTTGCGCTTGGCCCTTCGACCGATGGCGGCTACTATGCAGTCTCCAGCCGCGTGGCGCATCGGGATATGTTCAAGGATGTGCCGTGGAGTTCGGCGCTCACGCTCGACCGGACGGTAGCGGCGGTTGGGCGTTGCGGCTTCAGCGTAGAACTCGGCCCGGAGTGGTTCGACGTGGATGAGCCGGAAGATCTCGACCGCCTGGCCGCCTCGCCGAATCTTCCGAAGCGAACGAAGGAATGGCTACTGAATCATGGGCGATAGTGGAAAGATGGCCGCTAGCGATCTCGATATAGGGAGTCTCGCAGACCGGGCGAAGTTGTTCCGCAATGAGCTGGATCGGACGAAGGCAGAGATCGCCCTGCCAGGTCCGGGCTGGTATCCATACGACTCGCTGGCCGCTTTCCTGCGCCTCCACCATCTGCTTCGCGAGCGGCAGCGGCAACTCCTGGCTTTGGTGGGAGAGCTTCCGGTGCTGGATGCCGGGTGCGGCGATGGGGCCATCTCCTTCTTTCTGGAATCGCTCGGCTGCACCGTGCATGCTCTCGACAACAAAGAGACGAATTTCAATCAGATGGAAGGCGTGAAAGCGCTCAAGGCGGCGCTGCGGTCGACAGTCGAGATCCATGAGGTGGACCTCGATACGCAATTTACTCTGCCCGATGTGACGTTTGGTCTGACGATCTTTCTGGGCACCCTCTACCATCTGAAAAATCCATTCTTCGTACTCGAGACCCTGGCGCAGCGCACACGATATTGCGTGATGAGCACGCGGCTGGCTCGATTCGACGATCAACGCGATCCGGAATTGCAGCGCTTGGCCGTCGCCTACCTGGTGGACGAGCATGAGTTGAATCTCGATAAGACGAACTTCTGGTTGTTCACCGAAGAGGGATTGCGGCGTACGCTCAAGCGCTGCGGGTGGCATGTCCACGCGTGGAGCATCGCGGAGGATCCCGTACGCTATGACACGGGAACCATTACAGCCGATGTACGTGTGCATTGCCTGCTGCAAAGTCGGCTGACGAATTCGACGCCGGCGCTCGACCTTGGTGAGGGCTGGTACAGGCTCGAAAAAGACAATTGGCGATGGACCGGGCGGCGTTTCTCGCTACTAGTGGAGCCCGCGTGCGAAGCAGGGAGTCCTTGCAATTTGAAGATGCGGTTTACCATCGCTCAAGCGCTGATCGATCAGTTGCAGAGCCTTTCTGTTTCCGCCACGGTCAACGGCGCACCTCTCGCGGCGAGCAGATATTCGGAGCCGGGAGAGCATGTGTATCTGCATCCGGTACCTGCGGGAATGCTGGTTGCGCATCAACCGGCGCTCGTGGAATTCGAACTCGACAAAGCGTTGGCTCCGACGAAAACTGACGTGCGGGCCTTGGGATTGCAAGTGCTTTTCGAATACGATGATGGCAGTTCACCGATCGAGATCTTTTGAAATCAATTCGTTGGCGGAATCTTCCGGCTGGTTCGACTTAGCTGGTGGAGGTTATGCAATGCAATTGAATCTTTGCTGGTACGGTGTTTCGGATCTGGAGAAGGCGAAGGCTTTCTACGGAGACGTTCTGGGCATGAAGAAGAAATTCGAGATGCCCGCATGGGTTGAGTTCGGCGATTCGTCGCCGGACGGCGTGTCGGTGGGCTTGAATCTCATCCCCGATTTCCAGCCCAAGGACGGCGGCGCAACCGTGGTCTTTCGCGTGACGGATCTGGAGAAGGAGCGCGATCGGCTAGCGGCAAAAGGCGCGAAATTCGAAGGTGAGATTCGCGACATTCCGGGCGTGGTGCGCATTGCCACTTTCCGTGATCCGTTTGGAAACAGGCTGCAGATTATGCAGCTCATGATGGGATAGCATGCTGCCTGAGCAGGAATGGACTTTAGTAACGGAGGCGCGCGCCGGCGACGGGCGCGCCTTCGAATCGTTGATTGAGCCGTTGCAGCGGCCGCTGTTTGCATACATCTACCGGATCGTCGCGCACCGTCAGGATGCCGAGGACGCTCTGCAGGATGTCCTGGTGCGGACGTTGGAATCGCTACCGAGTTTCCGGCGGGAGGCAAAGTTCAAGAGCTGGCTGTTTGGAATCGCTACGCACGTTTGTTTGGATCTGCTGCGTGCTCGGCGGCGATGGCGGGTGCAGGCGCAGTTGGAGGGTGAAAAAGAATCGAAGGCTTCTCCTGAAGCACTGGAGAAGCTGATGGAGATTATGAATGCACCGGATTTCGTGTTTGAAATTCGCGAACACATCGCATTCTGCTTTGCTTGTGTGGGGCGCTCGCTCGAGCCGGAGGAGCAGGCTGCTTTGATGTTGCGGGAGGTGCTGGGCTTTAGTAATGAGGAATCGGCGAAGATGCTGGAGGTCTCTGAGCCCGTCTTTCGGCATCGGCTGAGCAGTGCGCGGTCGAGAATGACTCGTGACTTTGAGGGACTTTGCCGGCTGGTTAGTAAGACAGGGGCGTGCTGGCAGTGCAAGGCACTGCGTGACATCGCGCCGGAGGCGCATCGTGGGGCGGATTTGGTGCAGATTGAGGTTGCGCCTGGTTTGGCCATTACGGCGGAGTCTCTGTTGGATGCGCGGATTGAGATCGTTCGTGACGCGGATTTGGAGAATGGGCGGACGGCCCCTTTGCATTCGGCGTTTTTTGTGAGTATGAATCGGCGGGAGAATGCTGTGCCTTGAGCTCTTCGTCCATGGAATATGGGGAACGCGTAATTGCGTGTTTCAAAAGCCTGGCAATCGGTGACGCCGTTGGAAAGCAAACGGAAACTCTATCCGGCCTGGATGTTCAGAAGTGGTATCCGGGCGGGCTAACTGGACTCCACGGCAGGCCAGGAGACGTAATTCCCCGCTATGCCGGCAAGCGGTATCAATGGCGGATCGGCGAGACGACGGATGACACGGAACAAACGATCGCGGTGGCGCGGGCGGTCCTGCGAAATGGTCAGGCCAATCATACAGAGATCGGGAAGGAGCTACTGCTGTGCAAGAAATCAGTTCATCCGGGCGTGTCAATTTGGACCTTCCAACAGATCGGTGACCCGGCGCGCATCGCCTCCGAAGGTGATGGTTGCGGGGCGGCCATGCGCGTCGCACCGATAGGTGTCGTTTATCCGCCGACCAGGCTGGATGATCTTATTCGAGGCGCTTATGAGTGCGCTATCCCTACTCACGGTGGGCAACGGGCCATTTGTGCGGCTGCCGCGGTGGCTTGTGCCGTATCGGCGGCGCTCGACGAACGGCCAACATCCGAAGTGCTGGGATGGGCATTGAGGGGGTCGAAAGAAGCTGAGAAACTTCGACCTTCGACGAGCGCGTCGACCATCGCAGCGTCCATTGAGAAAATCCATTCGGATCTTGTTCGGCGGAAGCGCTTGGCCGTGGACGAGGTTGCGCAGCAGTACTTCCCGGACAGGACGGAAATCATCGTCCCGCTGGCGATCAGTTTGGCCCTGATTACCGAGTCAGCCGAAGAGACGGCTGTGTTCGCGGCGAACCTCGGAGGAGATTCAGATTCCGTGGCTTCCATCGGCGCGGCCATCGCCGGCGCACTTCGTCCGGAGACGGTCAACGAGCGGTTGTTCGATGTCGTGAGTTCGATAAACGACGATGGGATTCTTGCAGCAGCGACATCACTTGCGGCCATGCGGATGCGCCGGTAGTGGTTGCATCTTCAATCTTTTGGGGCACGCGCCATCAGCAATTCACTTGCGGCAATGCGAATGCGCAGGTAGCGGTTGCATTCGCTGCCGGCGCAACGCGCTCATTATGTATTAAAACGGCAGTAATCTGGCGGCCCGTCAGGTTTTGCTATAGTCCGGTCGCATGAAGTGGGCCGAGACAGGCGCGACTTCGGCGCGTGCCGATATCCGGCCGGAGGAAATTAGAATGGAGCGAGTGGAGATTCGAATACGACGCGGCGACGTGGTGGCGGATTAAAAGCTATTTTTTTGCAGCACTTTGCGGATGGGCTTTTCAGGTTTGTGGATCTGGAATCCGAAGGAAACGGCCGCCGGTTGGCCATCCGGATGGACCGCCACCACGAATTTATCTGGCTGCTTCATTGACGCAAATTCCGGCAGGCTCTTCTCGTCCACGGCAAGCGTATACGTGCCTTCACGCACGTTGTAGAAGTAGAAGTTTCCATCGGAATCCGGAGTAGTATACCGGTCACCGGGCGACATTCGAATGACAATGCCGTCCACCGCGACGCCCTCCGGCCCGGAAACCTTTCCCTGTAGCGAGGCTAGCCGGATCACGTCGAAGTCGGCCCGCGATAACTTACTCGGGTAAACCAAAATCGTGTTTCCCGTGTTCTTTCCGGGATCGAATTCCGCGGGCAATTCCTGTAATGCAAGCTCCACCTTATGCGAACCTTCTGCGACTCCAGCGAACCGGAAGCGCCCCTCCGCGTCCGTACTCGCAGTGCGATCCTGGTCGAGCACCACTGGCACCCCGTCGGCGGGGCGGTCGCCGGAGGTCAGCCGTTCCATCACAAATCCCTCCACTGTTCCCTTGAGCGGCGCCTGACCAAGCGAATACCGTGCTAAATCGGCCAGCGCCCCGCCTTTGCCCCAGTGGAATCTCCGGCTCACACGGAAATATGTGCTCCACTGATTCAATGCGGCCAACGTCCCAGGGATAAACACACCTTGGCCTTGCAGGACAAATATACTCTCGGGGTTCAATGCCGTAACGAGGTTGTTGCGATATGCTTCTAGCTGAAATTCCCAGTTCTTGCCCACGGTCAGGTTGGCGCCGAAAATAGTTGTGCTCACCGTGTTGGCGGCAAACAGAGTCTTGTTTTGCAGGTCGTTTCCCGTTTCGAAGTTCGCGTAAAGCGAGAATCGTTTCAGCGAGAGCTGCGCCGACCCGCGGTAAAAAACGCTGCTGAATGACTCGTTGCTGATGGACCGCTGGAGCCTGATACCGGCGCCCAGGGTCAAATGGCCGACTCGAAAATTGTCTCCAATTTCGGCCGAGCGTTGCCGCTGATAACCGGATATTGAGGTCTGCTTGAAGTCACGCGCGGCAAGCCGCAGGCTGTGACGCCCGAACTGCTTGGTCACAGCCGCGAGGTCCTGCTGGTTCTTCGATGTGTTCCATGGGCTCGCGTCATTTGCCCGCGTCGAGAGATCGAGCAGAGTGATCTGGGCGTTCAGCGAAACCTTGGCCGGCAACTGGACCGAGAAACCGCCAGACTCGCTCGAGTTCTGAAAAGTGGCAACCGTCGGATCCTCCGCAACATTATTCCGGTATGCGCTGGCGCTTCCATAAAATTCCAGCCGCCTCATCGGACGAAGAGTTACTTCGCCATAAGGGCCCTGCCGGTCTCCTAAAAAAGACCCCAGGAGCGGAAAATAGGAAGCGTTCTGGAGCGCGTAATTCGCTCGGACTGTGAGGAACCTGCTAGTGAAAATCGGACCGGCCAGCACGGAGACCGGCACACTCCGCGTCGCGTAAGCCAGGATATCTTGCTGCGCCATCGACCAGGTTGCCTCGCCAAAGAGTTTCAGCGGGCCCGCTACCGTATACAGCGAGTTGACGGTCAATGTCGTCGCCCTCTCCAGATCGGTCTGCGGGAGCAGGTTCGATTCCTTCCGCAAGGCTGCCAGATCGTTCGAGAAGTGCATGAGCCTGGCCCCCACCAGCAGCCGTGTCCCGATTTTTTGGCGGTAGTAGAAGCCCCCCAAGATCTGGGGCACCTGCATGCGTAAAACTACCCTCGGAGTATTCGCAATGGTCACCTGTCCATAGAAAAAGCCAAAGGTGCGTTCCCCGTGAGTCGCCGCAACCCATGCGCCGCGCCCCGCGATTTCAGGCATGTACAGGTTGTTGAATGACGACGGCAATAGTTGGCCCGGCAGACGAAAATCGCCGGCGCTGAAAGTCCAGTACTGCCCCTTCCAAGGCAGACCTTTCAGACGCAGATAGTCTTCTCCGGTTCGAAAACGGTTATCGCTCAAGGCCGGCGACAAACTGGTGCTCAGCAATCCGAGATTCGGAATGAACTGATCGGAATTAAGCGTCACGCCCACAATGTTCGCCACCGGCTGTGAGCCTGAGCTTAAATAATATTGTTGGAGCCCAATCTCTGCTTGCCCGAAAGCTTCCTGTCCGCGGAGAAGTCCATTGAGACACAACCCGCAGAGGACAGCCTGGCAAATCGGCGATCGAAGAGAATGCACGACTATTGCGGTGGTGTCTCCGTCGTTGGGACCGCCAACACGTGCGCCGCCGCAACAACCACCACCGAAGCCTCCTGAATTTCCCCTCCAACCTCGATGCTTGCCTTTAAAGTGTACTGGCCGGCATTCAGATTACTCTTGAGAGGTAGTACATACCGTTGCTGCCGTTCGGGCAGTGCTGGAAACGGAGCCAGCTTCTGAGACTCGATCACCTTCCCGCCGGAATCCGCAATTTCAAGTTGGCCGGTGGGCCGATAGAGCACCATCCCCGAGTTCTCCATAATTACGACTGCCCGCCAAATGGTTCCCGAAGGGTCGGTTACCGGTTCGAGCTTCAGGTCTTTAATCACCCCGCTTGTGGCAGGCTTCCCCACCGTCGCATAGACGACGGCGATCATTCGAACAGCGGTGCGAATTTGAGTACCGGCGCCATCACCCGCTGCGGGCAGCGTCCGAAATCCCAGCGCACAATGATAACCGCGCTGCGAGGCTCCCATTGGCACCCGAACCGTATAGCGCACAGTGACCTGGCCGTGAGCTTCAACTTCCATCTCCATCGGATTGGCGGTCAACCAGGTCCGGCAGGAATACGCGGACTCGGTAGGCGAATTCGCCACGAATTGGGGTGTCGTGTTTTCGTCCACGTAGAAGTCCAACAACTCGGCTCGTACACGGCTTTTCTCCGGGCCGCTATTGGTCAGCGACAGAACGCCGGAATATGGCCTTCCCGGAGTCGCGCCAAATTCGATGCGCATCGGAGAGAGTCCGAGATCCACTTGGGCCGCCAATGGCCAAGTCAACAGAAGCATCGCTGCCGGCGCCAACTTGGCTATGGCGCGTTTACGGAATAGGTTAGGGTGATTGTGCATCCTGAGTTAGCCACATAACGCCAGCTTTCCGCCAACGTGAAGTTTATTGATACCGAATACGACTTCGTTCCATCTCCTTCCGCGCCAGCGGCCACTTGCTGTGAGGTGGCCGACAACGGAAAAGAGCCACTACAGGCTCCCGTTCCCGATCCTCCGGAAACGGAAGCGCTACTACAATTCACGTGGACTGCCGAAGTGGGAATCGTCGGGCAGCCTATGAAAGTACTCGACCCCGCCTGCACGCTTAGCGTCCAGTTCTGGAGATGCGAACCGCTCAGCACCATCCAACTCAAACTACCTGGAAAGGATCCGGATACCTGCCCCGAATCTGGGTTGACCGCCTGAAAACTGACGGTCGCCGGTGTCGCCGAGACCGTTCCCAGCGTGCCGAAAGCTACATTCAGATGGGGTGGCCGGAACAAGGCCGCGCGCCGGCTGCCCACGCGTGCCAATCCAGTTCCGCAAGCCACCAATCCAACGAGAATGAGTATCTTACCCCGCACTGCCTTAAGTGGCGCTAATGGTGAAAGTAGCCGTTGCGGTGTAAGTGCCGGTCACGATGCTCGGTCTGTCTATCAGACTCCACACCGCCGTCCCCGAGTCGCCCGAGTCACCGGAGTGAGCATCCTCGCCGAACGATACGACGCTGGTCGGAGTGGCGGCCCCTGTAATTGCTGTGCTTCCGCTGCATGGCGTTCCCGACGTCGGGGATGTGCAAGTATAAGCGAGATCAGTTAATGCGGGACCGCCAGTTGAGAACACGGTCAAGGCAACTGTAATGGACCCTGTGCCACCGGAAGCGGTGGTCCGTATTTTGTAAGTGAAACTCGAGGTGCCGCCAAAATTTCCGAACGTCGTATTGCCCTTGCTCATAGTGGTCGTTGCATTCAATGCGGTGAACGTCGCCTCAGGCCCAACCGCTACGCTCACGGTAGAGTCATCGCCAAACGCAGCCGGCGCGAACGCCAGGGCCGCTGCTGCAACCGTTACAAGAATATTGCGTTTCATTTGTATCGTTCTCCTTTTTTTTACGCTAAAGCGTGCTAATAGTGAAAGTGATCAACGCCGAGTAATTGCCCGTTTTGTATTGCGGTTTATTCAGCGCAGAGAAAGTTAACAGAACTGTATTCGGGTCCTGCGTAGTGCATGTGCCGCCACCGCCGGTGCAAGCTCCGCTAGGCAGAGATACTGCCCCAGTCTGCGTCGTCGTGGCGAGAGTTTGACTTCCGGAACATGCGGTTCCGAGCGTCGCGCCGGAGCAAAGATAGCTGACGCCCCCAATGGGCGGCCCCCCTGACGGCGAAAAATCCGAATTGGCCTGCAATGTGACCGAACCGCCGCCTGCATCCGACGTTCGCGCCCAATAACTTACCGTGAGAGCACCCGCAAAATTGCTCCCGAATCGCGTATCGCCGGATCGCAGACTCACGCTGGCTGGCAGCGACAACTTCCCATACGGCGAAATGTTCGCGCTGATTGTCTGGGTGGTGGTTTGAACATCGCCGATCCCGCTCCCGGGCGCCACTAAAACCAGCAACAACCCGTAGGACCAACGCCAGTGCCACCAGCGCCTTTTAACCCTCTCTATTCCTGCGCATTTTCGTCGATAAACAAGTGTTGCACTCATAGCCGCTGCCAACAATTAGAAATTACACTCGGTTGTCCTGGCCGATCGACGTATTCTTTGAGTACTAATCCGTTGAACGGTGACAACGCAGAATATTGTCTTCACGAGGTGCTTATCGGCGAAAGGCGAGGAGCTATTAGCCGCGCTGAGTCTTACTGCAACTCAAGAGCCAATGCCTACATCATTGGAAGCACGTGGAAGACGAGGCGGGCGCCCAGGTCCCAAAAAGCGAACCGGTCGATTTGGTGTTTCAAGTCGGCACGAACCCGGTTCACTTCGCAGTGAAAATCGACTTCGCGATCATCCCGTGCACGCCCTTCTTCCCATCCACCAATTGTGTAATCGAAAAATCCGCCGCGATGCTCGTCAGCATATAGGCGTCTTCGCGGCTGAGGCTTTTCTGCGTTACCAGAAAATCGATCATTTCCCGTACCGCCTGCTTGGTTGCAACAACCAGTTCTTCTTCCATGCCCATCACTATGTAATGGGTCGGCGTCTCCGCACGCGGCCATTTCAGATGCAGATTCTTGCGAACGACGAATCGGAAGGTGCCCGTCAGTGCAGTCTCCATCGCGGTGATGTCCACCTCGCCGTTACCCTGTCCGGCGTGCCCATCGCCTACCTCGAACAACGCCCCGCGTGCATGAATCGGAATATAAAGGGTCGTCCCCGCGATCAGTTCTTTGTTGTCGAGATTCCCCGCGTGCATCCACGGCGGAGCACTGTTGATCCTTCCCGCATCCGGCGGCGGCGCCACGCCCATGCTTCCGAAAAACGGCCGTAGCGGAACCTTGATACCCGGCGCGAACAGTCCGATCATCCGCTCGCGATCGAGCCGAATCAGCTTCGAAGCCGGATGCGGAAAATCCTCCTGCAGAAAACCGGCAGTTGGCCGAAACGAATTGTACGCCCAAGGCGCCGGAATCTGGATGGCCTCGATATGCAGCTCGAGCACATCACCCGGCTCCGCCCCGTCCACATAGATCGGTCCTGTCAGGATATGCCCGCCTAGTCCCCGATCTTTTACTTGGGTGGTGATGGCGCGCAGCGCCTCGGGAACCTCTCCGGACGGCAACCCCATTCGTTCGAGACTCTCCGGGTTGCCGGAAACGGTTTCAGAGCACACGGAAGCCGGTTCATCGAACCACGATAGCAACCCGAAAGCTTGGCAGGTGAGGATGGAGGCGCGGATCGGATTCGAACCGATGAATCGCGGTTTTGCAGACCGCTGCGTTAGCCAGCTTCGCCACCGCGCCGAGACTTTCATGATAACGCAGGGTCCTTACAGAAAAAAGAATCGGGCGATTGCCGTCGGATGCAATCGCCCGTTCAGAGTACAGTTCTGAGGAGGGATGTGATTCAGGAATTTCTGCGCCGCCGTGCCCGCATGGAAAAGCCTGAGAAAGCAATCATTCCAAGTCCAAGCAGAGCCTGCAATACAGACTCATTGACGTGAGAGTTCCCGTCGGCGAAGTTGCGATCAAACTGATTTCCCGTTGGCTGGGGATATCCAGGGAAATCAGCCAGTAAAACGCCGATCCGTGCGGTACCAGGCGGGAATGTGGTACCGGAACTGTATTGGAGCAAACAGAACGTGAGGACGACCACTGCAATCAAGGCCGTTGAAAGGATCATCTTGATAGTCTTCACCTTTCCCTCCGAACCGATTCTTAGTACTCTCTTCCAAGTAGTACTCCCCAAGTTTGCCGGGAATAGAGAATCTTGTCAATAGGAAAATCTCATGATTTATTAGGCTTCAAGAAATGGCAGCCCGCCAACGCAGCTACGTTGCCGCATCAAAGCTCTCTTTAAATGTAAACGCCTCCGGGGTAGAGCCCAGCGCCTCAAGCAACGCCAGCCGCTTCTTCCCTTCCTCAACGGCCGGTATGTGTCCCTCCGGAATCCACCAGAGCGCGAATTGAGCTCCGTCGAAGCGCTCGAACCACTGCAGCCGGTCTCGAAACACCGTCACATGCTGGCTTCGATAGGTCAATTCCGCAAGCTTTCGATCGATTCCCAAACTGACATGTTGACCAGTGGTACGAGAGTGGCTCATTGCCAACTGCGTATCCCGTATGCGCCTCGTCCGGATTCATCGCTACAATAGATCCCGGCGGAGACTGATGCGTTGATCCCCGATAGGAATTGCCGACGCCGTCTTCGATGACCCCTATGGCATACGATTCATGACTATGCCTTATAGTGATGAACAAGAGCACGAGCCCGAAAGCACTCTCTAAGCCAGGCAATGATGCGGACGTCCAGATCTTGGGCGGGAAATGGGGGACCATCGAACTCCCAGCGGCTCCATCCAAGCGTGTCACTTCGCGCCCGGAGCATTCGCTGTGTCCGGTAGCAGATACACAATCAACGTGCGTCCATCCGACTCAAAAGATCCTCCCGTCGCCGTCCGCGCCGTTTTCACCGCATTGGTCGGCGTCAGGTATTCTTCCTTAGCCACCATCCCCGACTGCTTCAAACTCTCCGCGATATAGTCGCGCTCGTCATCCACCTTCGGGTCGATCTTATGGGTGAGCTTCCCGTTGCGCTGATCTCTTTCGAGGCCGATATCGTGTGTCCCGGCGCCCACCCACACAACCTGCCCGTCCGCTGTGAACGGAGCCCTCCAAAGCCGGAAATGGTGGCGCGATTGGATCACCAGGATCGGATCGGCCTGCGCCCAACCGTAGTCCTGATCGCGGCCGTAGAGCATCAACTGACTCATCGGCAGCGTGGTGTATCCCTCCTTCGAAAGGCTCGCGATCAGCCCCCGAATCACGGCGTCTGTCGGGGTCTTATCCACACTCACCCAACCCGCGGCCTTCAGCGCCGATTCCATCTGCTCCTGCGATCCGATAATGACAAAGTTCACGCGATCCCCCGCATTTCCGAAGGCGTCGGTCACTCGCCGCGGAATCGAATTGAGCTCCGCCTGCGTGAATCGAGGCAGCCGCACATTCGGATCGAGCTGTGGCGCCACGCCAGCCACTCGCGTAATAGTCACGCTGAAGCTGCCCGACGGCTGATCGTTCGAGCCCTGATTCACGCTCAGAAACAGATTTCCAGCAACCGGGACCTTCATCTCCCGCCGCGCCCCAACGAGAAATGACCGTGCCGCAGGGTTGCTCCCAATCCGCCCGAGCAAGGCCCCCCGGCCCGCATCGTTCGATGGAAGTACTCTCAGCAGATCCCTGAAACCCCGCTGCATCCCTTCCGGTCCGCTCTCCTTGCCTGTGTCATACGTGAGAGTTCCGGTCGCTTCAATCGTCACCGTGTCACCCGGCTGAAGGCTGACCCCAGTGTCGGCCCACTCGCCATCGCCCGAAACCGTGACTTGTTTCGTGGTGGACTGGCCGGACTGCCCGAACGTCAACCAAGCCAGGCCAAAAAGGATTACAAATCGCGAAGCACTCATTGTTTTCTATTTAGCACGCACGTAGCGAAAATGTTATGACGAACGAAATTCGACGAATGGTACATCGCCTCAACGATGCCTGACTCTACGAGGAAGCGTGCGCTGCGGCTACCTGAGCCTTCCTCGGCCAAGCCACCATAGAAGCCTGCGAACTCGCCGATGCGGACATCGGCCCGACCCCCGGAAGTGTGCAACGGGAGGCGGTAAAGCGCGCTGTGCAGTTCAGGCGCGGAAACCTGGAACGTGAAAACAACGACGATAAAAGTGTACCAATCGTATTGAGGAGAGTATGCGCGTAGCTCGGGCGCGGTAGTTCCAGCGGCCACCGTGCGGCTGAGCCTCGAAAGGCTGGGGTTCATTTTCCGGGCCGGCGACGATTTGCCCAGAGGTCGCTGCCGCGCCGATTACGACATTGTGGAGCGACTTGGAGGCTTATTTGTCGTGCCACTGAAGGGAATTACCCAACTGTTTCCGCACGAAGCGTTCAACATCATCGAGCGCCAGGAACGTACGCTGACTGCCGAATCGTTCATCTCCGGCGACCTGAAACTGAAGATGATAGCATTCGGTGGCTCGATCGTCTCTTACTTCTGGAAGGTCCTCCTCGTCACCGGTACCCCACAGAGTATCGCCCTTGAATAAGCGAACGGCTAAGCTTATGCGGCCATCGTAGAGCCATTCGCCGACGCGTATCGGTTCGCCCAGGTATTTGTCCGGTTTCCACAAATCTTCAATCGTCATCGAATCATCCTACACTGGGCCCGGGTTCGCAGGGCCAACGGAATTTCGACGTAAGATTACCGGACAACTGGGACCGCTCTCCTTTGGCCGCCTGCAAAACCGCCCCGAGACCGTAGCTCCGTCCTGAGATAGCATAAGCAAGAACAGAGGTACCAGACCAATGACAAAGCTCTTCATCTGGGTGCTCGCAACCGCCTGCATCCTGTGCGCCCAAACCTACCAGCCAACCTGGGAATCCATAGACACCCGCCCCACCCCCGCCTGGTTCACCGAAGCCAAATTCGGAATCTTCATCCACTGGGGAGTCTATTCAGTCCCGTCCTACGCACCCGTTCTCCCCGGAAAACTGGCCTACGCAGAATGGTACTGGCACGCCATCACCGAAGGCCGCAAACCCACCGCCAACCCAGTCGAAGCAGGCTCCTGGGCCTATCACCAACGCATTTACGGTCCGAACTACGCCTACCAAAACTTTGCCCCCCTTTTCCGAGCCGAACTCTTCGACCCCGACCATTGGGCCGACGTCTTCGCCCGCTCCGGAGCAAAATACGTAGCACTCACCTCCAAGCATCATGAGGGTTTTGCGCTATGGCCAAGCCACGAGGCCTCCGCCACCTGGGGACGTCCATGGAATGCCGTCGAATCCGGCCCCAAGCGTGACCTGCTCGGCGACCTCACAGAAGCCGTCCGCCGCAAGAATCTCAAAATGGGTTTCTACTATTCGCTCTACGAATGGTACAACCCGCTCTGGCTCTCCGACAAACCTCGCTACGTCTCCGAGCACATGTTCCCTCAGTTCAAAGATCTCGTCACGCACTACAAACCATCCATCATCTTCAGCGACGGTGAATGGGAAATGAACTCCGCCGAATGGCGCAGTCCGGAACTCCTGGCTTGGCTCTTCAATGAGTCGCCCGTAAAAAACGAAGTAGTAATCGACGACCGCTGGGGCAAGGACACGCGCCACAAGCACGGAGGCTACTGGACCACCGAATACACACCAGGAATGAGCGGAATCGATCACCCCTGGGAGGAAAGCCGCGGCATGGGATTCTCCTATGGCTACAACCGTGCCGAGCGAGTCGAGCACTACCACACGGGCCGCGAACTAGTCATCATGCTAGTGGATTTAGTAAGCCGGGGAGGCAATCTGTTACTGGACATCGGCCCGGCGGCGGACGGCACAATCCCAGTCATTATGGAG
>Ga0207695_10001550_pt1 | contig 37783 bp, 31 predicted proteins | sample KBSC54metaG_FD_184354 | JGI IMG/M metagenome (GOLD analysis project Ga0207695, IMG submission 184354) | Corn rhizosphere microbial communities from Kellogg Biological Station, Michigan, USA - KBS C5-4 metaG (SPAdes) (version 2) | ecosystem: Host-associated > Plants > Roots > Rhizosphere > Soil... | reverse complement strand
TGCACCGGTAATCGCCGCGGTGCGCGTGCCTCCGTCTGCCTGAATCACATCGCAGTCGAGAATCACGGTACGCTCCCCAAGCGCCTGCATATCTACGGCCGAGCGCAGACTGCGTCCGATGAGCCGCTGAATTTCGTGTGTGCGGCCGCCGATCTTGCCGCGTTCGCTCTCACGCGGCGTTCGCGTCACCGTGGAGCGGGGAAGCATGGAGTATTCAGCAGTGACCCAGCCGCGACCTGAGTTGCGCAGCCATCCCGGAACACCCTGTTCAATCGTGGCATTGGTCAATACTCGAGTATTGCCAAAGGAGACCAGAACCGAGCCCTCGGCGGTTTGAACAAATCCGGGAGTGAGCGTTACCGGGCGAAGCTGCGAGGCGGACCGACCGCCAGGGCGGAAAAACGTATTGGGAGGGTGCATGAGGCGATTGTACGAAATCACCGCATGCAGCAGCCGACGGAATCGCGATGCGCAGCCACTTGTCCCAAGCTTTTCGCACGCAAAGCGATGTGCGCCCGAAACGGGAAACACATTTTCGCAGGACCGGAATGGGAAATCGCCAACAACCTGCTGACACGACGAGCTTTAGCGCTCAGGTGCGTTTATGGAGTTTCATTTCGGAACTGAGGCAGTCCATCCGCCCTTAAGCCCAATTGTGCGGGAAATGGACAGTAAGGTCCTACCTTATCAGGAACTTACCCGATCTGTTCGAGTTTGGCACATGACGTGTATTAGAAGAGGACAAACAAGCATCCAGATCGGGAACGGGAAGACCACATCGAAGCAGGCGTTCAGGTTCATTCGCGCTTCTTCTGAAGTTCTTAGTTCAACCGACTGCGAAAAAGGAGCGGGCAATGCAGCAGTTAGGAGCAACGGTGGTGATGGACAGAGCGGAACGGAAACGGCTGGAAGCGGTGGTGGAAACCCTGGCTCCGAAAGGCAATCGCGGAGAAACAGTGGCCGAAGTGGCTCACGACGCGCGCAACATGGTCACCGCTCTTGGCCTTTATTGTGACCTGCTTGAGGAACCGGGCGTGTTGGCGAACCCGTTCGCTCATTACGGCAGCGAACTGCGTCTCGTCGCCGATGCGAGTCGCTGCCTGGTTGAAAAGCTGGTGGCAATCGATACCGATATGGAGACCAGCCGCAGCGCGGCAAAGGGTGTGAAGAACGGTTTCGCGAGCGGGATCGAAAACGGCAACATCGGTCCGCGCCAGAGCGGTGCAACCGGCAATCGGTGGCCGTCGCACCGGGACGCGAAGCCCAGCGCTCCGATCGGAAGCCTGGCGATGGAACTTCTTGCAAATCACAATCTGCTGGCCGCGCTGGCAGGTCCTGCCATCACTCTCACGGTGGATATAGATGGCGGAGCGCGCGCCGTGTGGATGACGGGCGAGGACCTGACCCGCGTGCTGGTGAACCTGGTAAAGAATGCATCGGAGGCGATGGCTGGGGGCGGCCGCGTTCAAATCGGGTTACACGAACTCCCAGCTGGTGCCGGAGCCACGGAAGCATTGGCGCTCATCGTGGAAGACAATGGTCCCGGCATCTCCGAGGAGGCAGTAGAAAAGGTCTTCGAGTCGGGGTACAGCACCGGTAAGAAAGGCACAGCCGCTGCAGGAAGCTGGTCGGCCCCTCATCGGGGACTCGGTCTGGCGATCACGCGCTCGATTGTAGAGGCGGCGGGCGGCCGCATTCTTGCCGCCAATCGGCCGCAAGGAGGAGCGCGATTTGAGATTGAACTTCCCGTTCGGAAGACAGGCCACAGACAGTAACGATTGCATGCCCGACATTGGCATGAATTGACGCTTAACTGATCACTGCTTCGCGCGTGAAAGGCAAATACAATGTTGGAGACAATCACAAGCAACATTAGGCCCATGGAGTTTAGCCCCCGAAACACCGAGCCGGCGGTGCGCCTGCATCTGCTCGTCATCGATTCCGATGCGGCGGTACGCTCTGCCTGCGCGGATATAGCGTCGAGCCTCGGGTACTTTGTCGAGAGCACAGGCGACCTTGCCCACGCGCGCAGCCAATTGCGCGGCAAACCGGCGGATATTCTGCTGGTAAACCTTGCCGGTGGCGCCAACCACGGTCTCGAATTGATTTCCGAGGTCAAGCTTCTCTACGCCGATACCAGTGTGATTGCTATGACAGCCTCAGCAACAGTGAATGCGGCGGTGGAGGCAATGCGCTGTGGCGCTTCGGATTACCTGACCAAGCCGTTCGCCATGGACGAGTTGTCAACCGTTCTGGATCGCGCAGCAGCACGCCACAGCGCAGACAAATCGACAAGGCAAGTGCGCGAACGGCTTCGGCTCTCGCAGGGGCTCGGTGCGATGATCGGCCGCTCGGGTGAGATGGAGAAGCTGTATCGCATACTCTCCAAGGTTGCGCAAACCTCGCACCCGGTGCTGGTATTGGGCGAGAGCGGGACGGGCAAGGAACTGGTGGCGCGGACTATTCATGCTTTCGGCCCGAACGCGCAAAAGCCGTTTCTGCCGGTCGACTGCGGCTCGCTGGTGCCCACGCTGATCGAGAGCGAACTTTTCGGATACGTAAAAGGGGCGTACACCGGGGCCAATCGCTCCAAGGATGGGTTGCTGGTTGCCGCCGAGGGGGGCACGGTATTCCTCGACGAGATTGGCGAACTTACGCTCGATCTGCAGGCCAAGTTGTTGCGCGCATTGCAGGAGAGGGAAGTGCGGCCGGTGGGCGCCACGCACAGGGTACCAATCAAGGCGAGGATTTTGGCAGCGACAAATCGTGACCTCGCCTCCATGGTTGAGAAAGGTACCTTTCGCAAGGATCTCTTCTACCGTCTCAACGTGGTCAATCTGCGCTTGCCTTCGCTGCGCGATCGTCGTGAGGACATTCCGTTGCTGGCGGCGCATTTCCTCGACCGCATCAGCCGCGAGCGCGGTTCCAAGTTCACGCTGAGCGACGAGGCGCTGCGCACCATGATGCGCTATGAGTGGCCGGGCAATGTGCGTGAACTGGAGAACTCGGTCGAGCGGGCATGCGCGCTCTCGTCGGGGCCGGTTCTGCACCTGGGCGATTTGCCAACTCAATTGCAGCAGCAGGGTCTCGCAGCGCACCGCGTTGCGGCCATGGCTGCCGCCGACAGCAACGGTGAGAACGGTGCGGGTTCCGGCGTCAGAACACTCGCCGAGCTCGAGCGCGAAGCCATTCTGACTGCGATTCGCACTCTGAATGGCGACAAGCTTCAGGCTGCGAGGCTGCTTGGTATCGGCAAAACTACCCTCTACAGAAAGCTCAAGGAATACGGCATCGCCGATCCCACGAGCGATAACTGACCCATAGTCCTCGAAAACAATATTTCAGCTTCCCGAACACGGGACAGGTTGGGATCGCTGTGTCTTTGAGGCACATCGATGTCAATTCTTGGTAAGTCTCCGAGCTGGAAGCCAAACCAGAAAGCCAGTGGCCACGGGCCGCGTACAAGGAGCAGAGATGAGCGTTTTGATGGTTACGGGTATTGAAGGGGCGCGCAACTGCGCCGCTGCAGTGAGCACGCAACTGGGCATGGAACTGGAAGTGGCCGAAAATCGGCGGGCAGCATTAGCAGTGTTGAAAAGGCGCGAATTCCACGTGGTGGTGGTCGATGAAACCATCGCCGAGTGTGAACCGGCTAGCGCAGAGGCAATCTGGGCGCAGGCGGGACTGGCAATTCCGCTGCAGATGAATTTCGCTCTCTCCGGAGCGATGCGCCTGGTGCGTGAGATCAAAGCTGCCCTGCATCGTCGAGAACGGGAACAGGCGCTGGCCAGCCGGGCCGCCGCTGCAGCCATTGAAACAGAACTCAAATCCACCGTGGCGGGACTGCTGCTTCACTCTGAGCTGGCTCTCAAAGGCAGCGGCGTACCAGGTCCCATTGCTGAGCGCCTGCGTGTGGTTGCCGAACTGGCCGGCACGCTGCGGCAGCAACTCAATAGCCCGCTGAATACAACGCCGCGGAAAGTCCTCCCATTAAAGCCGAATCTTGGCGGGCGGAGTCACACAGCAGCCTGAAGACTGCCGCCGCATCGTCCCAGATTTGGCTCGTATGCGCACTCCGCGTCACACGCGAAGTGCGTTCTTAAACTCGAATCACGCACGGGCGTACTAGCGGCGGTTTGAAGCGACGGCCGCTGGTCTCTTCAAAATAGAGAACCGCAGATTTCGCTTCGTGTCGATTGAACGCCCAGAGGCCTGCCGCCATCACGGTCAAAGTTCCGAGGAGCCACGCATAAAGATGCGGGTTGCGGAGTGCCGGCATTTCACACGAGATCTCGAACAGCGCGAGGAGAACGTAGCCCGCAAGTCCAGCCCAGAACACAAGCTGAAAATTGGTGCTTCCGGGCAATAGCGAACAGGTGAACGGCACCTTATGGAAACGGATCAGGCTTAGATCAACGAGGATCACGCCGATCAGCGCGAGCATTACGAGATGCCCCGCTACCATCGATAGCGGCCGGAAAGAAAGGCCCAGCGCCGCCGACACAATCCACACCGGGACCACGGCAAAAAGCAGCAGCGTGTTTCTGGCGGCGGCAACAAACTCAACCGATGGATTCAGCTGCGTTGTCCGCAGGACCCAGTTTGCCGTAAGAGAAATAGGAACGGAGTACACTTTGCGGAAGCCAATCACCGAAAGAACCATCATGAGATTGGTCACGTATGGAAGCTCGTTCGAGAAGGCGCGCGGGTGGCCGGCGGCGATGGCGTGACGCGTTGCCGAAAGCGCCAGCGCAAACACGATAGAGAGATAGAAGGCGAGGATCACCCGGTGATGGCGACTGCGCAAAAGAGTTCGTAGTGAGAACAGGGTCACCATGGACTGGAGTCGACCGCCCAGTGACGGCGCCCAGTGCGAGCCGTTTTTTGCAGATAGCAGATCCGGTTCTTCAGCGATCTTCTTCATGGCCCGCAGATAACAAAGCAGCAAGGAGATAAGACCGCCAGAGAGGGAGAGTCCGAGGGCAACCCATGCACGCCGCGCAACCCAGGCAAGCTCTGGAGGCAGCACGCCGCGCACCTGGTTGAAGAGCGCGAAGAACCAGAACGAGGGCGAACTTGCCAACAGCCGTTGATTCTGCGCATCAGCCAGTGCGGCCGGCGAAGTGAGTGTGCCCTGCAGAAAATACACAGACAGAATCGCAGCGAAAGCAGCCACCTGCACCAGCGCTGAGAACCGCATATATAGCCTGCGCGGCAACAGCAGCGCGCCGAATCCTTGTATTGCGAGCGCCGATGAAAACATGAAAAGGCTGGCGGTGATCAAGGTGAGCCACCACGCAGCCAGGGTGCGGAGGAATCCCTCAACCCAACCGGCGGGAACACCGAGCACAAACGGCCATACAAGACCAGAGAGGGCGTTCAGTGTCAGAATTTCCAACCCGAGAATTCCGCCCGACGCAGCCAGCTTGCTAAACAGAATGGTGCGCGAAGAGACCGGAAGCGGCGAAAGCACCATCATGTCACGCCGATCCGGGAACACCGCATCCCAGCTGATGACGACGAACACTCCGACGGCCAGCATCATGGTCGCGATGAGGTACTGCTCAAAGTGGCAGGCGAAGGCAAAGCGATCCGTCGGGGACATGGGGGCGAAATAAGCCCAGGCAATCACCGAGTGAACAAAGCTGAGCATGATTGCGACACCAGCGAACTGGCCCAGGAACTGCGGAATATCCGCTTCGATCGAAAGAGCCTCAAGATCAACCACGCGCATCAGAAACTGACGGCACAGTACGCGGTATTCAAGCGGTAGGCGTGAAAGTAGATAGCTCGCAAGTCTACGCATGGATCAGATCCGCAATCTGCCGCGCCATCGAATCGGTGTCCTGCTCAACTGCGAGCTGAGAAAAAATGCCTTCGAGTGTCGGCAGCTCCATGAGCGAACGCAGGCGAACGATCGTGTCGTCGGCGACGAGCTTGCCGCGATGAAGAATCACGACGCGTGAACAAATGCGCTCTACGGTGTCGAGTTCGTGCGAGCTGAACAGCACTACCTTCCCGCGCTGGGCAAGCGCCTGAATCAGGCTGCGCAACATGAGCGCTGAGCCAACATCGAGGCCGGAAAAGGGCTCATCAAGCAGGACAAGCTGAGGGTCGTGCATTAGAGCCGCGGCAATCAAAATCTTCTGCCGCATGCCTTTCGAGTAGCCCGCAATAGATGCGTGCCGGTCATCGTACAACGCCAGCAGCCGCAGTAAGCCGTCAATGCGCGTTGTTGCAATACGCGCGGGCATATTCCGCAGCTGCGCCACCATCGTCAGGTATTCCACCCCGGAGAGATGGTTGTAGAGATACGGCTCTTCCGGCACGTACCCCATTCGGCGCCGATACGCAATTGGATCATCCGAGATCGATTTGCCTTCGAACAGGATGTGGCCCAGTGTAATCTCAATCAATCCGGTGATCATTTTGATCGTGGTGGACTTGCCTGAGCCATTAGGTCCCAGGTAACCGGTCACTTCGCCGGGACGCGCGGAAAAACTTACGTCGTCCACGACGGCAATTCCGGAATAGTGCTTGGAAACACGTCTTAGTTCGAGCATTGCTTTTCCTTTGCACCTGGTGTGTTCTTCAGCATAGTTTTCCTCGATTCCACAAAGCGAAGCATCAACTTGCCGAATGACCTTTTCTTTTCCAAATGATCCATTTCGGGAATCTCAGTAGCGGAGCCCCAGCTTCATCGGGAAATCCTCCTCATCGTCTTCCAGGCCCGGTAAATTGCAATGCTGTCGCAGGTTTTCTCGATGCCGGACGCGGAGAGCAATGTGCGATCCGGCAGTGATCACGACAGCGGCGATCAGGTGGCGCAAGCTCATCTCCATCCACGGCTCCACATAAGAGGGCAGGGCAGCCACCACGGGAAAGAAGGTGAAGTATTTGAGTACGGTGAACGCCAGGTTCGGTTCACCACGTTCCGGTTCCCCCGTAAATGCCACTGTAGTAATGTTCAGAAAAAGTATGTCCGTGAGCAGCACACACATGGCCGCCCCAACCAGGAATTGCGCTGCGGTTGCCGCAAGCGTGCGCATGCTGCCTGGCGACACGGTCCAAAGTCCAACGCCGACGATCAGCGTCAAAGCCCCGGCCCACATCATCACCCATTTCCTTGCTGCCGCCGAAAGTTGTACAGCGGCGGCAAAGTTTTCCGGCCTGCCGTGTACGATGCGGAACACCCAGTTGCCTTGCCGATTTCCCGACGACACAAAGGCCATGCGCAATCCTGCGATGACCCAAAAAGCTGTGATCCCGAGTGCCGCGCGAATGCCATCCTCGGATATCCTGGTGCGCACGACCCCGTGATCAACTGAGAATCGCAGCAGAGAAGCCGCCAGCACCGACAGGCCCACGCCTCCGTACAAGGCCAGATAAACGCGATAGCGCGGAACCCGCAGCACAGTCTGGGAAATGAAGTGAAAGGCAGCCCGTCCAACCGGCCGGCGAAGAGCTACTGCGTGTAAGAAGAAATCAACTGGGCGAGTTATCCAACTGCGAGTTGAACGTGAACCGGGCCCCTCTACCAGTTGGCGTACTCGCCGCACGTAAGCCAGGGGATAACTGAAAACAGCCAATGCCATAATCGTGATCGATGCAATTGCGCCCGTTGCCGCCAGCCGCGAAAACTGCGGCAGAGCAACACTGCCCTCCATCATCGATTGATATATCCCGAGAAACCAGAACGGCGGACAAAAGTACGTGTAGCGGCTATTCGATTGGATCAACGCCGGTACCACTCCGGAGAACACCGGGAACATGAGCAACAGCATCAACAGGGCCGTAATGGTCAGGCTTTGGATCAGCAGAGAGATCCTGCGAAATAACCGCTCGCCGAGCAGCGAAAGAAGCACAGCCTGAAAGGCCACGATCAAAGCCGCCGCAAACAATCCACTGCCGGCGACGCTCAGAGCATGTGCCAGTAGAAATCTTGCCAAGTCAGGCGGATCAATCGCAGAAGGCAGCACCAGCAGCGCCAGAACATTGGCGTCGAACACAAACCCCACGACGAAGATTGCGATTGCCGCCACACGGGCAAAGAAGACGCGCATTTCCGCAATCGGCAGCGTCTTCAGAACCCACATGTCCAACAGGTCAGGGAAGAACATGTCCCATTCAAAAACCGTGATAATGCCAATGGCAACGAAGGAATAAAGCACAAAGAAGAAATGATGGTTCACCTGCAGCCAATACGCAGGGGCACTGCCGGTCGAGGGCTGCCCCGGCGGCCATCCGCGAAACGGGTGATACACGGGCCAGAGGTAAACCGCGACCATCAATCCAGGCAGGCCGGTAGCAAAAGCGACTTGCACCAAGCGCCTTTTGGCATCGCCATCCGGAGATGCGGTTTCGTGATTAAAGAATCGCTCGAGAAAATGACGGATTAACTGCCACAGCTGGCTGCGGCGAGGCGCTCTGATTGCTCCGAGCGCCGCCTGGTCCCTCATCGAGAGCGGGCGCGCTTCCGACATCGTAAGCAAACGCTGGAAACTGTCACCCATGGCGCAACTGCATCACCTCAACCATCTCGCGCGCCACTGACCTGGTTTCCTGCTGGGCAACCAGTTGCGCAAAGACGCTTTCAAGATTAGGCAGGCTCATTAGCCTGGTCAGTTCAGATGGCGGAGCATCGGCCAGGATTTTGCCTTTGGCAATCACGATCACGCGCCCGCAGATTTGCTCCACCACTTCCAGTACATGCGAAATGTACAGAATTGCTTTCCCTTCGGCCGCCAAAAGTTCCAGCAGGTCTTTGAACAATCGCGATGAGATTACATCGAGTCCGGACAGCGGTTCGTCGAAAACCAGCAGTTTAGGATCGTGCAGCAAAGCCGCCGCAATCAGCACGCGCTGCCGCATACCTTTCGAATAGCTGGAAATCGGTGAGTACTGCCACGATTCCAGAAGCAGCAGCTTGAGGAGCCGAGTCGCCTTGGCCTCGATCAGCGCTTCGTCCATTCCGCGCAGCCGGCCGAGAAGCTGCAGGTACTCCAGCCCTGAGAGATAGCTATAGAGGTGAGCCTCTTCCGGGACATAGCCAAGCTGAGAACGGAACCTGACCATGTCTTTGCGAATTTCTTTCCCTTCGAAAAGCACGTGGCCGTCGTCCGGCCGAAGCATACCCGTGATGATTTTTACTGTGGTGGATTTTCCAGCGCCGTTAGGCCCGAGGAAGCCCACGATTTCGCCGGGTGCCACGCTGAAGCTAACGTCCTGAATGGCTGGAATGGTGCGAAAGCTTCGATAGAGGTGTTGGAGTTCAAGCATGATCGACTCCGTCTGGGCCTGCCTGGGAGGCACGGGCTATTGAGCTACCCCTATGTAGCATTCAACATAAAGGCTTGTCAAGTAGATCGCTACATAGCTAAAATGCGCGCATGGCTTCTGGAAAGAATCCGGACACCAAGCTCTCGCACACCGCTGCCATGATCCTGCAGGCGGTCGACGCCGGTTTTGTCTACGGATTCAGCATTATGGAAATGACAGGTCTTCCCAGTGGCACCGTGTACCCTGCTATGCGACGGCTCGAGCGCGACGATCTGATTCGCTCGCAGTGGGAGAAACAATCGATCGCCGATGCCGAACAGCGCCCTCCTCGCAAATACTACAAACTGACCGCGGCAGGGCGAACTACGCTCGAAAACTCGCGCAAACGCTATCCGCTGCTCGAGCGGCTTATCCCGAGCGACGAGGCGCGCACTACATGAAGCACTCCGCCACTCCGCTTGTCCAACTCCCTGCTCTCATTTTTAATCTGGGACTGCTCGCAGGTGCGTGGCTCATTGTGCCGGCCGGCGGCCGCACTGATTGGTGGCGCGAATGGCGAGCCGAACTGTGGCAGGCCCGCAATGAATATGCTTACGAACAGCGGTTCTCCTGGTCCTCTGAGTGCGCGATAGCAAGCTTTTGTCTGGGTGCGTATCAGGACGCAGTCTGCCTCCGGCGGCTTCACCGCCACACCAGAACCGCGCGGCCGGTTCACTTCGGAGCAGCATGGCAGTGCATATTGATTCTTGCAACTCTGCTTGGTGCAAGCTACGCATTGATGCATGTACTGCCGGGCGTGCGCGCCAAGCAGCAACTGTCGCATCTGGAAACGCGATCAGGACTGGTGCTCATCAAGTACACGAACAATGAAGATTCACTGCCCACAATCTCTTCAGGCCAATACCGTGCCTGGAAAGATCAAAAGCAGGAGTTCTTTGACGGTTTTGCATTCTACCGAATCACGAAAGAGAACGTGAGCTGGGATCAGTTGGATCGCTCGCGTGACAGCGCCGGATGGGGAGTGGCGCGCGCAAGTTCAAACTTCTTCACGCTTCTCGGTGTTCCGGTTCAATTCGAGAGCTCCGCAGAGACCATGGCTCCCGACATTCCGAGCCTGGTTCTGAGTGAGCGGGCGTGGAGGACGGAGTTCGGCGCCAATCCCGAAATCGTGGGCAGCAAGGTGAGGCTTGGCTCGCTCGCCGCCCGCATTGTTGGTGTGCTGCCGGAAGGTACATTGGGTCTGCCCGGCAACGTGGACGCATGGTTGCTTGAACCTGATTCAAAAGCCGTTCCGGGCAGGGCGGGGTACGTGGTCGCGCACCTGAGCGCCTCCGGAAGATCAAGAATGCAGTCGGGATCGATTCAGATTACGTCCTATGCGCCTCACCGCACACCGGACGATCTGCTGGGCACCTCCATCGATCGCGACTTCCCGTCATCACGCGCCGTATTTTTGTTCGCGATCCTCCTGGCATTCCTCGCACTCCCGGCGATCACGTCGGTTTCCGTTTCGGACTACAGCGTCAGTCTCCACGAGATCTCGTGGGCCAGGCGAGTCTACCGATGGGCTTTCCTGGTCGCCAAAATCGCGCTCGTGTTGCCAACGGTCTATTTCGGCGCAGTCGATATCGGTTACGGTTTCACCGGACTCGATACGATTCATGCCATGTATGCGCAACTGGCGTTCTCGCTATTCGGCTGCCTCTTCGGTCTGAGTTGGGCATTGAGCGACCAGCGCCGGCGCTGCCCAGTGTGCCTTGAGCGCGTGGCGCATCCTGCGCGCGTAGGTCAGTTTTCAAGGACCTTCCTGGCCTGGAGCGGCACAGAATTAATGTGTACCGGGGGGCACACGCTTCTCCACGTTCCCGCATTGCCCACGAGTTGGTTCAGCACCCAGCGCTGGATGTTCCTCGATCCCTCGTGGAAATTCCTGTTCGCCGATCCGGTGCAGGATTAGATCAGGCCCTCCGTTGCCGGTTCGCGCATCGACCCCGCCGCGATAATCTGTAGAGAGGATGAGAGATTCTGCGGTTTTACTGATCGACTGCCCCGACCGCAAGGGACTGGTAGCGCATGTCAGCGGCTTGCTGTATCAGCATGGCGCAAACATTCTCCACGCCGACCAGCACCAGGATCATGGGCTGGGACTTTTTTTCATGCGCGTGGAGTGGGGCCTCAGCGGAAATGGTGACGCCGCCGGAAGATTCGACATGGAGGCGTTCACGGCCGATTTCGCACCGCTCGCCGCAGAACTCGACATGCATTGGACATTGACGGCTTCAGCGCGCAAGCCGCGGGTGGCCCTGTTCTGCTCGCAGTACCTGCATTGCGTTGCCGACCTGCTCTATCGTTGGCGTACCGGCGAACTCGACTGCGAAATTCCGGTGATCATTTCGAACCATCGCGACGTGGAACCGATGGCAGCATTTTATGGAATCCCGTTCACGCACATTCCGGTAACGGCAGCCACGCGAGCGCAAGGCGAGGCGCAGCAACTCGAAGTGCTTGCAAAGCACGAAATTGATCTCATCGTGCTGGCACGCTACATGCAGATCCTGTCGACCGATTTTGTCGCCCATTATCCAGCCACCATCAATGTTCACCACTCGTTCCTGCCTGCATTTACCGGTGCCCGGCCCTACCACGCTGCGCATGCGCGCGGAGTTAAGCTCATCGGCGCAACAAGCCATTACGTGACAGAAGTCCTTGATGACGGGCCAATCATTGAGCAGGACGTGGCCCGCATCTCTCATCGCGATCAGGTGGAAGACCTGGTGGCCCGCGGACGCGATCTGGAACGCATGGTTCTGTCCCGCGCCGTTCGCTGGCATCTTGATCGGCGCATTCTCTGCTACGGGAATAAGACAGTCATATTCGATTAGGTCAACATTATCGCGGTTTTATCGCGATAAACTCCGGAGCCTGGATTTTCGGACATGGGACAGCAATAAACTGAACCCTCGAATGTCATCTTGAGCGCAGCGAAAGATCCGCGGTTGCTTGTTTTTCCCTCCGGTTGAACACAAGAATTTGCCCGAGGGATCAACCTGTAGTCCGCGAGTGTTAGATCTCCGCAACTCAAGGATGCTGCTCAATCACGATAGGCAAAGCGGCGGTATTCCCCGTGATCGCAATCGCCTGAAGATTCGTGTTAACTCCGGGCACAGTGGTTGGCGTGAATGTAACCAGGCCATCAATGCTTGATGTTGCCATTGCAGACTGAGCGCTCAGCAGAGCTCCAGGCGGGCACACCATATGCACGCTGCACGACGGCGCCCACGCGTAGAGTGCCTGGTACAACGAAACTGTTCCGCCGGCCATTGCATTTCCGTTCATATCAAGTAACCGCATGACGATGGGCGAAGGTGTTGCGCCCCCGGAGATGTGCTGCGCGGTGCCGGAAACCGGCTGAAGCATTCCAAACTGCGGCCGTGCGCCGAATGCTGAGTAAGTGACGCATTGACTCGTGCCGTTTACGCAGGCAGTGATGGTGGCGGATTGTCCCTCCGCCAGGGGACCTGCAAATAATATCTTGGTCGCGATCCCGTTGGAGTTCGTTTGTGCCGATGCAGATCCCGAAACTGTAATACCCGGTCCGGATGGCTGCCAGGTGACCGTCTGCCCGCTGACAGGTGTTCCGTTGGAGAGTGCCAATGCCTGCACCGTCCAGGTAAGCGTTGCTCCCGCAGCGAGAGAGAGTCGGGGTGTAAGCGAACGAAGAGTCGGCGGCGTTCCCCCAGCAAAATGAGCCTGCAGGCTTGAGCCATTCGAAAGCGATGCAGTGACGACTGCTGGATTACTGTCGGCGGCGACCACGGCCATCGTGGCAATTCCGTCGCCCGTGGCGATGACCTTGCACACGGGAAGACCGCATGCGAGGGCCGCGTTGCCGCTGGCGACGGTATAGATGACGGTGACGCCGCCTGCGGGGGTCAGATCAGGGCTGAGTGCTGACACAGTGAATGGAAGAGGTACGTTTGTCGGTACCGTGTTGGCCGGTGCAGTTACAACTGTGAGCGCATCACCTGCGCCGGAGTCATAGCTGATTCCACCGGTGATCACTGTCTGGGCATAAAACACCGGCAGATCGTCGACCTTCACATCAACCGAGCCGGAAACGCCAGTCGCCGCTGCTGGCGCAATCGCCGTGATCTCATTCGGCGAGATGCTTGTGACGAGCGCTGGCTGTCCTCCCACCATGACGGTATCGTTAGCGCGAAACCCCATGCCGTGAATCACCATCGGACCACCCGATGCTGGAAGCCGCGCTGGTTGCACTGAGTCGGCATAAAGCATCCAGCCGTTATAGGAGTAATCAGGCCGCTCATCGCCGCGAAGATCGGCGATACCGATGCGAACGATATCATCGGCAGTGGCCGTGACATGAAGCCATGTTTCGCCTGCGGCATTTCCATTCAGCCCGGGTGCGGCTGCAACGGCGGGAGCGCCCATGGCACTGTAGCCGTCCCATACGCCGATGGATGGCAGCGCCTTCAGCCCGGTTGGCGTGCCGCTTTCGTCGGTCGCCTGCGTCACGACGGTAAACATGTGCTTGCCGCGAACGGGAAAACTCAACCAATCGCTCTGGCCAACCTGGCTCAGACGTCCCACCCACATGCCGCTAGTCGGCACAGGCCGCGGTGCGGGTTCAGTTCCAATCGCGTCCTGATAGCCACCGACGGCGGAATTGGCCACAGTCACGTTTACTGTCTGCACGCTGCCCGCGCTCAGGTTCTGAAGCGTGATCGCCCCGAGGAGCCCCGATGGAAGAACCTGACCATCGCTATAAGGGCCGACAGAGTTGCCCAGCATGAAAAGCGGATCGATCGATTCAAATGTGATCTGGTATTTGGCCGTGCTCACTCCTGGCGGCAACGGAATCCCGCCCAGATCGAAAGCGCCCTGCAGATTCTCGTCGTCCGAGCCCCAGCGCGCAAAGGGAACCCCGTCGGCATCGGCAAATCCGGTGATCCTGTTCCCATGTTTGCCCGCGTAGAGCGCGCCTGAAACCGCGCTCACCGTGTACTGATACATGGGCTGGCCGCTTGCATCGAGGGGACGCGCCACGACGTTGATGCCCTGCATGCCCGATCCTGTGCGAAAGCTGATGCTCCCCCGAATCGAGATCGTGTTGGCCGCGGTAAGCAGCTTGCCGGGAAACGACGATTGATTGGCGTTGGTGATGGGATAAATGCGGCTTAGCGCCGCGATATCGTCGTAACGCACTACTGTGGGATTCGGAATGCAGGACCCTCCAAATGCGCCGCCAGACGAATTGCACGTTCCGCTCAGTGGCTGCATCACCGGCCACCCATCTAATCCGCCCGGCACGTAATTCTGCAGCGCATCATGATTCACCTGCGAATAGTCCAGCCCTAGTATGCGGCCGAAGGCGCGCTCAATTTCGAAGCTCATCATCTGCAAAAGGTTCGAACCAACAGCGCATCGCCCATTGAGCAGCATGATGGCATGAGCGATGGTAGCGTCCGGATTAACGTTGTCTAATGCGACAAGCACACCGTTGTTCTGGCAGCCTGTAGGCTCGCTGGTTCCCTGGCCAAACAGAGTATCGATGACCGCGCCGTCTGCATCGTAGACGATCGCAAGAGGATAGCTGATGGCTGAACTCGTCACATCGGCAGGTTGAGCGAACTGCCCACGTGCAGCAGCAATGGTGTTTGCTCCATTCACATCTTCATTCAACGTGCCTTTATCCGTCAGTGCTACGCCCGCTGTCGAAACTGCGCTCCAGAGCGCAGCTGCCGCGTCAACCATAGCTGTCGCTTGCTCATGCGTCACTGATCCGTTCAGAGGCCCCTGGTCTACGAAGTAGTTCACCTGTCCGCCAGCCCAATGTACGGGCTGGCCCACTACGCCAGGATCAAAGTAGTTGGTCCCCGCCACAAATTTGGGGCCGCCGGCAAGTGCGAAAAGCGGAGCCAGCAAAATTGCTGCGCAAGGTGCCAGCCTTGTGAGCAGGCGACACAAAGATATGAAGAGAGGCACGCGATCACTCCGCGACCTCAGGCATGCATGTGAGCGCCCTAAGATTTGGAGCGAATATTAGAAAATTCTCGGAGTTCTGAAACCCGCCACTCCAGCCAGAATCAGATTTCGGGGTAGAAATCGAAGAAGGCGTCCAGGCTGCGCTTAAGCTGCCGCTCGATCTCGGCCCGCGATCCTTCCAGGGTGTGCATCGTGACGTGTGCCACGTTTCCGTTGGCCAGCTTCAGAGTTGCATCCTGGATCTCGGTCAGTTCGCCTTCCGGCAGCAATCGCAGACCGTAAACAAGAGTCAGGTTCGCCATCAGCCTCACCTCTACCCAAATCTAAACACAACAGATGGGGTATTTTGCAAGCTCGTGAAATAGGTGCGCGATTTTCCACAAATCATTGCCGTGCGCCGGTACTTGGCCTCGGCGAAGGGGGCGAGTTTGAGTCTGGCAGCGCGTGCGGGCATCTAAAATGGGAATGGAAACCTTATGACACAGACTCGCAATACCGTAATTCTTGGCTCGGGTTGTGCCGGGCTTACGGCGGCAATCTACACCGCACGCGCTGGACTCGACCCGCTCGTACTCGAAGGTCACGAGCCCGGCGGACAGCTTTCGATTACCACGCTGGTCGAAAACTTTCCCGGTTGGCCTGAAGGGATCCAGGGGCCTGACCTCATCGACAACATGAAGAAGCAGGCAGCGCGCTTTGGCGCAGTATTTGAGCTTGCTCATCTGGGCCGGGTTGAATTGGGTACGCACCCAATCAGGCTGCACACCTCCATCGGCGAGATTGCAACGCGCACGCTGATCGTTGCTTCAGGCGCGAGCGCCCGCTGGCTAGGGCTGCCAAGCGAACAGGCACTTATCGGACATGGTGTTTCAAGCTGTGCCACCTGCGACGGCAGTTTTTTTCGAAACCAGGAGATTGCCGTGGTGGGCGGCGGCGACTCGGCGATGGAAGAGGCGCTGTTCCTGACGCGCTTTGCAAGCAAGGTCACGCTGCTCCATCGACGCGAAGCGTTCCGCGCTTCGAAGATCATGCTGGACCGCGCAATCGCGCATCCCAACATTGAGCTGCGCACCAACACAGTTGTTGAAGAGGTGTTGGGCGTTGAAGAGAAGGACGTGAAGGGGCTCCGCATCAGGGATGTCAAGACAGGCGTAGTCAGTGATCTGCACGTAAGAGGCGTTTTCCTCGGCATTGGCCACGAGCCGAACGCAAAGATGTTTGTCGGCCAGATGGATCTGGACGAGGACGGCTACATCAAGACGATCGGAAACGTGCTCACCACATATAACGGTCAGCCGATTCCGGGCGTGTTTGCGTGCGGCGATGTGCAGGACCGGCGCTATCGGCAGGCGATTACAGCGGCCGGTTCGGGCTGCATGGCGGCGCTCGAGGCGGAAAAGTTCCTCGAAGACCATGGCCACTAATCGATGCCGCAGGGCAGAATCGATCAAACAGCATGACGGCGCTCTCCGAAAATATCGCCAGGCTTGAGGATGCGATCTGCGCCGCATGCCGCGTGGCTGGCCGGGACCGGAGCAGTGTCGAACTGATGGCCGTGTCGAAGACCTACCCGGCAGAGACAATTGCCGAGGCCGCGCAACTGGGTCTGCGGCTCTACGGTGAGAATCGCGTGCAGGAGTTCGCGGCAAAGGCGACCGGAATTGAAACCCTGCGCCGCGACTCGCCGGATCCAATTCGTGTCCATCTCATCGGGCATCTGCAATCGAACAAATCAGCACGCGCGGTGGAGATTTTTGACGCAGTGGATTCGGTGGATTCTCTGCGGCTTGCCGAGCGTCTTAATGATGCTGCCGCAAAATTAGGCAAGCGAATTCCCGTTCTGATTGAGGTAAAAATAAGCAGCGAGGAAACCAAGTCCGGCATTGAACCAGAGTCGGACGAAGCGGCACGACTGTTTGAATGCCTTCCCGATTTTCAGCAGCTTGAAACCCGCGGGCTCATGACGATTGCACCCTGGGGCGTTGCCGCGGAAGTCACGCGCGACTGCTTCCGCAGATTGCGCACTTATCGAGATCGCTGGGCGGCAGCGTATCCGCGGCTCAACTTCGATGTGTTGTCGATGGGAATGAGCGGCGACTTTGCGTTGGCCATTGAAGAAGGCGCAACACGCATTCGCATCGGCACCGCGCTATTCGGCAAACGCAAGCCCTGGCCCGATAACGAGCTGCGGGCCGGTGATGAGTGATGCTGCGCGCTGCGCAGGGCGGAGTCACGCTCGCGGTGCGGGCCCAGCCTGGCGCGAAGAAGACGACGATCATTGGTGTCTACGGCGAAGGTAGTTCAGCGCAGCTGAAGATAGCGGTGCAGGCGCCGCCCATTGAAGGCCGCGCCAATTCTGCATTGCTGGAGTTTCTCGCTGAACGATTCGGCATCCCCAAAAATTCGGTTGAGTTGATGACGGGCGAGTTATCGCGCAGCAAGGTGTTTCTATTGCGTGGCGTTACGCTGCAACAGGTTCAGGAACTGCTGAAGTCGATTCCCAAATAACCTAGCGAGCGTGCGGCGCCAAGGCGGCATGCAGTGCTTCTTCGGGCTCCGGGCGCACGCGAAAATCAGCGTGTGCTTCAGCAAAGAGCACGCGACGATCGCGACCGATCACGTAGGTAGCCGGAATCGGCAACCGCCAGCTGTCATCGCCATTTACAAAAGGAATATTCACCAGCACCGAACGGAAATAGACGCGGTGGTATTCGGGAATGGTGTAGACGAGGCCGAACTTCTCTGCCACCCTATTGCCCGGATCGGAGAGCACGGGAAATGGTAGTCCATGCTGGCCGCACATAAAGTCGCTTTGCCGCTCGGTCTGTGGAGTAATCGCGACAAGCAGCGCATCGTGCTCGCGCAGGCGGCCGTAAAGATCGCGCCATGCTTCGAGTTCGGTGACGCAGTAGGGGCACCAGCGACCACGGAAAAACTTGATCACGAGCGGTCCGAGCGCGAGCATGTCTTCACTGCGAACAGCGCGGCCGGTTGAATCGTTCAATTCAAAATCGGGCGCAATGGATCCGGCCGGCAGGATGCGGCCTTCGATGCCGGTTTCGAACAGTTCTGCAATCGCGCGCTCGCCGACCGCCAGCCGCTCCTGCTGCACCAGGTGGCGCGTATTGGAAGTAATCTCGTCGAGTTGATCTTGAAGAGCGCTCATCGAAAACCAATGTTGAATCATGCTGATCCCGTGCAATCAGGTGCCTTTTCTACCGACCAAAGCGTTGTTTGGCGCCCATGCCTAATCCGCCCAGGCCGCCGCGCATCATCTGGCGGGCCATTCCGCCCCTGCCCATCTGCTTGAACATCTTGGCCATCTGTGCGTATTGGCGCAGCAACTGATTCACATCCTGCACCGATGTGCCGCTACCGGCAGCAATGCGTTTGCGGCGCGATCCTGAGATGATTTCATGATTCAGCCGCTCTTTTGGGGTCATCGAATTGATGATCGCCTCTAACCGCACAAATTGCTTTTCGTCGATGCTTTGCGAGGCCTGCTGCAAACCTGCGAACGGGCCTACGGACGGCAGCATTTTCAGAATCGACTCCATCGACCCCATTTTCTTGATCTGCCGCAGTTGCTCGCGAAAATCTTCGAGCGAAAAGCCATCGCCAAGCAGCGCCTTCTTGGCCAGTTCTTCAGATTTCTTACGATCGAGTGTGGACTCGGCCTTTTCAATGAGCGACATCATGTCGCCCATGCCCATAATGCGGCCCACGATACGCTCTGGATGGAAGGGCTCGAAAGCGTCTGGCTTTTCTCCCACACCGAGGAACTTGATCGGCTGCCCGGTGACCTGCCGGATCGAAAGAGCAGCGCCGCCACGTGAGTCGCCGTCCATCTTCGTAAGCACAACGCCTGTCAGACCGAGTCGTTTGTGAAAATCCTGCGCGGAGTTCACGGCATCCTGGCCGGTCATTGCATCTGCGATGAAGAGAATTTCCGACGGGTTGAGCAGCTTCTTCAGCTTCTCCATTTCCGTCATCAGCTCTTCGTCGACGTGCAGGCGGCCGGCAGTATCGACAATCAGCGTGTCGCAGCCCATGATCACGGCTTCGCGGCGCGCCTCCTTAGCAAGGCGCTCCACAAGCGGTGTACCGGCTAGCTCATCGTTGGTTTTGCCTTCGTACAGGCGAACTTCAACCTGCTTGGCAACTACTTTAAGCTGTTCGCGCGCGGCGGGACGATACACGTCCACTGAAACCAGCATGGGGCGATGGCCGCCCTTTTTGAGCCAGGCAGCCAGCTTGCCGCTGGTGGTAGTTTTACCGGAACCCTGCAGACCGGCCATCAGGATTACGGTAGGCGGTTGCGAGGCAAACTTGAACCGGGCAGTGTCTTTGCCGAGCATCGAAATGAGCTCGTCGCGCACGATCTTTACAATCTGCTCGGCAGGCGAGAGCGCCGTCAGAACTTCCGTTCCAACAGCTTTCTCGCGGATGTGCTCGGTCAACTCGCGAACTACGCTGAGGTTAACGTCAGCTTCGAGCAGGGCCACACGGATTTCACGCAACGCATCCGCAATGTTTTCTTCAGTGAGCGTGCCTTCGCCGCGGAGGTTTTTGAATACGCGTTGTAATTTGTCGGTTAAATTCTCAAACATAGGTCACTTTCCAGTGTATCGTGAACGCCGATGCGTCTGCAGGGCAGAGATCCCGCAACTGCACCTTCGAGGGAGGGGGCCATTCATCCACGATCTGCCCTTAGCAGGAGGATGGAAAGTAGCCCAGGATGAACCCGGAGCGAACGCGAAGGGGCAATCCTGGGAATGAGTTCCTATCAACACGTGAGCCCCAGAGGGCGGCTCGATCCAATCCACAAATCTAGATGCGGCTCACCGCTCGACAGAGCCGAGAAAACCGATTTAGGATAGGGCGTTCCAGAAAACTCCAATACGTTTGCTGCCAGTGAGCCTATGGAGATAAGAGGGGTCCCAATAATGCGCAAGCTGTTCTGTGCCTTTGTGATGATTTGTGCTGCCGCTGCGGCATTTGCTTCCAATTCAACCTTGCCGGACGGAACCGAGTTCCCGATGTGGGAGAAGCCGCTGCATTTTACCAAGACGTACTACGTGGACGTGCAGGCCAAGAACGCGGATGACAACGGCCCCGGCAGCAAGGACCATCCGTTTAAAACCATCAATCATGCGGCCCAGGTGTTGCAGCCCGGCGAACGGGTCGTGATCGCCGAGGGTGTATATCGCGAACTCATTCGCCCAGCGCGTGGCGGTACCAGCCCAGACGCAATGATCAGCTATGAAGCCGCACCCGGAGCGAAGGTGGTTGTAAAGGGCTCGATTGTGGCAACGGATTGGAAACAGAGCCAGGGGTTCAACTTCGGCTTTGATCCGGAGACGAAAGCCCCGGTCAAAGCATGGGAACTGAAGCTCGTTCCGTCCATGTTCGAACCCACCGGTTACAACCCGTTCGAAGTGGACAACGTGATTGGCACACGTTACTGGATCAACTACGCCAAGGACAACATGTGGAATTATTTCAGGCGGCGTGGTCTTGTGTTTGTAGATGGAAAGCCGCTGGAACCGGTTGAAGGATCTTCTGAATTGGCTGGACCATCGCAGCGGCCATTGAATTTCTTCAATAGCGACATTCATTGGTCTCCATTGTTCAAGGAGTTTCAGCCGTATGCGGGCCGCGTGTGGATTGAGCCGAACGGCATGACGATTCACATTCGCCTGGCGAACGATGACAGCCCGGCGAATCACAACATCGAGATCACCACGCAGGAGCAGGTGTTTAGTCCGGCTGAGCGCTATCAGCAATACATCCGGGTAAAAGGACTAACCTTCCAGCATGCAGGCAACGGTTTCCCGGTGCCGCAGCGTGGAATGGTTTCAACCAATCGCGGCAACCACTTCATCTTTGAAGACAATACCTTTGAGTGGGCCAACAGCGTGGGTCTGGATGTGGGCAACGAAGACTGGGCGGCATCACGGCCGCCATCGCCGGTTGGCTTCGATGTTGTTCGTGGCAACACATTTCGCTACTGCGGAATTGAAGGCCTGGGTGGGACGGGCGGTCCGCAGGGAATGCTGGTGGAGAAGAACCTGTTTGAGTGGGACGGCTGGCAGGACGCGGCCATGATGTCTGAGTCGGGCGGCACCAAGATGCATACTGCGCATAATCTTCTGTTCCGCAACAATGTGGTTCGACACATTCGCCATGCCAACGGCATATGGCTCGATATTGGCAACGCCAACGTGCGTATTACAGGCAACGTGTTCGCGGACATTCCTGGAGAGGTGAATCCGCACGCTGTACACATTGAAGGCAGCGATGTGCTGAATGAGATTGATAACAACATCTTTTCGGATCTTACCGGCGGCATTCTCATTCGTGACACAAACAACGTAATCGTCGCTTACAACCTCTTTATGGATTGCAAGGAGGTATGTGTCGATACCAGATCCGGCTTGGGCGCGCCAAGGCCCATCGGCGGACACACCAACGACGTACACAATCTCACCGTGCACGACAATGTGTTCTTCAAGCCGGGCCGCTCGGCAATCGAATTTACCAACAAACGCAACGACACGGATTGGAACATCTATCCTGCATCCTCTTCGCCGTTCGGCGGCAGAGGCGGCGGTGGCCCGTTCCTGCGTGTTAAGTTCCCCGAGCCGCAGGAGTGGCACAACCTGGAATCAATGCGCGAGGAATACGGTTGGGACAAGAATGGGGTGATGGCGACGATCGATGGGTCGCTCGATCCGGACAAATTGGAATTGAACCTTTCGGTCAAAGGCGATGTAAAGCCTGGGCCGGTTTACAAGAGCATCAACACAGATTTCTTTGGGCATGCGGTGAACGGCGACCGTGTCCCCGGGCCGTTCGCAGACATGCTCACGCAAACGGGACCGCGAAAAGTTGATCCAAGGCAGTAAGGGTTAAGGAAGAGTACCGAGGCGCCGCGGAGGTGTATCCCGCGGCGTTTCAGCTGGCTGGAAACTCTGCCGGGGAGCATCGTTTCGAAACAGCTTCACTCCTTCCGAACCCCAAACAGAATCCGAAACAACAGAATAAGTATGTCCTCGGCCGTGATCTGTATCAGAACGTGAAGAGTGCGTGATGGCGCTGGGGTAGCCTGTCATAGACGGGGATAAATCCCTGCGCACCTGAACTCGAGGGAGCCTGACATGCAGCGATTGATCGATGGGCACAAACACTTCTTGAGCGATGTTTTTCCCCAGCGGAAGAGCCAGTTCAAGCTGCTTTCGGACCGGCAGCAACCCGAATGGCTCTTTATTACCTGTGCGGACTCACGCGTTCTGCCTGATCTTTTTCTCGGAACCGGTCCAGGCGACTTGTTCATCTCGCGCATCGTTGGGAATGTAGTTCCCGTATCAAGCCAGGACGTGGACGGAGTCGCAGCCACGATCGAATATGCGGTGGAAGTGCTGCGCGTGAGGGATGTGATTATCTGCGGGCATTCCGATTGCGGCGCAATGAAGGCCGCCCTCGGGCATACCGCGCTGGAGGGGCTGCCCATGGCGGAGCGTTGGCTCAACCATGTGGAAGCGGCCTTCCAATATCGCCAGCCGCTGAACCCGGCCGATGGCGATGGAGCCGAACTGGCAGCGCTCATCCGCGGCAACGTAGTGGCGCAGTTGCAAAATCTAAAGGTGCAGCCCTCGGTCGCTCGTGCCATGGGCGAGGGTCGATTAAGGATCCACGGCTGGTACTACGATATTCTGAGCGGCCGGATTGAAGAATACAGCGAACAGGAACAGCGCTTCCTTCCCTGGGCTGAGTAAGCCCTTGGTTCTCCAGGGCCGTAAACGCCGGGGCAGTTCCTGCTCTCAAGCAGCTTCGGTGTGATCGCGTGCAGCACACACATAATCGTGTGACAGCTTGACGTGGGTAGCCTGTGTCCTCAGAACCTGGCGGGTGCTAAGCGGAAGGTTGCTGCTGAGAGCTTTGTCGTAGGCGTCGTACACGCCATTCTCGATAGCCTCGGCAGTCGAGAGCATCGAATGATCACCCCCGCCGAGAGTCGATTTCAATCGGGCCCATATGCGATGCACGGTTCCGGCAATCGTTCCATTCTCGTGAATGTCGCGCACGCCTTCCCGATGCAGAATGGTTTCGAGCTCACCTCGAAATTCTGCGCGTCGGAGTGACTCGGCCAGAAAAAAGCGCTTCACTACATCATCTTGGATCTTGTCTCCAATCTGTTGCAGCGCATCCTGGCTGTCAAGGAGGTTATCGATTACGTTTTGGACGGCATATTGAGTATCATTAAGATCGCTTGCTGAATTTTCCATCTGGATGCCCTCGGCGATCGCAATGCGATGCATAAACGACAGGCAGGGTCCGGCAGCTGCCATTGCGATTCTCCTTCGCTGCCAGTGAGGGAAGAGAAATCGCGAAAACCTTCCGCCCCTGCCTTTCGATAGAGCGCGTTGGTTCCGTAATCAGAACCCCGCGTTCCCTTGTATGAGGCTCAGGAATCGTGTGCGGTTGCTTCAATGGAGGCCGGGTGGCGGATTGGTGTGCTTGGTTGGTTTCTTGAACAACCATGTGGCTGCTGCGCAAACAACAGCTAAAAGCGCAGTCCACCGGAAAACATCAACATACGCCAGCAGTGCCGACTGTTGCTGCATCAGCCCATAGAGAAGTCCGTAAGAGCCCGGCCGCGCTCCCGTTGGACCTATGCGGTGGCCAAGGTAAGAAGCAATCATCGCGGCTTTACGCTGCAACTCCGGTGAAGCGGGGCTCAGGTGTGCAGCAAGATACGTTTGGTGCAGCGCCGAGCGGCGGATCAGTGCTGTCGTCGCCATTGCAATGCCAACCGAGCCGCCAATGTTGCGCAGCATGTTGGCAAGCCCGGTGGCGGCTCCCATATCTTTGTTGCTGATCGTCGCCATCATCATGGTGGACATGGGGACAAACACAAAGGCCAGTGCGAACCCGGTGAGCATAATGGGAATCAGCAATGTGAAAGGCCCTATAGACAAATTGACTGTGCCAAACACCAGGGCGCAGGCCGCGAATCCAAGAAAGCCGCCACTCATCAGCTTGCGATTGTCCACACGCGACCCGAGAAAGCCGATGAAGAACGATCCGATAAACGATCCGATACCGCGCGGCCCCACAACCAGACCAGCCGTGAAGGCCGTGTATCCCATGATCTCCTGGTAATAAAGTGGCAGGATGGCAATGGTGATGTAGATGCACATGCCCAGCATCGCAATCAGGAGGCAACCGGTGCGCAAATTGCGATCCTTGATCACATGCAGATCCACCAGTCCGCGCGGGTTCGTCCACGAGCGCCAGATCCACAACACCAGCGAGATGATAAGCGCAAGAACCGCCCAGCGCACCCAAATGGCTCCAAACCAGTCGTCCTCCTGGCCTTTGTCGAGCACGAGCTGCAGGCAACCCGTCCAGACAACCAGAAGCCCGAATCCGATATTGTCGAACGGCCCGACCTTGGCATTTTTGATATGCGGCGGATCATGGACAAATCGGCTGACCATAAATACCGCCAGAATGCCAACAGGAATGTTGATATAAAAAGCGTAGCGCCAGCTGAATGTGTCTGTGAGCCATCCGCCGAGCGTGGGCCCCAGTACAGGCGCAAGCACAATTCCAAGCCCATAAGCCGCCATCGACAGTGAGCGCTTGGAAACAGGGAAGCTCTCAAGCAGAATGGATTGCGAAAGCGGCTGCAATGCGCCACCACCCGCGCCCTGCATGATGCGGGCCAGCAGAATGACCGCGAGCGACGGAGCCGCACCACAAAAGAACGATGCGATCGTGAAGATGGTTACGCAGCTGATCAAAAAGCGCTTGCGGCCGAAGCGCCGTGCAAACCAGTTTGAGGCGGGCAAAATAACCGCGTTGGCCACAAGATAGCTGGTTAACACCCAGGTAGCTTCAGAATTTGAGGCCGATAGCGATCCCGCAATGTAGGGCAGCGCTACCGAAGCGATCGCCGTGTCGAGCACCTCCATGAACGTAGGCAGCATCACGGATAGCGTAACCAGCCACGGATTCACACCCTGGGTAAGCGGATATCGAGCTTGCGCCTCGGCAGTTGGCATCTGAGCAGGAACACAAGAGATTAAATGATCTGCCCGACACTTGCTGTGATCTGAACTACCGGATGCGGCTTCGCCACGACCGTGCGAAACAGCATCCGCGAATGGAGTCTATGGTCATTGAAGAGATTTGAGATAAGTCACGAGTTGCCAGCGCTGGTCTGCCGGCAGGCTGGCCCACGATGGCATGCCATGCGCCAGATCGCCCTGGCGCAGGAACCACTCAATGTCACCGTCCGTTGCCTTGCGTAGGGAATCGCTTCGCAATGAAGGGCGCTTGTGACCATCCCCGCGCGCATCGGCACGGTGGCATTGCGCACAGTGATCGCTGTAGATCAGTGCGCCGGCCGCGATTGCCTCTGACCGCCCCGCCATCGGGTTGGCACGATCGTGGTCTTTGGCAGGAACATGATCCCAATGAGAATGAGCAGCGGCAAACGCCAGCAGCGCGCTGAAAGCGAAGCAGAAGAGAATCAGCACGGTACGGTTCATTGTCTACCCCCAGCCTGACGGAACCAATTGCCAACCTGGTCGAACTCGTAAGCGACGCCGATGCGATAAATACGATTGAGACTTGCCGATGTGAGCCCGAACCCCGGAGAGAAGCTGATCCGAAGGCCTTTCGGAGCTTCCCATCCTATCAGCGGCGCAATGTAGTGCGAGGTGTCGCGAAGCGTAAGAGCAGCAGTATCCCCCAACCCACCATAGGCCTCAACACCTGCAATCAACCTTTGTGCGCAGAACGTGCAGGCCCGACCGGTCGAAGCGCTCCGCAGCGGACGAGTTGTGCCGACTGCATAGCCGAATTCCCACGGCGAATGGCCCAGATTCTTTTCCGCGATGAAATTCTCTGAGATATTCCAGTCCTTGAGATTAGAAGTGAGGATAAGCTTCAACTCGGCTTCATGTTCATGCTCTTGGCGCGCTTCTCCGTTGGGAGTTGCAACATCCGACTGGCCATCGTGCCCCACCACTTCAAGCAGATTCTTGTCCGCTCCGTTCAGGTTCTCGTATTCGAAATAGAGGGCCGGGTTCACAGCATGCTCATGCATCAATGGCCGGAAGCGATTTTCCAGACGAAAACCGGTGAAGATGGTGGAATCCTGAGCGGTGGCCTGCCCATCAAGATAGAGCTCTGAAGTCCACCAGGCCAGAACACCATACTCAAACTCAAGTGCCGAAGCTCCGAAATGGGTGCTTCCGTCAGGGCGGGCCAGGGCGGTTTTGGTTTCGATATCGAGATTGCCCGGCTCCTCCAGATCGTAGGAATATGTCACAAAATACGGTTTTTCCTGCGCATATGCGCAGTGCGAGACCGGTAAGCAGCAGGCCAGAAAAACTGCGCCCCCCGCGGCTCTTCTTAAGTATGGAATCAACAAAATGGCTCTCCTTTGGAAGATATGCGACCGATTCGGTCCGACTTCCTGAAAGAAGACTAAATTAGTCGGATATTGTGGGCAACCTTGGACTGCCGTATTGCGATACCACTTCATCCAACAGGTATGAGGGACATGGTTTGAGGTAAAATCGGGCGGTTTGCGAGAAGGAATTTTATCGAATCGTAATCAATAAAAGTTGACACTAATACACTCAATCATGCATCTTATATAGCGTCTGGAATTTATCAAAGAGGTGGGGATTAATTATGGCGAAGATTATCGGTATTGACCTCGGCACAACCAACTCCTGTGTTGCTGTCCTCGAAGGTGGAGAGCCAAAAGTCATTCCAAATGAAGAGGGTGCGCGGACTACGCCCTCGATTGTGGCGTTCTCGAAGAGTGGCGAGCGGCTGGTGGGCCAAGTGGCCAAGCGGCAGGCTATTACCAATCCTGAGAACACTATCTTTTCAATCAAGCGGTTCATGGGCCGGCGCTACAACGAAGTGAATGACGAAATGAAAATGGTTCCCTTCAAAGTGGTGCAGCAGGGGGACCACGTCGGCATCGTAGCGCAGGGCAAGGAGTACACTCCGCCCGAGATTTCCGCCATGATCCTGCAAAAGCTCAAAGCATCGGCCGAAGCCTACCTGGGTGAAAGCGTAAGCGAGGCCGTCATTACGGTCCCGGCGTATTTTAATGACGCCCAGCGCCAGGCGACCAAAGATGCGGGCAAAATTGCCGGCCTGGATGTGAAGAGAATCGTGAACGAGCCGACCGCGGCCGCTCTGGCTTATGGACTGGATAAAAAGAAGGACGAGACCATCGCCGTGTATGACTTCGGCGGCGTCACCTTCGACATTTCGATCCTCGAAGTAGGTGAAGGCGTCATCGAGGTGAAATCGACCAACGGCGACACGCACCTGGGCGGCGACAACCTCGACCAGCGCATTGTGGATTGGCTCATCTCCGAGTTCAAGCAGGAGACCGGCCTCGATCTGTCTTCGAAGGGTAACGAGATGGCCCTGCAGCGCCTGAAAGACGCTGCGGAGAAAGCAAAGATCGAGCTCTCGACCACGATCGAAACCGAAATCAATCTGCCCTTTGTCACGGCGGACGCTTCCGGTCCCAAGCACCTGGTAGTCAAGCTGACGCGCGCCAAGTTGGAGCAACTCGTAGAAGACCTGCTCGACCGCTCGCTTGGCCCTTGCAAGCAGGCCATGTCCGATGCTGGCGTAACGATCAGCCAGATCGACGAAGTGGTCCTGGTGGGCGGACAGACGCGCATGCCCAAGATTCAGGAACTCGTGAAGAAGCTATTTGGCAAAGAACCGCATCGCGGCGTGAACCCGGACGAGGTGGTTGCCGTGGGCGCAGCAGTGCAGGCTGGCGTGCTGGCTGGAGATGTAAAGGATCTGCTGTTGCTTGACGTAACACCGCTGACGTTGTCCATTGAGACCCTCGGCGGCGTGGCGACGACGATGATCCCGCGCAACACGACGATTCCGACCAAGAAGACCGAAACCTTCTCGACGGCGTCGGACAGCCAGACAGAAGTTGAAGTGCACGTGCTGCAGGGCGAGCGGCCTATGGCAGCGCAGAACCGTACGCTCGGCAAGTTCAAACTCGGCGGCATTCCGCCGGCGCCACGCGGCGTGCCGCAGATCGAAGTCACATTCGACATCGATGCCAACGGCATTTTGAACGTGACGGCAAAGGACAATGCGACCGGCAAGGATACCCGTATCACCATCACTTCGAGCTCGGGCCTGAGCAAGGAAGAGGTCGAGAAGATGGCGAAGGAAGCCGAGGCGCACGCGAACGAGGACAAGGAGAAGCGCGAAGAAATTGATGCGCGTAACTCGCTCGATGGCATGGTTTACAACATCGAGAAGATGCTCAAGGAGAACGCAGAAAAGATTCAGGGTGCGGAAAAGAGCGAAGTCGAATCTGCCCTGGCGGAAGCGAAGAAGGTTCTCGAGGGCTCACCGAGTTCAAGCGAGCTGAAGGCAGCCAACGAAAAGCTGACTAACGCGAGCCACAAACTTGCCGAAGTACTGTATAAGGCCAATGCCTCGCAGCCTGCGCCTGGGCCTGCGGCCGGCGCACCTTCGGATGGGGGCGCTGCCGGTGCAAGCTCCGAGCACAAGAAGGACGAAGGCGTTATTGATGCCGAGTACGTGGACGTGGATGAGAAGAAGTAGGATTCTCGGTCCAGGCAAGGCCGCATTTCGCGCGGATTAATTCAGGGGTGGGCAGCGCAGGTTGTCCACCCCGATTCATTCTTCGCGTCAGAAAATCAGTTTGGAGGAAAGCAGACGCAATGTAGAATTGGCCAAAGGATTCGCAGCATGTCCTGCAGACTTTGGCTGGTAAAGTCCGCATAACCACGAAACAGGTCCACACTAAAAATGCCCACAGCAACGAACAAAGATTATTACGCAATCCTTGGTATTAAGAAGACTGCCACGCCGGAGGAGATCCGGAAGGCCTTCAGGAAAGCTGCGCGCAAGTATCACCCCGATGTAAATCCCAATGACAAGAAAGCCGAAGAAAAGTTCAAAGAGATTTCTGAAGCCAACGACATTCTGAGCGACGAGAAGAAACGCAAAGTGTATGACCAGCTAGGTTTCTACTCCGACCAGATCGACCCAGCTCAGGCTGAAGCATATGCGCGCCAGCAGAGCGGTGCGGGCCGCGGTCATGTGGATTTTGATGGCTTCGATTTTTCAGGATTCCAGGGAGGCGGCGGCGGCTTCGGCGGTTCACAGCAGACTGGAACCGGTTGGGGCAGCTTCAAAGACATCTTTTCCGGAATCTTCACCGGTGCGCAGCATGCGCAACAGCCGCACGGCCCGCAGCCGGGGACGGATCTCGAATACCTGGCCACGGTCGACTTCTGGACAGCGATTCGCGGTGGCCAGGCGCGCCTGCAGATCAATCGCCAGGAAGTTTGCCCGACTTGTCACGGTCAGGCATCCACGGGTGGCAGCGTGCAATGCCCCGAGTGCAACGGCACCGGACAAGTCACGCAAATGGGCGGCCGCATGAAGTTCAATATTCCCTGCCCACGCTGCAATGGAACCGGTAGAGTTTCAAATGCCTGTCCCACTTGTCATGGGGATGGCACCGTAAGCCGCACCGAGAATGTCGAGTTCCGCATCAAGCCGGGCACACGCGATGGTCAGCGCATCCGCTTGCAGGGCAAAGGTAATGCGGGCGTCAACGGCGGCCCGGCCGGCGACCTGTTTCTGATTGTGCGAACAGAAACGCACCCGGTGTTCACGCGCGTTGGCGACGACATTCACCTCACGGTGCCGGTTACCGTTTCTGAAGCATCACTCGGCGCGAAAGTGGATGTGCCTACGGTCGATGGGCGCGCGCAGTTGAAGATCCCACCGGGTACGCAGAGCGGCCAGAAGCTGAGAATGCGCGAACGCGGTGTCGAAAACTCGCAGCATCCGGGGCAGCGCGGCGACCAGATTGTCACCGTAACGGTGGTTGTCCCGCAACTGCACGACGAGCGCAGCCGAGAGATCATGCGCGAGCTTGGCCGCCTCAACAATCAGGACCCGCGCGTTTCGCTGTTCGAAAAGATCTAAGCCGTCGGCGTGAACCGGATTGGTTCCGGTTCATGCCAACGGCGCAATTCATGCCTTCAGATCGAGCGCGACCACCTCGTGCAATTCGATCTCCGGAACCTGAATAACAATTGTGCCACCTTCCTCGCGAAACGGAACTTCAGATCCAGCCACCAGCAAATGTGCCTTGCTCACGCGGCGGCCGTCCTTGGGCAGGCGGATACTTACTTTCTGCCCCGAAATCGGAATGATCTCGCGGATTGGTCCCTTCAGCATCATCGGGTTGGTAAGGTTTACCAGATGCGCGGTGATGGATTCTTTCTGCGACCAAATTGCGACATCGAGTACACCTTTTCCTGCCACTTCGAGGGGCGCCGGTTCGTTGTTCGCCCACTGCACAGCATTGCGCAGCAGTAAAGCATGGTCCCCTGCGAGCACATCCCAGAAGATTCGATCGATGTTCGCAGGGAAGTACACGACTCGACCCTTGCCAACTTCGCGCAGATACACTCCGGGATCGTGAACAGCATTCGCTCTCGGGAACACCGCTTCCATCGGAAGATCAGGATAGGTGGGCTCGATCCGCAGGGGCGTGGGCAGCGAATCGCCGGCCGCCGTGACATGAACCTGGTAGCTGCCGTTGATGATGCGCGTGGTATCGCCGAGTCCGGCGAGCAAGGGATGAATTTTGGCCGAAGGATCCTTCTGTAGATTGAGATACGAATTGAGCATCGGCCCTTCCACCTTGCCGGCGAACGATGCCCCGAAGAGCGATGCCAGTCCGAAGTCGGATCGGCGCTCGCCCGCTTCGTTGTAAAGCGAAGTTTCCAGCGTGGCGACAATGCTGCCGCCATTGCGGACGAAGGCGCTGATCTGTTCGCATTGCGCGTCAGACATACAGGCAATGTTGGGAAGAATGAGCGTGCGGAACTGGCTCACGTGTTCGTTGTCTAGCAATTGATCGTGAACCATTTCGAACGGAATGCGCGCTTCAATCAGCGCCTGATACATGCCTAGGATCGCGTCTTCAACCTTTGCGCGCGCATCGGGCCAGCCATAGAAGGCTCCCGTCTGCTGCGAATAGACCAGCCCAACGCGCGCCAGCGACTTCTCGTTGCGAAGATACTTGTCGTTTGCGTAATGCCACTTGAACACCTGCTCAACCGGCCCAAACCAACGCATGTCGTAAGGCTTGGCGTTGAACTTCGTGAACGTTGGCCGGTAATTCTGTGCGATTCCATCAACCATCCACATGCGGATTTCTTCGCCGTTCGTGACCGAATCTTTCCAGCGGTTGCTATCGTCGATGCCAACGCAGGTAAGCCCGGCAAGCGGCTTCATGCCCATGGTCGCTCGGTATTCCTTGGCGCTCATGCCGGCAGCCCAAGGGGCCATCAGTCCGCGCCGGCTTTGTCGATCGGCAATCGCCATTGGTGCCAGTTGAGCAAAGGTTTTCATGTTCAGCTCGCTCATTGCGCCGCCGCCTGCGTTCGCCAGATAACTCGCGTTCGGATTAATTTCCTTGATCGCGGCATTCCATACCCGGCACAGCTCAAACAAGCGCTGCGGATGCCACTGCATGTATTTGAGCCGTGCCGGATCTTTGGGATCGCGGCTGCGGGGCAGGTCCAGGCCGCTGAAGTCTCGGAAGTTCTTCTGGCAATGCTCGCAGTAACACATGCCCGAGCCGCTCCACCGATTCGTAAAGATCGAGTCGGCCATATACTTCGTCATGATTTCGCGATGCACGGCGGTCATGAACTCAAAGTTGTACGGGCCCAGCGCACAAGTAACCCAATAATCCTTGTCAGCCCAGTGGCGTCGCTTATTCCCTTTTTCATCCACTGCGATCCAGTCAGGGTGAGCCTCATATACATCCTGATGGCATGCATGGGAATCGGTGCGAGCCACCACGTTCATGCCCAGCTTGCGACATGCTGCGGCCAAATCGCCAAATGAGTCTCGACTACCGAGCCATTTGCTGCGATAGTGCAGCGGCACTTCAGTGGGATAGAAAGCCACGCAGCCCCCGGCGTCCAGCAGCGCCGCATCTGCGTGCACCTTCTTCAAGTAGTCGACCCAGAAGTCCTGACTGTAGTTGCCGGGATCGTCCTCGACAAAGCTCAACTGCGCCCAGCGCATCGGTCGATCGTACCAGTTGGCTGAAGTCGCGCCTTCAGGAGCGCCGGCCGCCAGCGGAGTGGCTCCAGCAGTTTCAAATGTATTGAAGCCCGCAACAAATGCAGCGGAAACCCCCGCAGCGCCTTTGATAAATGTTCTTCTGTCGCTTTCCATGGATTCTCCTGATCAGCTACGAAATTTCAATTCAGCCAATAATCTACTTGGGCGCGAGTTCTGCGGCCTGGCGCAAAGCTTCAAGCATGCTGCGCTCGTCTACTTTTCCGGTGCCTGCAATATCGAATGCAGTTCCATGATCCACTGACGTGCGGATCACCGGCAGCCCGATGGTGATGTTTACTCCGGCTTCAATGCCCAGTACCTTCACCGGGCCGTGGCCCTGGTCGTGGTACATGGCGATCACCATGTCGTAATCGCCGCGTTGCGCCAGGAAAAAGAGCGTGTCCGCCGGCAGTGGGCCAACAACGTTCCAGCCCTTGCTGCGACATGCTGCAATCGCAGGTTCGATCTTCTCCGCTTCCTCACCGTGGCCGAAAAGGCCGTTCTCGCCCGCGTGCGGATTGATCCCGCAAACCCCGATTTTTGGATTGGCGTTTCCTGACTTGACCAGCACCGCATGTGCACGTCCAATAGTGCGCTGTACAAGTCCTGGCTCAATTTTGGAAATTGCATCGATCAGTCCGATGTGCGTGGTCACGTGTGTGACTTTTAATTTAGGTGTACTCAGCATCATGGACACTTCTTCAGTGCCGGTGAGCGCGGCCAGCATCTCGGTGTGCCCGGGATAAAGATGTCCGCCCATGTGCAGCGCCGCCTTGTTCAGCGGGGCTGTGCAGATGGCAGCCACCTTGCCGCGAACAGCGAGATCGCATGCTTCCTTTACATATTGATAAGCTGCATCACCGGCGACTGCAGAAAGCGTGCCCCAGGCAAGATCGCCGGGAATGAGTTTCAGGTCAATGCAGTCCACGGTGTCGGTGGCGAACTCAGCCTTCTCTGCCTCGTCGATTCCCAGGCTGCGCACTTTGAGTTTGCTTCCGACGATTCGGCCTGCTTGCGAGAGCCGCGCGGCATCACCAACAACGAGAGATCGGCACCAGTTATGCGGCTCCGGGTGCGCCAGGCTCTTCATAATGACTTCAGGGCCCACACCGGCGGAATCTCCCATAGTGATGGCGATAATTGGACGAGTCATTCAATAACCTTTCCTGTATTTTGTGGGGCAACAAGCGGCGATTCTTCGCGGTGAAAAAACTGTGAGCATTTGAGCAATGCATCCGCGCCGCCAAAATCCCCCGCTTTCGTGATCACCGGTAACTGCCTGTTCCAGTTTTCAACAATCGAAATGGGAATGCCTTTTTCCAACTCCCCGAGCAGGCGCAAGCGGGTTACGCCAAGCGATTCAAAGACCGCGCGAGCTGTTTCGCCGCCCGATGCAACCAGCGCGTCAATGCCGCCGCCGACGGACGCCGCCATACGCGCCAGTGCAGCAGCGATGCAGGGGCGCAGGTTGAAATCGATTCTCGGTTCGGTCTTTGGGCTTAGCACGACATCTTGTCTCATTTGTATTGCTTGCTGAAGTCTCTGCTCATAGATGAGCCAGTCAGGATGGTGCTCGCCCGCAAGCAGGACTTCGGGCGGTACGCAGACTCCGAATGTGCCGAACATGGACGAGAGAAGGCCCATTTGCTGAAGCGAATTACGAGACAAGCTGCCGATAACGAACAGCAGTGAATCGCGGATAGGGGGTAATGAGATCGGCGGGGTAACGACGTTCTTTGCGAGCCCAGCGGCGCGTGGCAACTGGTAGGCAAGCCCTGCCGAGCCCACCCAGATGGGTCGGCAATCAAGCTTCATGGATGCGGCAGCAATTGCCAGAAGATCATCGTCTGTTTCAGCGTCGCACACCAGCACATCCGCATCCCGCGCGGCCGAGTTCATGGTTTCGTTCAGCGTGTCAGGTGCCGACCGGATGGAGTCGAACCCCAGCAACTTGGAACTCAGTCCTGCGGCTTTCACGATGTCTGGAATATGAGCGTGGCCGCTCATCCCCTGAACTCGCCAGATGTCGATCTCGTGCAGCGGCTGCCCGTGAACAAACTGGGTTCCGTTTCTCGTTGTCCGTCCGATGGCAGGAAAAGCCGGAGCCATGATCGCAACGCTATGTGGATTCCCGGCACTTACATGGCGCAGAGCATGCAGGCTTGCCGCTAGCTCTGCGCCAACATTGCCACGCAATGTTGAATCGATCTTTTTGAAAAGAAGCACATCGCGGTTTACGGCGTAAATGCGAGTGAGCCGATCGAATTCTTCCGCGGCCCTATCGGGAGCCATGGCTCGCGTATCGGCGTCGAGGGCAAGAACATCGGCCACCGGATCTTCATCGCTGTGCTTCAGAGCAACCAGGGTTTCCAATCCAGCGCCGACGCACGCGACTCCGCAATCGGCCGCACCCGATAAATCATCGGCAAGAATGATGATCTGGAGCAATCAGTTAACTCCCTGTGTTGGAAATCCAGCACAACCAAGCATAGCAAGGCTGACACTGAATGACTTACTTCCGGAGCTTCCCATCGCAGAAGTCCGGGCAGTGCAGGGCCATGCACAAGAAGCCAGGTTGTGATCGGTACGACCAGCAAAAAATGGTAGATTGGTCGTACCAATTAGTCAAATAGGGTGGCATTGCAGTCCGGCAGCTTACATCAAGGTGTTCAGCCGGCGATTCGATTGGTCAACCTTGATGGGCTCGACTAGGGTAATCTGATTTCGGGTAATGACGATGGCTGCAAAACGCAAATCAAAAGGCGCTTACATGATTTCGGCAGTTGCTGAGATGTACGAAATCCATCCTCAAACGCTGCGGCTTTATGAGCGTGAAGGTTTGCTGAAGCCGTCGCGCACTGAAGGCAACACCCGGCTGTACACCGACGAGGATCTCGAGCGGCTGGAGTTCATCCTGAACCTGGCACGCGACCTGGGTGTGAACATTGCCGGCATTGCCATCATTCTGCAGATGCGGGAACGCATGGAAGAGATGAATCGGCAAATGCAGGGATTCGTGGAGTACGTGCGCTCTGAAATGCTTACCCGCTTTCAGCAGGGCGTCGCTGGTGGCGGTGCGGCAATTGTGCCGCTGCGCAAGCCGGTGGTCGTATCCAAAACCGTTCCGTCCAAAAAGCAGTAGCTGCATGGCATGTCTGCTTTTCTGGCATAGGTAATCCGGGTATCCTAGAATTTACATGCCGTACATTCTTGTTGGATTGGCAGCTTTCGGGCTGCTCACCTCCTCGGTATTCGCCGGGATGGTGCTGTGGGCTGTTCCCGGCTATTTGCGAGAGCGCCGCGCCGCGCTGGCACAGGTGGCCGCTCGCCCGGGATTTACACCGCCGCTGACCCTGCTCAAACCTGTCCATGGCGCGGAACCGGGGCTCGAGGCTCATCTGGCCACGTTCTTCCAACAGGACTATCCGGAATATGAAATCCTCTTCTGTGCGCGGTCAATAGATGACGCCGGGCTGGATGCGGCTCGTCGCGTTGCGTTAAAGTTTCCGCAAATTCCAACGAAATTCCTTGCGACCGGCGGCATTCCGGATTACATCAATGCCAAGGTCGCTTCAATGGAATTGATGGAAGCGAACGCATCGCATGAAATCCTGGTCATCAGTGACAGCGATGTTCGGGTAACACCCGATTATTTGCGGTCAGTGGCGCTTCCATTTGCGGATCACGACGTGGGTGCAATGTGTTGCCCTTATCGTGGCGTTGCAGCCGAAGGCGGGCTCTGGGCCAGGCTTGAAGCGGTGGGTATGAGCGTGGAGATGACCGCAGGCGTCTTGGCCGCGCGCATTACCGAGGGCATGCGTTTTGTGCTGGGGCCTACCATGGCGTTTCGGCGCGATGCCATCAGAGGCATGGGTGGTTTCAGAGTGACGGCCGAATACTGCGCTGATGATTTCGTGCTCGGCAACGAGACCTATAAGCTCGGTAAGAGCGTAGTTCTCAGCCACCACGCTATTGACCACATCGTGCTCAATTCCCGCTTTGCCGACTCAATGAAGCACCAGGTTCGCTGGATGAAATCGACCAGATTCTCAAGGCCCGCAGGACATTTCGGTACAGCACTCTCCTTCAGCATGCCGTTCGGATTTCTGGGCTTGGCCGCAATGCTGTGGCTGGGGCATCCGTGGTGGGGCGTTGCAATGTTTGGGTGGGCTGTTGCTACCCGGCTGGCGCTTTCCTTCGCAGTGGGCGGCCAAGTGGTCAATGATCGGGACTGGGTCGCGCTGCTCATCCTTTATCCTCTTCGTGACCTGATGGGCTTTGGATTCTGGGCAGCAAGTTATTGGGGCAGGCGCATTCTCTGGCGCGGCCGTATCTTTGAACTTCTTCCTGGCGGAAAAATGCGGGCGGCGGGATAATCCGTGCCGCCCTTGCTTTCTCTTCAGGATTCCTGATGCCGCGATGTTCCCTCAGGGCAATGGGCGATCCGTCCAGAGTGCCTTATCAGCAATGTATTGGGCTGGATAAAGCCGCCCCTTCAGCAGACTTTCCACTTTAGCCTGATCCGGATCCTCGGCGAACAGCCACTTGCGATTTCCGGTCCCCCACATCTTCGACAACTCGTTTTCGCTGATGTCCACCTTGGGCGCGTCCGGATAGCAGGATCCCCACAGCAGAGTCGATCCTTCACCATGCTGACCGCATGGTTCCGTAACGATTGGCGCGATAGGAGACTTGAGAAACTTGTGCGTGTAAAAGATGACCGATGATCCCGTCGACTCGTCCCCGTAAATGATGAGCAGATCATCCGGCGAGCCTTTGGCGATGATGGTATCGGCCGCTTTCTTTGAGCTAAGCATGGGCTCAAACCGGGCATACGCAATGTGCGCCGCAACCAGGAACACCGCGAAAGTGAGCGCGACGCTGATGGTTGCCGCCATGTGCCGCTTGCGCAGGCGCAGTATCCAGCCCGCCGCGGGTCCAATCAGCAAAGCGATTGCAGCAAGCGTTGCCGGCAGTCGCAGAGCGGCAAACGAGGCACCGGTCAGGTCGAACAGGTGCGACATGGAAAGCGTGTAGTCGCCCACACCGCGGTGCGCCAGCACTGTACCGATATCCGGCACAAAGGGCAGATTGCGCGAAGTCCACAACCCCCACCCCAGCGCAATGGCGGAGAGCACGCCCACAACCGTAAGTGTCGCTTGCGCTTCAGTCAGCCAACTTGTCGAAAGCAGCGGTTTACTGCCTTCAGGTGCGCCGATCGGTGCACGACGCTCCTCAATGCCCGCGACCACGCCGGCAATCAGCATCATGATCGGAATCCACACCGGGAACG